>Ga0209118_1000111_pt1 | contig 57400 bp, 53 predicted proteins | sample BlaSpr_A8_Ref_M1_FD_187988 | JGI IMG/M metagenome (GOLD analysis project Ga0209118, IMG submission 187988) | Forest soil microbial communities from Thunder Bay, Ontario, Canada - Black Spruce, Ontario site 2_A8_Ref_M1 (SPAdes) (version 2) | ecosystem: Environmental > Terrestrial > Soil > Boreal... | reverse complement strand
AGGCGATCAGAGTCGTGGAAGACGAGCGTGCGACGGTCGCGTTCGACGACTACCGCGCCACCAAGGGCCTGAAACAGCCCTGGCACTTGCACTACCACAGCGGAGGCTTTGATTTCGACTTCGTACGCCACAGCCTCACGATTGGAGGGTCCGTCGACCCCGCGCCGTTCGCGATGCCGAAATCAACGTTCGCATTCGCCAAGTTTTCGGGGGATACTGCCTTGCCCGCGCGGGTTTTGACCGACCGGACGTTCGTTTTCGGCGGTTGGCTCACCATCGTCAACCCGACGCCTTCGATCGTCATTCGCGTGATGGTCAACGGCCGCGGGCTCGATTTCGGCGTCTCAGCAGCGCAGCCGGACTCGCTGATCGATCTTGACGTCGCGCGCGAACTAGGCCTTTCATCCTTTGGTCAGCTCCTGCACGCCGGCGGCGAGGACCTTTCATATGACACAATGCTCGGCGAAGCAAGAATCGGCGGATTAACGCTGCATGATTTTGCGCTGCGTGCGACGCGTTTTCAGTATCAGGAGACCTACCAGACGAAGATCGTGGGTATGTTGGGATACGACGTGTTGTCGGCGGGAGTTCTCAAAGTCGATTACGTGAATGGCTCGGTGGTGCTGTCGCCGGCCGAGTCATTCAATGCGGACTCCCCGATCCCGGGCGCCTCCACTCTCTTGGTCGAGTTCGACTCGGGCTTTCCGTTCTTCAAAGGCGTGATCAACGGTCACGAGTCAAGCGACATTCTGCTTGACAATGACTTCGATGAGTCGATCATCTTCGGAGGTTTTGCGCAACGCTTTCCAGAGTCGGTCCCAGAGCTCTACACAGGGAAGGAAAAGGCGAAGGCGAGCATACCGTTCGCCGATAGCCGTCGCTTCGGCAGCGAAGTGCTGGTATGGACGGCGAGCGTTCCAGAGATAAGGTGGGGCCCCGCGCACTTCTTCGACTTGCATATTGTTTCGTCGACCCTACCCATCCGCAGAGGCGGTCATAACGTCGATGCCGTGATGGGCGGCGATTTGCTGGCGTTTTTCGATCTGTACTTCGACTATCCGCACGGCCGCGTTCTGCTCAAGCCGAACAGCGTTTTCCATAAGACGTGGAAAGCGAGGCAGTAGAGAAACCCGCAATGCTTTGTATGCCAGTCACTGTTGCTTGTGCGCTCATGCTCACGCTTATGTTCGCCCCAAACGGGGCGCGCGCGGAACAACAAGATCCCTCAGCCCCGCCTTTCGGCATCCTGCCGACTTCTATGACGCTCGCTCGCCTGATGCGGCTCCATCAGAGCGCGGTCGGCTCGGCGCCCACCACGGGTGGGCGGACGCGGGTGGAGGCCCGGACCTATCTACGCGCGGAGCTACAAGGGACGCAGACACGCGTCGAATCGCCGGCTGGCTATCTAGAAGAGACGACCCTCGGGCCATTCCATACGGCTCACGGCTCCTTACACGGCAAAAGCTGGATGCAGAACGAAAACGGCTTGACGCGCGAACTCAGCGACCTGCACCAACGCGACGCGATAGACCGCGCAGCATTGGCCAATGCAAGCGACCCGAAGAGCGGCGTCAGCCTGCTGGGGGAGGTGACAGCGCCGGTCGCTGCGTACGTCGTGCGCGTCTTTCCGCCAGGCGGTCGCGTCGAGTACCTCTTTTACGATCGCGCTTCGTACCTTCTCGTGCGCAGCGAACGGCAGGTCGTCAATCGGCGAGTGGTGACGACGTACGACGATTTCAGAGACACGGGCGGTTGGCGTGAAGCCTGGCACATCCACGCGAGCAATGGCCTGGCGTATGACGACGAAGACTGGCGCCTGCAATCGCTATCCTTCGGCGCCGTCGTCGACGAAAAGTCTTTCGCGCAGCCCCAAAGCCGGGGCACGGTGATGCTCGGGCAGCAGTCTACCGCCCTTCCTGCAACGCTCAGCGGAGATCGCGTGATCCTCACCGCAGAGCTGGGCGGACACAAGGTGAACCTCCAATTGGATTCCGGCGCGGCTGGCATCCTGCTCGATCGTTCGGTGGCCGACGCCGTGCACGTGACCTCGTACGGCAGACTGACGCAGGATGTTGCGGGCGAGTTCACCGCCTCCCCGGCGCTAATCCCAGTCATGGCGATCGGCGGCGCCACGATGAACAACGTCGCAGTGGAAACGGCGCCATACGGCGACCGCACGTACGACGGGTACCCTGTCGCCGGGCTGCTGGGCTACGATTTCATCGCGGGGTGCGTCGTCCACATCGACTATCTGAACAAGAAGGTCGAAGCGATCGATGCGGGGTCCTTCTCGGCGCCGCAGGGAGCCTTTGCGTTACCGATACGTCTTGACGATGGCGTACCGGTGGTCTCCGCGCGGGTGGGATCCGCGACGGCGAACGCCTTCATCGTGGACACCGGGGCGGATCGAAGCGTGATCTTCTCCGGATTTGCTCGCGCGCACGCCGCAGACGTTTCAGAAAGCGGCGTCTCTGAAACGATGACGAACATCTTGCCTTTCCCCGAAAAGTCGCACGGCGTGGGTGGCTCGATCGAGACGCGCATCGCGCAGGTGCCGTCCCTCGGTCTTGGCCCGCTGACGTTTCCGAACTGGCGATTCGACGTGACCCAGAATGCGTTGGCGTTCGAGGACGAAGATTACGACGGTCTCATAGGACAGGACGTGCTGCGGAATTTCGACGTGTACCTCGACTACCACGACCTGAAGATCTACTTGCTGCCGAACGAGCGATACCGGCAGCGCTGGGGATCAAACTAACGGCCGTTCATCGTGATCTCGCTGCAGGCTACATCTTGGCCTGCTCGCGGCCGTCGATGTAGATCGGCTCTTTTGGCTGCTCGCCGGAGAGCCAATACGAAGCCAGGCGTTCTTCGCTCCAGCCGCGCTCGCGAAGGAATGTCTCATCGATCAACTCGCGACCGGTCAAAGCGCTGGGCTCGCTGGTCACGATCTCCATCAGCGCGTCGCACAGGATCTCCGGCGAGCGCCACTCCCCGCGGGAGCCGACTTTCCCCGTGAACTCCCAATTGATAGTGGCCTGGCTCTCGATCGGCGTGGCGGGCCACAACGAATTCGCTGCGACGTTGTCCGCGCTATGTTCCGCCGCGATGCCGATCGCAAGCCGGCTCATGCCCATTTTCGTGATCATGTAGCAGACGTAGCCAGGATTCGCCGTCGTGGAGATCGGGGGGCTGCAATTGACGATGTGACCCCATTTCCGGGCGACCATGTGGGGCAGGGCGTAGTAGCTACACAGATACGCGGCACGCACGTTGACCTGCCACATGAGATCGAACCGCTTCGGCGGAGTCTCGATGACTTGTTCCCACCAGAGCGCGCCCGCATTGTTGACGAGAATATCGAGCCGGCCAAAACGTTCGATGGTTTGATCGACCAGCGCCCTAACGTCCTCGTCGTTGCGAACGTCTGCCCGCACCGCCAAGGCGCGGCCGCCAAGGGCTTCCACCTCTGCGGCGACGCTGTAGATCGAACCGGGCAGCTTTTCGCGCGGCCGTTCGGACTTGGCGGCGATGACGACCGTCGCGCCCTCGCGCGCCAGCCGCAAAGCAAACGCGCGACCGATGCCGCGGCTGGCGCCGGTGACGATCGCGACGCGCTCGCGCAGGAGTCGATCAGAACTCGCCATCTGCTACCTGATCAAGACCTGTGTATTTACGAATGGGACGCAATCAATCGCCGGTTGGATGAGCGCACGGTCCGCGGGATACATTCCCCTATATAACTGACGGGCCGTGCTATCGGAGACGCCGAGCACCCTCAATCGCGCTAGGCTGTATGTTCCGCAGGTGACGTCGATGAGCAGCCAGTGTGAACTCCGCCGAGAGAGAAGGGCCTGTCGTTGGTCCTCTCCGGGGTATTCCCAAGTGCCAATGGCATAAAGAGGCCCAACCACCGTTTGCGTTACTTTAGGCGGGTAAGAAAGCCCGGATTCTTCAGCAGTCGCGGCTTTGAGGATTGCGGAGCGGAGTGCCGGATCAGCCGGCAGGCCCGCGTACACCTGTTGCCCGGCTGCGAACGATGGTATTGGAAACGATACAAGGTAAAATGCTTGGACGATGGCGCCAATAATTGCGATTCGCATCGATTCGGCTAGACCTTGAGCTCTACTTTGTCAAGCGCCTTGCGGGTCGAGACGACATGGTGGTTCAAGCGCAATTCCTCGGGGCTGAAGCCGAAAGCCAAGCCGAGCAATTGCGGCAGGTGGAAGATCGGCACGTCGATCGGCGTACGCATCACGCGCGCCGCGTCCGGCTGCTGGGCGTCGAGGTTCAAATGGCACAACGGACACGGCGTCACGAGCAGATCTGCGCCCTTTTCTCTTGCCTCGATGATGTGATTGCCGCCCATCGTCAACGCCGCATCGCGATTCATGGTCACCATCGGGAAGCCGCAGCACTTGGTCTTGCCGCGGTATTCGACCGGCGTCGCGCCGAGCAAGGCGATGATCTGCTCCAAGTAGGTCTTGCGCTCGGGTTTTTCTTTGAGACCGAGAGACTCTTCGGGCCGCAAGATGTAGCAGCCGTAGAACGGCGCGACTTTCAGGCCGGTAAGCCTGCGTTTGATCAGCGGTTTGATCTTGTCGAGTCCGATGTCCTCGACGAGCATCCACAACAGGTGCTTGACCGTGGTCGTGCCCTTGTACTCGTAGCCGCTTTCAGCCAGCACTGCGTTGGTCTTCGCGCGCCGGGCGGCATCCTTCTTGAGATGATAGTTGTGATTGCTGAGCACGCCTTGGCACGTGCTGCAGATGGTCATCAAGTCCGCACCCTGGCGCTCGGCCATGGCAAGCGTCAGGCCGTTGAGCGAGTCGGCCAAGTCGGGATTCTGCTCGCTGATCACGCCCGCGCCGGTGCACGGCGCTTCGGTCATCTCGAAGAGTTCGAGGCCGAGCGGTCCGGCGATCTTCTGCGTCGAGACGAACAGCTCGGGGCAGGCCCCCTTCGAGACGCAGCCGGGAAAGAACGCGACTTTCATTATTTGAACCTGCCTCCGACCTTCTTGAAGATGGCCTTGACGCGCGTAACGCCGGGGATGGACTTGTGGATGATGGGCGGCAGCTTGCCGGCGCGCAGCAAGTTGAAGGCGCTGGGCAGGCTCTGCAGCTGCGCTTTGATGTTGAAGAAGCCCAACGACTTGGGCATGAGGGTCAGCTCGTTGAGGCGGCCGCTATGCTTGATCGAATCCGCGAACGCGTCGGCGTGCCGGGTGCCCGCGTTGTTGGTGAAGCCCGCGCTCACCGCGGCTTGGCGCAGCTTGAGGATCTGATCCAGCGGCGCGACGTGCTTCGGGCACTGCGTGACGCATTCGAAACAATGCGTGCAATCCCACACGCCGTCTGGCTCGCTGTAGCGCCGCAGCCGATCGGGGCGCGTGGCGTCGCGCGGATCCTCGGCGTAGCGGTAGGCCTTCGCGAGCGCCGCGGGCCCCAAAAAATTCTTGTTGACGGCGAACGACTCGCAATCCATGAGGCAGGCGCCGCAGGCGATGCAGCTGACCTCCTGGATGAGGTTTTCCATCGCCGCGTTGGCAACCCGATACTCCTCGCCTTGGGGGATCGGCTGCTTGTTCTCCAACCACGGCGCCACTTTGCGCATCTTCTCCCAGAACGGCTTCATGTCGCAGACGAGGTCGCGCACGATCGGCATCGAGGGCGGTGACTCGACCGTCACCTTGCCGTCCACCAGATGCTCGCCGAGCCTGCTTGTGCACACGAGGCGCGCGTGCCCGTTGACCCACATCGCGCACGAGCCGCAAATCGCGCTGCGGCAGGCGCAGCGCACAGCCAGCGATTCGTCCTGGTATTCGCGGACCTGGATCAGCGCATCGAGGATCATCGCGTGCTCGGGGAGGTCGACTTTGAAGGTCTGGTACGTCTTGCGCGGCGCGTCGCTCCAGGGCGCGGGGAAGGGCGGGCCCAGCTCTCCGCCTTTGTATACGCCCTCTGGGTTATAGCGTCCGACGACGATGGTCCATTCCATTTCTAATACTTCCTGACTTCGGGCTGCCATTTGGTGATGGTCACCGGGGCGTACGAGATTTGCGGGGCACCGTCGCGCAGCGTCACCATGACATGTTTGAGCCAATTCGCGTCATCGCGCTCCGGGAAGTCGGTGCGCGATTGCGCGCCGCGGCTTTCCTTGCGCGTCTGCGCGCTCACGATGATCGTCTCCGCGCAATCGAGCATGTAGCCAAGTTCGAGCACGAAGGTCAGGGCCTGGTTGTAGGTGCGACCTTTGTCGCCGACCGCGACTTTGTCGTAGCGCTGGCGCAGCGAGCGCACGGCGGAAAGCGCCTCGTTCAACCTCGTCTCGTCCCGATACACCCCGACCTTCTCATCCATCATCGTGCCCAGTTCCAAGCGCAAGCGCGCGTGCGTCTCGCCGACGTACGGGCGGTCCAGCAGCGCTTGAACGCGGCGCTGCTCGGAAGCCAGAAAGTCCTCGCCCGCCGACGTGTTCGGCACGCTCTTCACGTAGGTGGAAGCCGCCAAACCGGAACGCCGGCCGAAAACCAGGGTGTCGAGCAGGGAGTTCGCGCCCAAACGATTGCCGCCGTGCACCGAAACGCAGGCGCATTCGCCGGCCGCGTAGATGCCGGGGACCGGTGTGGCGCCCTCGACGTCGGTCTTGATGCCGCCCATGATGTAATGCATGCCGGGGCGCACGGGGACGGGCGTGTCGACCATGTCGATGTCGAGGAAATCAAGCGCCATCTCGTGGATCTGCGGCAGTTTGCTCATGATCAAGTCGCGCCCGAGGTGGCGCAGGTCGAGCAGCACGCAGCCATCGATGCCGCGGCCCTCGGCGATCTCGTTCGTCTCAGCGCGGGAGATGACGTCGCGTGCCGCGAGCTCGATCTTGTTCGGCGCGTACTTCTTCATGAAGCGGTCGCCATCGGCGTTGAGCAGGTACGCGCCCTCGCCGCGCGCCGCCTCGGTCATCAGGAAGCCGCTGCCCTTGAGCGTCGTCGGATGGTATTGCACCATCTCCATGTCCATGAGCGGCGCTCCCGCCCGGTACGCCAGAGAGTGACCGTCGCCGGTGCAGATCAGCGCGTTGGTGCTCGGTTCGTAGACGCGGCCGCAGCCGCCGGCCCCGATGATGACCGCCTTCGCCCGCAGCAGGCTCATTTCGCCGGTCATCATGTCGAGTGCGACCACGCCCCGGCAAACGCCGCCGGCCATCCACAGCGAGGTGGCAAACCATTCTTCGTAGACCTTCACGCCGGTTTTCATGATCTGGTCGTACAGCGTGTTGAGCAGCGCCTGACCGGTGATGTCGCCGACGAAGTACGTGCGCGCCACGGAAGCGCCGCCGAACGCGCGCGTGCCGAGCTTGCCGTCCTCGCCGCGATAGAAGGTGACGCCCATGTGCTCGAGTTCGATGATGTCGCTCGGCGCTTCGCGGCACATGATCTCGACCGCGTCCTGGTCGGCGAGGTAGTCGCTTCCCTTGATCGTGTCGAGCGCGTGGGTCTCCCACGAATCGCCTGCGCCAAGCGCCGCGTTGATGCCGCCCTGTGCGGCACCCGAGTGACTGCGGATCGGATGCACTTTGGAAATGATGGCGACGTCGGCGCCGTGGCGCGCTGCTTCGATGGCGGCGCGCATGCCCGCGAGGCCGCCGCCGAACACCACAACGTCGTGATCGGTGATCATGCTGCGCGGTCCTCGACTATGACCCTTTGGCCCGCGGCGCAGATGCGTTGATCTCGGCGCTCGCGCTTTGTGAGAATCGCTCGAAGTTCGAGGCGAAAAGTTTGGCCAGCTCGCCGGCCTTGGCGTCGTAAGCCGCCGCGTCGCTCCAGGTGCGGCGCGCGTCGAGCACATCCGCCGGCACACCGAGGACCGCTTTGGGAACGCTGACGTGGAACACCGGATCCGGCGTGCATGCCACGGCGTCGAGCGCCCCGGAAAGCGCGGCTTTGACCATCGCGCGGGTGTACGGCAACTTGATGCGCTTGCCTACGCCATAAGGTCCGCCGCTCCAACCGGTGTTGATGAGCCAGCACCTCGCGTCGTGCTTCGCGATGCGTTCGCCGAGCATCTGCGCGTAGAGCATGGGGGCGTGCACCATGAACGGCGCGCCGAAGCAATGCGAGAAGGTCGCCTGCGGTTCGGTGACGCCCTTCTCCGTTCCGGCGACTTTGGCGGTGTAGCCGGAAAGGAAGTGGTACATCGCCTGCGCTGGGGTCATGCGCGCGATGGGCGGCAGGACGCCGAATGCATCGCAGGTCAACATGATGAGATTGCGCGGATGAGCGCCGCGACCCGAGGGCTCGATGTTCGGCACGGAGGTCAGGGGGTATGCCGCGCGCGTGTTCTCGGTGAGCGAATCGTCGTCGAGATCGAGCTCGCGCGTGTCTTCGTCGATGACGACGTTCTCGAGCACCGTCGCGAAGGTGCGCGTGGTGGGGAATATCTGCGGCTCGAGTTCGGCGGAGAGGTGGATGACCTTCGCGTAGCAGCCGCCTTCGAAATTGAAGATGCCGCTGTCGCTCCAACCGTGCTCGTCGTCGCCGATGAGCGCGCGCTCGGGATCGGCGGACAGCGTCGTCTTGCCGGTGCCGGAGAGTCCGAAGAAGATCGCGACGTCGCCGCCGGGTCCCACGTTGGCGGAGCAGTGCATGGGCAGCGCGCCGCGCAGCGGCAAGAGGTAGTTCATGATGGTGAAGACCGACTTCTTGATCTCACCGGCATACGAGGTGCCGCCGATGAGCACGAGGCGTCTGCCGAAGTCGATGATGACGAACGTCTCTGAACGGGTGCGATCGCGCGTCGGGTCGGCGTGAAAATCGGGCACGGCGACGACGGCGAACCCCGCCCGGATGGTGCTCAGATCGGCGCGCGTGGGTCTGATGAAGAGGTGCTTCGCGAAAAGGCTTTGCCAAGCGTACTCGGTGACCACGCGCACGGGAACGCGATACTGTGGATCGGCGCCCGCGTAGGCGTCGATGACGTAGACGTCGCGCTCGCGCAAATGCTCGTCGACTCTGGCGAGCAGCGCGTCGAACGCTTCCTGCTCGAAGGGCTTGTTGCTCTTACCCCAGTCGATCTGCCGCTCGCTCCCCGGCTCCCGGACGAAGAATTTGTCTTGCGGCGAGCGGCCGGTGTGCTTGCCGGTCTTGACGACGAGCGGTCCTGCGTCTGCAGCGAGCCCTTCGCGCCGGCGGATGGCCTCTTCGAACAGGCGGCCGGTAGAGAGATTGAACTCTGCGCGTCGCGCCGGACCAAAGCCGAAATCTTCCAGTCCGCTGCTGGCGCCGGTGAGCAGGGCCATACGAAAGCCCTTAATGGCGGTTCCTGAACCTTCCTGCGGGACCGGGAGAGCCACGCAGTCAAGCGGCGTGCGGCTTTCTACTTTAGTATCATGGCGCTTTCGGAAGCGACTCATGAGGCGGATCGTCGCGCTATACTTCGCGATCATCGCGGGGGAAGTTGAATCCACAAGTTTTCGCGATGACTCACAGTCTGTGCACAAGCGGCTCCACAAGGGCGTGGCGAAGCCTTAGCGGAATAGCCTCACTCGAACGTATGTTTGGGCGGGGATTTGAGGCGGAGTAGGGCTTGGCAAAGGGTAGCTTCGTTCATCTCCACGTCCACAGCGAGTACTCGCTGCTCGACGGTGCGTGTCGTATCGCCGATTTGGTGCAAGCGGCCGCCGAATTCGGCATGCCTGCTCTCGCCCTGACCGACCACGGCGTCCTTTATGGCGCGCTGGAATTCTACTTCGCGGCCAAAGCCAAAGGCATCAAGCCGATCATCGGCTGCGAGATGTATGTCGCCCCGAGAGGCCATCGCGACCGCTCCGCGCGCGACGAGTATCACTTGACCGTGCTCGCCTCGAACAAAGCCGGCTATCAGAACCTCATGAAGCTGGTCTCCGCAGGCTTTCTCGACGGCTACTACTACAAGCCGCGGGTCGATCTCGAACTGCTCGCGCGGCATCACGAAGGGCTGATCGTCCTCTCAGGCTGTTTGGGCGGCGGCGTGCAGCAGCACTTGATGCGCGACGAGGTCGACTCAGCCCGGCAGATGATCCGGGATTATCAAGCGATCTTCGGCGACCGCTATTTCCTCGAACTGCACAACCATTCCAGCGCGGCCGAAGACAAAGTGCGCTCCGCGCTGCTGCAGCTGTCCGGCGAACTCGGCGTGCGGGCCGCGGCGACGAACGATTCGCACTACCTTGGCAAGGACGATGCGCCGGCGCACGACGTACTGCTGTGCATCGGCACGGGTCGCATGGTGTCCGACAAGGATCGTCTGCGTTTCGATGGGGACGACTTCTATTTCAAGTCGGCCGAGCAGATGCGGGAGCTCTTCGCAGGCTCGCCGGACGCGTGCGATGCGACCGAAGACATCGCGCGCGCCGTCGACTTCGACCTCGAATCCAAGTCGTTCGCGCTGCCGAAGTTCCCGGTCCCGCCCGACGCCGGGGATGAAGCGGTCTATCTCCACCGTCTGTGCGTGGATGGCCTGGCAGCGCGCTATGGATCGCCCACGCCCGTGCATCTGGAGCGGCTCGAATACGAACTCGGCGTCATCAACCGCATGGGCTATGCGTCGTACTTCCTTATAGTATGGGATTTCATCCGCTACGCCAGGGAGAGCGGCATTCCCGTTGGCCCGGGCCGCGGCTCGGCCGCGGGAAGCATCGTGGCCTACGCGCTGCGCATCTCAGACGTGGACCCGCTGCGCTACAATCTGTTCTTCGAACGCTTCTTGAACCCCGAGCGCATCTCGATGCCCGACATCGACACCGATTTTTGCTTCGAGCGGCGCGACGAAGTCATCGCCTACGTACGCGAGAAATACGGCGCGGATCGCGTCTCGCAGATCGTGACCTTCGGCACGATGGCGGCGCGCGCGGCCGTGCGCGACGTCGGGCGCGTGATGGGGCATCCGCTCGGCGACGTCGACCGCATCGCCAAACTCATCCCCAACGTGCCGACCAACCCCGTGTCCATCCGCCAGGCGATCGACAACGTGCCCGAACTCAAGCTGATCTACCAGCGCGATCCGCGCGCGCACGAGCTGCTCGAGACGGCGATGCGCGTCGAGGGTTTGGCGCGCCACGCCTCCACGCACGCCGCGGGCGTGGTCATCGCGCCGGGACCGGTGACCGACTACGCGCCGCTGGTCAAGCTCGGCGAGAATGACGTCAACACGCAATACTCGATGGATTGGGTCGAAAAAGTCGGCCTGCTGAAGATGGATTTCCTGGGTCTGCGGACGCTGACCGTCATCGACCGCGCGTCGGCTGAGATCCGGCGAACGGGCGGATCGGGATTCGAGATCGAGAACATCGCGCTGGACGATCCGAAGACCTATGCGCTCCTTTCCGCCGGGCACACGACCGGCGTCTTCCAACTCGAGAGCGCCGGCATGCGCCGCTATATCGCCGAGCTGAAGCCCACCTGCATCGAGGACCTGATCGCCATGGTGGCGCTGTACCGGCCTGGTCCGATGGATTGGATCAACGATTTCATTGCGGGCAAGCACGGGCGCCGCAGGATCACGTACCTGCACCCGAAGCTCGAACCCATTCTCGCGGAAACCTATGGGGTGGGCGTCTATCAGGAACAGATCATGCAGATGTGCCGCGATCTCGCCGGTTACACCGCCGGCCAGGCCGACGAAATGCGCAAAGTCATCGGCAAGAAGATCAAGGAGAAGATCCCGATCGAGCGGCGCAAGTTCATCGACGGGTGCGTCGGAAACGGGATGGAGCAGCCGCTCGCCGAGCGCATCTGGCAGTTCATCGAGCCGTTCGCCGGCTACGGCTTCAACAAAGCGCACTCCGTGTGCTACGGACTGCTCGCCTACCGGACTGCCTGGCTGAAGGCCAACCATCCGCTCGCCTTCATGGCTGCCTTGCTCACGTCGGTCAAGAACAATGCCGACAAGGTGTCCGAGTATCTGGCGGAGTGCACGACGATCGGCGTGCACATCCTCGCTCCCGACGTCAACGAGAGCAACACCGATTTCACCGTCGCCGGCGATGCGCTGCGTTTCGGGCTTGGCGCGGTGCGCAACGTGGGTGAAGGAGCGATCAAAGAGCTGATCGCGCTGCGCGAAGAGCGGCGCTTCACCTCGCTCGCCGAAGTGTGCGCGCGCGCCGACAGCCGGCAAGTCAACCGGCGCGTGCTCGAATCGTTGATCAAAGCAGGGGCGCTTGACGAGCTTGGCAGCAGCCGCGCGGCGCTGCTGGCGGGTCTCGACGCCGCAATCGACTATGGTCAGAAGCTGACGCAGGAACGCGAGCTCGGTCAGACCTCGCTGTTCGGAGGCGAAGGCGGTGCGCCGCTGCCACCGCCTGCGTTGCCAAGCGAACCGGAGGCTCCGGTAGCGGTGCGGCTTGCGCAAGAAAAGGAAGCGATCGGCGTGTACATCTCCGGCCATCCGCTCGCGGACAAGGCCGAAGAATTGTCGCGCAAGGCGACGCACACCGTCGGATCGCTCAAAGAGCTGCCAGAGGACGCACTCGCGGTCGTCGGCGGCGTGGTGACCTCGGCCCGGCGCGTCGTGACCAAAGCCGGCGCTCAAATGTTGATCGGGCGGCTCGAGGACACGACCGGTTCCACTGAAGTCGTCGTTTTCCCGAAGTGGTACGACGAATTGCAGGCCATGTTCGCCGACGATGCGATTCTCGTCATCAAAGGAAGAGTGAAGGAGCGTCGCGCGATCGGCAAGCCGCCGGGCACGGTCGCGCCCATCACAGACGAGAACGGTGAAGACGAGCGGCCGGAAGTCAGTTTGCAGGCAGTCGAAGTGTGGCCGCTCGCGCAGGCCCCGTCCATTGTCCGCTCAAACGGCAACGGCGCGCCGAATATATCGTTCCGAACCCCTACCGTATTCCGAGCCCCTGATGTAGTGTTCCGAGCGAGCGAAGCGAGCTCGGAAAAGTCACCCGGGCGCGCCCTGCATATCCGGATGAGTGGTGGGAATGGCGAAGCCGAGAGGCTGAACAAATTGCGCGATCTCGTCCTAGCAGCGGGTCCGGGCACCGGTCAGGTCGTTCTCCACGCGGGCAGCAACGATGAGCGCCGCCCGCTGCGCCACTTGCTGCCGATCACGCCGGGCCTCGCGGACGCCATCGCGGCTCTTTTCGGCGGCGACAACGTGTGGGAGAGCGAAGCGTGAACGCTCGCGCCGTCGTCATCGATATCGACGGCACGCTGGTCGACCACTCCCTGCGCATCGATCTCGCGGACGCGGCGGCGATCGCGCGTGCGCGGCAAGCGGGGCTCACGGTGTGGCTGGCGACGGGCCGTCTCTTCAGCGCGGCCAAGCCGTTTGCGCAAGAGCTCGGCCTGCGCGGACCGATCATCGTGCTCAACGGCGCCGCCGTCTACGACATCGAAAGCGAAAAGGTCGTGGACGCCCATCCGCTGGTCCGCGCGGTGGCTCTGCGCGCCTACGATTCGCTGAAGGCGAAGGACCTTCACGTCCAGCTGTATTTCGGCGACCACCTCTATCTCGACAGGCGCAACCGCTTCTCGGAGCACTACCTCGCGATCTCGCGGGTGGAACCGGTCATGGTTCCGGATTTGCGCGAACTGCTTACCGGCGGCGGCGCGAGCACACCGGGCCCATTGAAAGTCCTCGGGGTGGCGCCGCCCGAGCGTGTGCTCGAAACCATCCCGCTGCTTGCGCGCGAGCTTGGCAAGGACGCGCAAGTCTTTCGGAGCCAGCCGGAATTTCTCGAGATCACCGACCCGACCGCGGACAAGGGTCGCGCGCTGGAGGCCGTCGCGCGCCGTGAGCGGATTCCGGCTCAGGATATCGCCGCGATCGGCGATTCCGACAACGACATCCCGATGTTCCGGACCTCTGGGCAGAGCTTCGCGGTAGAAAACGGCACGACGTCGGCCAAGCAGGCTGCGAGCTGCATCGTGGCGGCGCAAGGCAGCGGCGGCGTCGCTGAGGCGATCGCTCTGCTGCTGGGTGAGCGGGTCGGTGGCTGAGAGCGCGGTGGCGCGCCGCAGGCGTCAAGGGCAGGCGCTTGCGACGCTCAAGCGGGTGTTCGTCGGCGCCCTTGTCGTCGTCGCAGTCGGTGCGATCGCCTTCGGCGCCGTGAGGCTAGCCATGGACCCGGCCTTCCAACTGGGCAGCGTTGCGGTCGTGGGCTTCGATCGGGAATCGGAAGAAGCCGTCCGGAGTGCGGCCGCGCTGCCGATCGGCAGCAACGTCTGGTTCATGGATACCGCAGGTGCCGCCGATCGGGTCGAGGCGCTGCCGTGGGTGCGCAGCGGGCACGTCGACCGTCAGTGGCCCAACCTCGTGACGATCTCCATCACGGAGCGCGTGCCGGCCGCGCGCGTGATGCTGCCGGAAGCTTCGGGCAAGCGATATGCGGTCGTGGACGACGGCTTGCGCGTGCTTGCCGTGGAGGTTGACGATGAGCGCGATGCCGCGCTGCCCGTCCTCTTCGTCCAGCCGCTGCCGTCCGGAATCGATGCGCCGGGCAGCGACGTCTCCAGCGCTCAACTGGCGCAAGCCCTGGATGCGAGCAAGCGTCTCGCTAAGCTCGGAGTCCGCATCACGGAAATCGAGAGCAAGCCCGCCACCGGCATCGGCTTCACCACGGCGTCGCATCTGCGCGTGTTGTTCGGCTCCACCGCCGATTTCGAGCGCAAGGTCGAGTTGCTCGGCGCGATCGTGAAACGCATCGCGCATCCTGAAGAAGTCGCCTACGTGGATCTGCGAAGCGCAGCCGCGCCGACGGTGCTATACCGATGACGCGCACGGATGCGCGCGCGCAGCGCGTGAATTTTCGCGAAACGACAAAGAGGGAAGTCGCAATCCATTTGGAATGCGTCGCGTATGCAAAGCAAGCGCGGCGATCTTCGGGTCGCCGAAGTCGTTCTTTGAGGAGTTTATCCACAGCCTGTGGAGAATGGGGACTCTGTGGAGAACCGATGAGGACTGACGTTGGCGCGTAGCGAGATCGTCGCCGGTCTGGATATCGGCACGACCAAGACCGCGGCGGTGATCGCGAGTCAGGGCCGCGACAACGTCATCGATATTATCGGCTTCGGCGCCGCTCCATCGCTCGGACTGCGCAAGGGCGTCGTCACCGATCTCGAAGAGACCGTGAAGTCCATCGAGGCGGCGATCGAGACAGCCGAGCGTATGGCCGGCTCACATGTATCGGCCGCGTACGTGGGCATCACCGGTGAGCACGTGCGCTCGCTGAACACGCACGGCATCGTGGCCGTCGGCAGCGATGACCGCGAGGTCGCGCCGCTGGACGTCAAACGCGTCGTGGACGCGAGCACGATCATCAACGTGCCGGCCGATCGGCAGATCATCCACACATTGCCGCGCGAGTTCGCGGTGGACGGCCAAAATGGGATCACCGACCCCGTTGGCATGGCAGGCGGGCGGCTTGAAGTCGACACGCACGTCGTGACCGCAGGCACGTCGTTCCTGACGAACGTGCTCAAGTGCGTGCATCGCGCCGGCATCGAACCGTCGGGCATCGTGTTCGAGCCGCTCGCCTCGGGGGCAGCGGTGTTGCTGCCGGAGGAGCGGAACGCCGGCGTGGTCTTGCTGGACATCGGAGGCGGCACGACCGACCTGGCCGTGTACTGGGGCGGCGGCGTTTACCATACGTGGACGGTGCCGGTCGGCGGCAACATCGTCACGAACGACATCGCGCTTGGTCTTAAGACGAGTTTCCAGGAGGCCGAGCACATCAAGCACGTGTACGGCACGACCGACCTCTCGGTGGATCTCGAGCAGCAGACCTTCGAAGTGAAGGCGCTATCGGGCCGCACGAGCCGTGCCGCATCGAAGCACTTCTTGCGGCAGATCATCGTCGCGCGCATGACCGAGATCTTCAAACTTGTGCGCGGCAATCTGGCCGTGAACTGTCCGGCTGAAGTGATGCTGGCCGAACTCGTGCTCACCGGCGGGGGCGCGCAACTGCCCGGGCTGGATGCCCTTGCATCCGACTACTTCGATTTGCCGGCGCGCATCGGGTATCCGATGCACGTCGGCGGGCTCACGGAAACGATCAAAAATCCGGCATACGCCACGGCCGTCGGTCTTGTGCTCTTCGGAGCCAGCGCCGGCGACAGCGGAACGCCGGTGCGCACCAACGGCAGAGGCGTCTGGGGACGCGTGTCGTCTTGGTGGGCGCAAGTCTTCGGCTAAGGCCAGGAGGTATGGATGGGATGAACGATCGGCGTTACGTGCCGGATCACATGGCGAGCATCAAGGTCATCGGCGTCGGCGGCGGCGGCTGCAATGCCGTCAACCGCATGGTGGACGCGGGGATCAGGGGTGCGGACTTCTACGCGATCAACACCGACGTGCAGGCGCTCAAGGCTTCGCGCACCGAGAACACGCTGCAGCTCGGCAAGGAACTGACCCGGGGCCTCGGCGCCGGCGCGGATCCGGAGATCGGCCGTCAAGCAGCCGAGGAGTCGAAGGAAGACATCGCCATGCTCGTCGAGGGTGCTGATCTCGTGTTCATCGCCGCCGGTATGGGCGGCGGTACGGGCACGGGTGCGTCGCCGATCGTCGCCGAGATGGCGCGCGGAGCCGGTGCGCTTACGGTCGGCGTGGTGACGAAGCCGTTCGGGTTCGAGTTGCGCAAGCGCGCGCAGATCGCTGAGCGCGGCATAGCCGAGCTCGAGCAGAAGGTGGACACGCTGATTGTCATACCAAACGATAAGCTGCTCTCCGTCATCGAGCGTCGCACGCCGCTGATGGAGGCCTTCCGCTACGCCGACGACGTACTGCGTCAGGGCATCCAAGGCATCACTGACCTTATCACGCAGCCGGGGCTCATCAATCTCGATTTCGCAGACGTACGGCGAGTCATGACCGATGCGGGCTCGGCGTTGATGGGTATCGGCAGAGGCTCGGGCGAGAATCGGGCGGTCGATGCTGCGCAAAAGGCCGTGTCCAGCCCGCTGCTGGAAGCGACCATCGACGGCGCGCGCGGCGTGATCTTCAACATCTACGGCGGGCCGGATCTCTCGATGTACGAGGTCAACGAAGCGGCGGAAGTCATCAGCAAGGCTGTCGACCCCGACGCGGAAGTGATCTTCGGCGCGACGATTGAGGAGAACATGAACAGCGAGGTGCGGGTCACCGTGCTCGCGACCGGCTTCGGTTCCCGCGCTCGCGAGCGCTCCCGGACGATCGGCGTTGGCGAGATCGAGAAAGTCAAGCCGGTGAACATGGACGAGATCGAGGTCCCGGCGTTCCTACGCTACAACAAGTAGCAAGTACATGTAGTGCCGGGGCTTTAGCCCCGGGTGTTGCGAGCCAGACTTTAGTCTGGCTCTCTCCACGGAGCGATGTGATAGCGCAAGCCCGTCACACCGCGCTCGACATCGTCGGCGATCTGGACCCCGGCATCCGGATGGAACGGGATGGCGCGCAGCGCGGCGATCGAATGCCACGCGCATTCGAGCACGCGCGCGTCGCTCGAGCGGCCGATCTCGCCGATGATGGCCGCTTCGAAGACCAGCTGCACGAGATGGCGCCCGCCGGGCGGCGCTATCGTCTCGATCACGTAGCGGAGCGGGCCCACGCTGACCTCGCAGTCCGCCTCTTCTCGGAGTTCGCGCGCGAGCGCAGCGATCGCGGGTTCCATCCCTCGCACGCCGCCGCCCGGCAACAAGTAGGTCACGCGACCATCCTTGAGGTGACGAGCAAGCAGAATGCTTCCGTTCTTGACCACCAATGCCGCAGCGCGCAGTCGCATGATCCCGGTGTCGTCCCGCAAGTGGGGTTTTGCTTCCTGCGTTCCGATAACAAATTAGGGGTGCCGCTATGAAAACTGTGTGTTCGCAATCGATCGACGTGCGCGTGCCCGTCGGGCCGGTGTTCGCATTTGCGACTGACGTCACGCGCTGGCCTCTATGGTTTTCGTTCGTCGTATCGGCACAACAGCCTGACCGGCACGAGCTCCAATTCGGAGAAGAAGTGCATCTCTGCATGCGCGAGGGCCGGCGGCGCTGGCAAGAAGACTTCGAGGTCACCCGCTACGTGCGCAACGCGTTCCTGTGTCTGGAAGGCGCGCTTTCGGCGTCGCGCCGGATCGATTTGCGCTTCGAACAGCGGACGGACTGCACGCGCGTTGTGTGCGGCATCGCGTACCCCGTCTTCGGTGGATGGTTAAGCCAGGCAGGTGACACGCTGCTCCGCAAACCGCGCCTCGCCGCCGAGCTGCGCAACTCGCTGGTGCACCTGAAGAGCGTCATCGAGGATGCGCATCAGGGGGTTGAGGCCGAATCCCTCGGGACCAGAGAACCGCTTTTTGTTTGATGCCGGTCTACGAGTATCGCTGCAAGGATTGCAATCGCACCCATGAGATCGAACACGGTTTCAACGACGAGCGGCCCACGAAGTGTCCGGCCTGCGGAGGGGTCCTCGTGCGCATCTTTCATCCCGTAGGCCTGGTCTTCAAGGGCTCGGGGTTTCATAAGACCGACTATTCCGGTGAGAAGAAGGCGGCGCCGGATTCGAAGAGCACTGAGGCGAAGCCGGCAGATGCACAGCCGGCGGACAAAAAGCCGGACGCGAAACCCTCGGAGCCAAAACCATCAACGGACTCGGCAAAAAGTTGATAAAATGTAGTGCCGGGGCTTTAGCCCCGGAGTGAGCATCTTAGGAACCATCGGCCTGTGGACCGCGATCGTGGTGCTCGTCGCCGCGTTGGTGGCGCTCGCGGCGAGCGTGCCTTTTATTCTGCGCCTGCAGCACAGGGCCGAACGATTGCAGCAGCGGCCGTCGGCTCTGAGGCTCGCCGCGCTGGGAGCGCAGATCTCCGCTCACGCCTCCGAGCTTGCGCCGAACTTGGAATCACTGCAGCAGAACCTCGTCACGTTGGAGCGCACCATCGCGGACGCTGCGCTCGCAGCCGCGGCGCTCGTCTATGCCGTAAAACAGTCGGCGGATGTCGTAGAGGACGCGCTCGACCGTGCCGTCCCCTTCCTTCGCGGCACCCTTCGCAGGAACTGACGTAGTGCCGGGGCTTTAGCCCCGGAACACCCCGGTCCACGCTTGCGCAAACCCCGGGAACGAGGTCGCGATGCACTCGGCGGCGTCGATGACGATGGCATGGCGCGCGGCGAGCGCGAGAAAAGCAGCCGTCATGCCGATGCGGTGGTCGCCCCCTGTTGAGATCCGTTCGGGTGCGATCAGCTTTCGCGTGCCGGTGACGTCGATACCGTCCGGCAGCTCTTGAGCGGTGATCCCAAATGCGCGCAGGAGCTCTGCCGTAGATGTGACGCGATCCGATTCCTTCGCGCGTAACTCCGAGGCGCCTCGCACGGTGAAGCGATCGAGCACGACGCCGGCCAGCGCGCATAACATCGGGATCTCATCGATGCAGCTCGGTACGACGCCAGAGTCCAGATGCAATTCGCGCTTGTGGGGCTGCACGCCGCAGATGATGTCTAAATCCCCGACCGGCTCGCCGTGGCGTTCGAGGAGATTGCGGACGCCGATGCGCAGACCCATGTCGCGGAGCACGTCGAGCGCCGCGGTGCGGGTCGGATTTAGACCGACCCTGCGAACGCTCAGACGCCCGCCCGGCTGTGCGACCGCGGCGCCTGCGAGAAAAAACGCGGCCGCCGAAATGTCGCCTGGGACCTCGTAAGACGGAATCGCCGTCAATGGAGATCGCGAGACCGTCACGTTCAAGCCGGCGACGGACACGCGCGCGCCCATGGCCGCGAGCATGCGCTCGGCGTGATCGCGGCACACCGCCGGACTCGAGACGCTGGTTTCGCCCTCGGCTCGCAGCCCGGCGATGAGGAGCGCCGAGCGCGTTTGCGCGGAAGCGAAGGGCATCGCATGCGTTATCCCACGGAGACCGGCGCTGGCGCCCTCGATAGTGACCGGCGGCCGGCCAAGAGAGCTCGTCTCTATCCGCGCGCCCATCGCGCGCAAGGGCGAGGCGACCCGCTCCATCGGCCGCTGCCGCAAGCTCGCGTCGCCGTCGAGCACCGCGCGCGTGCGATCGGCGAGAAGGCCCATGAGCAGGCGCATGGTCGTGCCGGAATTACCGCAGTCGATCGTGCTCCCAGGCTCACGCAGCTCGGTCGCGCCAAACACCGTCAATCGCCGGTCAGATCCGTTGATCGCGACGCCGAGCGACGTCAGAGCGCGGCGCGTCCGCTCCACATCCTCGCCGGCGTTGCAATTGTCGACGAGGGTGTTTCCCTGCGCGATGGCGGAGAGCATGAGGATGCGATGCGAAATCGACTTGTCGCCCGGCACCTCAAAGGTGCCATCGCCGCTGGATAGCGCGGGAAGAACGATCGAAGCCACGCGGCCACCTTGCCCAAGCTAGGACCTTTTTCCGCGTCCCCAGAAAAGATGGATGACCGTGCGACTCTTCTCGCTCTCCCTCGTCGCGATCGCCTCTCTTTGCGCTGCAGCGCTCGGGCATAGTGTGGTCGCGGCCCTCACCAGGGCCGGCGTCGTCGTAAGCGCTTTTGGCGCATATCGCCACGAGGCTCTCACGCCCGTTTTGCTCGCCGCGGGGATCGTAGCCCTGGTGGTCGCGCTCGGCCTGTTTGGAGATGCGCTGGCGCGCGCGCTCGGCGTCCGCGGCGACTGGGTCGCCGCGCTCTCTGCACATATGGCGCGGACCCCCGTGGCTAAACTCGCGCCCGCGGTTCTGACGCTCCAGCTGCTCGTGTTCTTCGCGATGGAAGCGGTCGAGCAGAATGCCGCCTTCGGCCATCCTCTAGGACTCATGGCGACGTTGGGCACACCAGTCGCCTTCGGCCTCGCGGCGCACCTGCTGGCAACGCTGGTCGTGCTCGGCGGCCTTCGCTTCGCGACTCGCGCCATCGCCGCCGCCGCTGCGGCGCTCGCGCGCGCGATCGGTCCGGCCATCCGCCGGCTCCTGATCGACAAGCAGTCGCCGCTACGGCCGGCCTACTACGCTTACGCGTCTTTCACCGACCGTAGCTTTTACAGCCCGCTCGCGCGGCGCATCGCTAATCGTCCTCCGCCCATCACGGTTCTTTAGGCCCGCAGCTAAAGCGCTCGCCTGGAGCGCTTGTACTGGAGTGGAGAACCGTGAAGCCGTTAAGATACTCACCCTTGCCTTTTACGTTCCTCATCGTCGCCATCGCGCTCGGCGTCGGTTGGTGCGCGGAAGCCTTACGGCCGCAACCCGCGCAGGCGATCCCTATGTTCGCAAAGCGCACCGGCGCATCGTGCGAGCTCTGCCACACCGTTTTTCCAGGCATGACGAACTATGGAATGATGGTCATGATGGGGGATTTTGCGTCGTTGCCGTATCACGCCGGAAAAAACCCCGGCTTCACCTCCTTCGTCTTCGAGGAAGAATACTCGTCGGCTCCTGACGGCAACCCGGCGCCACCCAAGCTGCATACCAAGAATCTCGGGATTCTCAACGGCGGATTCATCGGGCCGCATTTCACGTACTACTTGGAGCAGCACATCGTCGACGGCGGCTTCATCGGCGGCACCGACCAATTCTGGTTCTCGTATAACAACTTGTTCGGGGGGACCGGCGACCTGCAGGTCGGCAAGTTCCACACGCCGTTCCCCTTCATGCCGGCGCACCGCATCACGCTTGCGCCATACGCGACGACGAGCTCGACCATCGGCTCCAATGGCTTCAATGAAGACGACAGCCACTGGGGCGTCACGCTCTCGCGAATGCAAGGCTCGCTGATGTACAGCCTCTCGGCTCTTGGCGGCAACGATCTCATCGGCCAGCCAGGTGCCTTCCAACTCGCCGGCAACCACGATCACAGCCTCGATTTCTCCATGATGACGATGGGCGAAAGCCCGTTCAATTTCGGCGTGGGCCTCATCCGCGGCTACTCGCCGCCGGCGATGGTCGGCGCGCCCTTTAACCGCTTCAATCGCTCCGCTCTCTACCTCCAGTACATCCCGCCCGGCGATCAGCGTCTGCAATTCCAGGCGGTCGGCCAATTGGGCAGCGACTCCGATCCGTTCGGCACAGGCGAGACGACGCACGCGCGCGGCTTCTTCAGCGAAGCCCAGTACCGATTCTCGCGCGGCAACTGGGGTGTGCTGCGTTGGGATTCGGCCACCGGCGATTCGCCGACGGCCGGAGTCACGCTGGATCTCATCCATCAGTTCACGCCCAACACCAAGCTCACGCTCGAAGGCCGCAGACTGGCCACCGGTTCGCAGTTCGGCATGGCGGTCGAGTGGGCCGGTCCATGGTCGCGGCGTGACGTGCTCGCGCAGCCGGTGCTCGGCGCCATGCCGGGCATGAAGATGACCGGCATGAACATGCCCGGGATGAACATGCCCGGGATGAGCATGCCGGGGATGAGCATGTCAACGCTCGACGTCCAGCTCGCGCACGGCAACGCGGTCAACGGTCAAGCGCTTTTCCAAACCCACAACTGCGCGGCTTGTCATGGCGCGGGTGGGGCGGGCGGCGGCATCGGACCCAAGCTCATCGGGCTCGCCGATCACGTGACGCCGGATGAGCTTTACAGTTTCGTGAAGCACCCCGTCGCTCCGATGCCCGACTTCAAGCTCAGCGAAACGGACATCGCAGACCTCATCGCTTACGTCGTCTCACTGACGCCCGGGCACAGCGTCGGCGGCGACATCGCCAAGGCCAATCCCGGCGGGATGGCCATGGGAGGCGCGATGTCGATGGCGGTACCGCCGCCTGTCTATCCGCTCGATCAAAAGCCATTCGACACGGGCAACGATGGCTATTTCGCGGGCGTGGAGTCCGGCGACTCAGGCGCGGGCCACGTGCTCTTCGGTCGCAGCTGCGCGCAGTGTCACGGCGCAGCCGCGCAAGGAGCGTCGGGCCCGAGCTTGGGCGGCTTGGCCGCGGCCTCGACCCCCAGTGCGATCGCGTGGCGCATCCGCCAGCATCATGCCGTGGCGCCGGCGCTGCGCTTGACCAGCCAAGAGATCGCCGACCTCACGGCGTTCCTGGAGACCCTGAATCTGGCATCGGGGTCGAACACCGCCTCAGGGAGCTCGCGATGATTTCACGCAAAGACTTGATCGGACTCGGCGGCGCAGGCGCGTTGGCGCTGGCGACTTCACGCGCGTCCGCCGCGATGGCGGGGGCCGCGCCGATAAGCGGCGCGCCAAGGGCCGCCGATGAGTTGAGCCGTCTAACGACCGCGGGGCTGCGCGCGCTTCCGAAGCTCAAGCCGGCCGGCGCTATCAAGCGCACCGGCCGCAAGCGCACGTTCACGCTGGTGCTGGCCCCGGCGCTGGTCGAGCCGCTGCCCGGTCACTCCGTTCAGGTGCGCAGCATCAACGGCATCTCGCCCGGTCCCGAGCTGCGCATGACCGAGGGCGACGACGTCGAGATCACGGTGGTGAACCGCCTGGCGCAGGCGACGTCGATCCACTGGCACGGCGTTCCCGTGCCGTTCGCCATGGATGGGGTCGCGATGATCTCGCAGCAGCCGATCGCGCCCGGCCAGCAGTTCGTCTACCGCTGGATCGCGCCTCAGGCGGGCTCGTACATGTATCATTCGCATTACAACGACATGGACCAGGACAGCGTGGTCGGCATGATCGTGGTCGATCCGCAGGAACCGTCGCGCGAGCCGCGCTACGACGTGGATTTTCCGATCGTCGTCACCTCCATCGGGTGGGAGCCGGCGCGCAGCATCGAGGCGCAGGCGATACTTGCCAACAGCATGTTGATGCCATCGATGGCCGCCAATCCCAAGGCTGATCCCAGCCCCGGCATGGGCGACGCCATGGAGCGCATGGATATGATCGAGTACTGGTGCTTCAACGGCAAGACGTTCCCGGCGACCGCGCCGATCCGCGTCAAGCCTGGCGATCTCGTGCGCATACGCTTTGCCAACATCACGCACATGGCGCATCCGATGCATCTGCACGGGCATTGGTTCCGCTGGATCGCGCAGGACGGCGCGCCGCTGCCGGAACCGCGCCCGATGAACACGATACCCGTCGATCCGGGTCGCACGATCGACATCGACTTCATCGCGAACAACCCGGGCGTGTGGCCTCTGCATTGCCACATCGTGTCGCATATGGTGGACAACCGCGATCAGATGAGCGGCCTCGTGGCAGTCGTGCAATACGAAGGATACAGCTTGCCCTCGATGATGCAGAAGATGGCGGGCTAAGAGACTCGACCTTTGTCGCCCTCCCGCCTGCGGCGTGGAGGGCGTGGTCCACGTGCTTCCGGAATGACCGGCCATGGGCGTCTCCCCAGCCGCACCCAGCACCGGCGTTCGCGCGCTTCGCGCGAGCGCATTCGGTTCCGCCGTATTCGCGTTCGCGCTGGTCGTATGGGGCGGCATCGTGCGCATCAATGGCGCCGGCATGACCTGCCCCGACTGGCCGCGTTGCCGTGGGGCCTGGTTTCCCGCGCTGAACGACAGCGTGTTCTACGAGTGGACGCACCGGCTGGGCGCTCCGATCCTCACGCTCCTCGTGCTCGGAACCGTTGTCCTCGCGTGGCGCAGCCGGCGCGAGCTGCCGGCGGCCTATCGGGCGTCATGGGTCTCCTTCGGGTTGCTCGTCGCGCAAGTGCTCGTCGGCGCGCTCACGATCAAATTCGCGAATAGCCCGCCGAGCGTGGCGGCGCACCTCGCGCTTGGCATCGGCACGTTCGTCAGTTTGTTGGTCATCGGCCTGCTCGCGGGAGAGGCTTCCGGGGCTAAAGCCCCGGCACTACAGGGCGGTCAATTAAGTCCGGCACAGTTGAGCTTCGCGCGGCTGGCGCTGGTCGCAGGACTTTTCGCGTTCGTGGCGATCATCGCCGGCGGTTACATGAGCGCCGCAGGCGCCGGCATCGCATGCACGGAGTTTCCTTTCTGTCACGGTTGGTCGGGTCCGGTGACGAGCGCAGAGCAGGTGCACATGGCGCACCGGCTCGCCGCGTACGCGACGATCGCGGCCGTGCTCATCGTGCTCGTCGCGGCGACCAACTCGAAGGTGCGCAGCCGCGCCGTCGTGGGCACGGCTTGGATCGCGGCCATCCTCGTCGTCATCCAAGCGCTGCTCGGCGCGCTGACCGTGATGACGCGGCTGGAGCCGGCGCTGCGCTCGCTGCATCAGGCGAACGGGGCGCTGCTGGTCGCTGCACTCGTCGTGCTCGCGTATTTCGCCTATACGAGGGCCGGACAGACGTGAAGACGGTTCGCGACTATCTTTCCCTCATGAAGCTGCGGGTCATGACGCTGCTGCTGTTCACCACGCTGATGGCGATGATGATCGCCGCGGGGGGCGCGCCGTCGCTTCCGCTCGTGTTCTGGACGCTGCTCGGCGGGGCGCTCGCGGCCGGGTCTTCCGGCGCGCTCAACATGTATTTCGACCGCGACATCGATGCGCTCATGAAGCGCACGAGCAGACGCGCAATCCCGAGCGGGCGGATCGCGCCGGTCAACGCGCTGACCTTCGGCATCGTGCTCGCGATCGCGTCGTTCGTCGAACTGTCGTTGACCGTGAACCTGCTCGCCGCAAGCCTGGCACTGAGCGGCGTTCTCTTCTACGTGATCGTCTACACGCTTTGGCTCAAGCGCACGAGCGTGCAGAACATCGTCATCGGGGGAGCCGCGGGCGCCATTCCGCCGCTCGTAGGCTGGGCGGCGGTGACAAACCACCTCGGGCTTACCGCGCTGCTGCTCTTCCTTATAGTGTTCGTATGGACGCCGCCGCATTTCTGGGCGCTCGCGCTGATCGCCAAAGACGAATACGCCAAAGTGAACGTGCCCATGCTGCCCGTCGTGCGCGGCGACGCCGTCACCAAGCGTCACATCCTCGCGTACACCGTAGCGCTTGCCGGACTCACGCTGGCTCTGACGCCGCTGCACGTGATGGGATGGGTGTACTTGGCGTGCGCGTTGCTGCTTGATCTCGCCTTTTTCTGGTACGCGTGGCGCGTGACGGTGCTCGGGACCGTGGCGTCCGAGCGCGCGCTGTACAAATATTCCATGCTGTATCTCGCGCTGCTGTTCGGCGCGATGGTCATCGATCGGCTCCGCCACGGCTCCGGCACGTGATTGCAGGGCAGCGGCGGCGCACGCCCTAAGAGTCGTACAAGAGCCGAAGTGGCGGAACTGGCAGACGCACACGACTCAAAATCGTGCGAGGTCACCCCTCATGTGGGTTCGATTCCCACCTTCGGCAGGCTCCGAGCTGAAGCACTGCGACAAACCGCGCACGCTAAGGCGTCGCGCCGAGGATGCCACGCAGCAGTCGTGTAATCGCTCGCGCGGGAGACAAAATGGACTCAGGCTCGCGGCAAGCGTCGCTGCTTGACAGCGAATTTTGGGGTGTGACGGCCCTCATGGCCGTTCTGAGCGGCGTTCTGATGTGGGGCGTCGTGATTTTCCCTATCGACGAGTTCTTGCCCAAAGCCTCGTCCGCTGCCGAGCACATCGATTATCTGTTCAAGTTCATGTCGTTCTTCAGCGTGCCTTTCATCATCTTCGTGAACGGCTACATCCTGTATTTCACATGGCGCTATCACCTGCGCAAAGGTCAATCCAGAACCGCCGTCGGCTCGGACATCCACGATCACACGGCGCTCGAGACGTTGTGGACCGTCATCCCATCGATCTTGATGGTGGCACTCGGTATTTTGAGCTACATCGTCATGCCCGAATACTACCTGGCAGACGCCGCGAGCCAGGCGACGGTCGAAGCGATCGGCCATCGCTTCTATTACGAGTTCAGGTATCCGGGCTTGAAAGATCCGGTCAACGGCGAACTGCACCTACCGATCGGCAAATTGGTGACCATCGATCTGACGTCAGCAGAAACCGACCCAAGCCAAGCGGTGATCCATTCCTTTTGGGCGCCGGAATTCCGCGTCAAACAAGACTTGATCCCCGGCATGGTCGTGCCCATCCACTTCAAGCCGACTCGCATCGGGACGTATCGCATCATCTGCACGGAATTTTGCGGCCTTGGCCATTCCGACATGGTCGGCAAGGTCATCGTGGAGTCGCAGGCGGCCTTCGACACGTGGTTCGCTCAGGAGAAGACCCGCCAAGCCTCGAGCTCGCAAGCGATGACGGGCACCATCAGCTTGGCCGGCGGCGACGAGGCGAGCGGCGCGACATTGTTCAGCAAGAAGTGCGTCGCGTGCCACGGCGTGGGTGGGTTTGACCAGAAGAAGGTCGGCCCGGGGCTCGGTAACATTTTCGCTGACCCGCAACATCCGAAACTCGTCAACGGACAAGCGGCGACACCGCAGGACGTCGCGGCGCTCATCCAGCACGGCGCCCAGGGCCCGATGGGCACCATGCCGAGCATGCAGCAAAACGGTTTATCCGCGAAAGATGTCGCGAACCTCGTGGCCTACCTCAAGTCCATCCACCAGTAACATAAGGAAAAGAATAACAGCATGGCAGTTGGCGAAGTCGCAGTAGAACCCCAGGAACACATCCACCCGCCGCCGACCGGGTTCGTATCGAAGTACATCATCAGCTTCGATCACAAAGTCATCGCCGTCCAATATTTCATCACGAGCGGCCTGTTCTTCGTGCTGGCCGGCCTTCTTGCCGAGCTCATGCGCGCACAGCTCTCCGGGCCGCACAACAACGTGCTCAGTCCGACCACCTACAATGAGGCTTTCACCGTGCATGGGTCGGCCATGGTGTGGCTGGTCACGATCCCGATCCTCACCGGCGCCTTCGGCAACCTCGTCATGCCGCTGCAGATCGGCGCCCGTGACGTCGCCTTTCCGTGGTTGAACATGTTCAGCTTCTGGCTCTTCCCGCCGGCGGGCATCTTGCTGTTCGGCAGTTTCTTGGTCGGGGCGCCGCAAGCGGGCTGGACCGAATATCCACCGGTGAGTCTCATGACGCCCGGCACCGCCATGTGGTCGGCCGCCATCTTCCTGATCGGTGTGTCCAGCACGATCACCGGCATCAACTTCTTGGTGACCGTCATCAAGATGCGCGCGCCGGGGATGACCTGGACGCGTATGCCGCTGTTCGTCTGGGCCACGGTCGTCACCGCATTCCTGTCGGCGATCGCTACGGCCAACCTGTCGGCCGCGTTGGCCGGCCTGTTCATCGCCCAGATCTTCCACATCCCGTTCTTCGACCCGGCGCGGGGCGGAAGCCCGGTTCTCTGGCAGCACGTGTTCTGGTTCTACTCGCACCCGGCCGTCTACATCATGATCTTGCCGGCCTTCGGCATCATCTCCGAAGTCATCCCTACGTTCGTGCGCCGGCCGATCTTCGGCTACAAGGCGATCGCGTACTCGTCGGTGGGGATCGGTTTGATCTCGTTCATGGTCTGGGCGCACCACATGTTCACCAGCGGCCTGGCGCAGTGGGTGCAGCTGCCCTTCATGATCCTCACCATGGCGGTCGCGATCCCGACCGGCATCAAGATCTTCAGTTGGGTGACGACCTTGTGGCGCGGACGCATCCGCCTGACCTCTCCGCTGTTGTTCGTCATGGGGTTCCTGTCGACGTTCACGTTCGGCGGCGTCACCGGGGTGTTCTTGGCTTCAGTACCGGTGGACATCCACGAGCACGCGACCTATTTCGTAGTCGCGCATTTGCACTACGTGCTCTTCGGCGGCAGCATGTTCGGCATCTTCGCCGGCCTCTATTACTGGTGGCCGAAGATGACGGGACGGCTGCTGGACGAACGCCTCGGCAAGTGGCACTTCTGGCTGATGTTCATCGCGTTCAACGCGACCTTCTTGCCGATGCACTGGATCGGCTTGCTCGGCATGCCGCGGCGCGTGGCCACCTATTTCGCGCAGTTCGACCCGGAGCTTCTGCGCACGATCTCAGCGACGAATTTGTTCATCACGATCTCGGCATTCGTGCTGGGCGCTTCCATGCTCATCTTCGCCTACAATGCGCTGCGCAGCGCGCGCGGCGGCGAGAGGGCGGGCAGCAACCCTTGGGGCGCGCGCACCCTTGAGTGGATGACCACATCGCCGCCGCCGTACTACAACTTCGCCGAGATCCCGATCGTGCTGTCCGGCCCGTACGAATACGGCAAGCCCCTGCCGTACGCGAACATCAAGCAAGATCCCGACGCGGTGCCGCTCCACTGATGGCAACCCACGCACTGCACGTCGACGACGCGCTTTACGAGGAAGTCCGCGGGCACCGGCTGCTCGGGTTCTTGCTATTCCTCATCAGCGACTCGATCTTGTTCATGTCGTTCATTTTCGGTTATCTGTACAACCGGGCTGCAGCGCCGGTCTGGCCGCCGCCCGGCCTCGAGCGCCCGGACGTGTTTCTGGCGGCCGTGAACTCGATCGTCCTTTTCGGAAGCGGCGTCACCATGCACTTCGCCATGGAGTCCATGCGTCACGAGAACCGCAAGCGCTTCGTCGGCTTCGTGCTCGCAACGATCGTCTTGGGCTTGATGTTCTTGGGCGGCCAGGTCATCGAGTACACGACGCTCATCCGCCACGACGTGACGTGGAACGGCACCACGTTCGGCGCGTCGTTCTTCACCCTGACCGGCATGCACGGCTTCCACGTGTTCATCGGAGTGATCTTCCTGATCACCGTGCTGATCCAAACGCTCAAGGGCGTGTATACGACGCAGCGCCACTTCGGCCTGACCGCGGCGACCCTGTACTGGCACTTCGTCGACGTCATCTGGGTCGCGCTCTTCAGCCTGTTCTACGTGTATTGATGGGGGCCTGAGATGGACATTCACCTCATCGAGAAGATCCTGGCCTTCATCGGGGCGCTCGTGGTCGGATTTTTCGCGGTCAAATCGCTCATCGCCGAGTGGCCGAAGATCAACCTCGAGGATCATGTCACCAAGGTCATGATGGTGCTGTTGACGATCGGCTGCATCATCGTTTTGCTCGTGGCCGTCAACGTCTGGGGACGGGTCTAGGAGAGCGGCATGGCGCAGCACGGAAACATCACTCCGTACGAGATCACCAAGAGCCGCGGCGTGCCGCCGGTGGTGCAATACTTCTTCTTGATCGGCGTGCTCGTGATTTTCTTCATGGGCTTCATTTCGGTGAACAAAGCCGGCGAGAACCACGTCTGGCCGGCCGATAGCACGCCGAGAATCGAACTGGGCGGGAAGCTCTAGGAGCGCTTCCGCCACAACGGGTGGTTGATGCCGACCCCGAACGGGGGCATCTCGTCAGACAGCACGCCGGTCCCCTGACCGTCCACTTTGTGGATGCCGCCGAACTCGCTGAACTCCATGTACGCGGGGTGAACCGCATAGACCAGTTCAGTATCGCCGTGGACCGGCCACTCACACGCGACGCGCCCGTCGTCCAGCATGACGGCGATATAGCCGCTGGTGTCGCGATCCGACCAATCGTCGCGGCCGCGGGTGCGCAGGTAGCCATCGACGATGAAGATCGGCTTTCGCGTTTCCAAGAGCGCGCGCAGCGGGGCCAGGACCAGCGCAATGGCGTAGAGGGTGAAGACCGCGGCGCCGAGGCCGAAAAGCGCCACGAAATATTGATAACCGTTCAGGTCCGCGGCGGCATGGCGTCGAACGTTATCGAGCCCGAATGTGAAAGCCGCGAACAAGATAGCGATGACAGCAGGTTCCAACGCCGTGACGAAACGACCGGAAAAACCGCGCGCGACGACAAGCCGCTCGTTTGGCCGCCACGCGCGCATGACCAGCAAGCGCCGGCGTTCCAACGCGCTGAGTGGTGGTCCGCTGACCGCTTTCACGTCCATGGCCTTCGCCGTCGTGGGCCTGTCGCTCTTTGCAGCGGTCCCGGCATGGGCAGCAGGTCCGACGAACGGCAACCCCTTCGATCGAGTCGTGCAGGGCGTCGCCGTCGGCGGCAAGCTCCCCGCGACGCGCTTCATGGATCAGGCCGGGCGCGCGGTTTCGCTGGCAGACTGGCGCGGGCGCACGCTTGTCATCGCCTTCGTCTACACCCACTGCACCGATCAGTGCCCGCTGGTCACCAACAAGTTCGCCCGCCTAGCGACGATGCTGCCCCACGACCGATTCAGGCTTGTCGAAGTGAGCATAGACCCGGCGCGCGATACCCCCGACGTGATCGCGCGCTACGCGAGAGAGCATCATGTCGATGGATCGGCGTGGTCGGTGCTCACGGGCGACGCAGACGCGCTCGACCTTTTCGAGCGGTCGCTGGGCATCTCGGTTGTGACCGCGCCGGGCGGGGAACTGCTGCACAACGAGCGCACGGTGGTGGTCGCGCCGGACGGCACGCTTGCCAGCGTCATCGACGAGGCCGGCTGGACGCCGGAGCAAGTGGCGGCAGAAGCCCGCCACGTCGAAGGTCTTCCTTCGAATCCGTTCGCCCGGCTCGACCTGAATCTGGGAAAAGCGGTAGCGGCGATCTGCGGCGGAGCGCTGCAGGGAAGGGCCGGCCTGGGCGACGCCATCGCGGTAGTGGCCATATTCGCGATCGCCGGAATCGTGGCGTTCATCATCGCACGCAAGCTGTTTGCGGGCTGAATCTCCGGAGAAGAGTTGCAAGGGCGCTCGCGGAATGGCCCCGGCCCTAGGGGCGTCTGCGAAGGACACAACCGACAATGCGCAACTTTCGATTGATCACGCTGACTGCGTTCGCTGCGGCCCTCGTGCTGAGCGGCTGCGGCAACCCGGCGGCGCCCAAGGGAAACTACGGCGTGGTGCTCGGCACCGTGACGTCAGATACCGGCACGCCGATCGCGAACGCCGACGTCCTCATCGATTTCACGATCGACGTCAAGACCGGCGCTGACGGAACCTACAAAGCGGATACCGTACCGGCCGATCCGGGCAACAGCACCGTCATCACCGCCTCGGCGGCCGGCTTTGCCTCGAAGACCGTGAACGCGCCCGTCATCGCCGGGCAGAACAACACGGTCAATATCACACTGACGCACACGTAAACGGGCGCAAAGGGCTTCGCCGCCGCGTCTGATGGAGGCGTTTCGCGGAAAGGAACCGGTTCAGTCTGGCGGGAAGAGCGTCCCGTTGCGAGGCGCTTAATTGTCCCGTTGCGATGCTGCTCTTAGCCGAGTTTTTCATCACCAACGAGCGTTTAGAAGACCGATCCCTGCGTGGAGGAAACCGTGGTTATTGCGTCCGGTGAAGTGAACACAAACGCCAAGCCGAGGGGCGAATCGAAAGTCAATTCGGTCGATCGCGCGCTCGTCATCCTCGAATATCTGGGGACGCAGACCAAGGAGGTCGGCGTCCGGGAACTCGGCCAGGCGATTGGTCTGTCGAAAAGCAGCGTGCACCGCATCCTCCAGACCCTCAGGGCCAGGGGTTTCGTCAAATGGAACCCGGATAACGCCCGCTATTCCCTCGGGATCAAGGCATTTGAGGTCGGCTGCGGCATCCTGCGCTCCATGGAGGCCCATACGGTGGCCAAGCCCTACCTGGAGCAGCTCGCCGCCAGCCTGGGCGAGACGGTCTTCCTAGGCGTGGTCGACGATGCCGAGATCGTCTACCTCGAAAAAGCCGACGGGCGGCGCTCGGTCAAGATGTACGCCGACATCGGTTCGCGCCGGCCGTTGCACTCGACGGCCATCGGCAAGGCGCTCATGGCGCATTTGGAGCGCGCCGAGATCGATCGCATCATCTCCGCAAAGCCGCTGGCGCGATTCACGAGCAACACGATCACCGATCCCGAAGCTCTTCGCCAGGAACTGGAAAAAGTTCGCCGCCAAGGCTATGCCGAGGACAATGAAGAGACCGAAGAGGGTCTGTATTGCGCCGGCGCTCCGCTTTTCAATTTCTCGGGCAAGCCAGTCGCTTCGATTTCGGTCGCGGTGCCCAAGCTCGGTCAACAGGCGCTGCAAAAGGAGCGCTTGATCCGGGGCATCGTGGAAAAGGCGCAAGAGATCTCCGGCAAACTCGGCTACAGCGGCCGGGCAAAAACCGCAGCACTGTAGTCCCTTCTAGGATTTGCGTTGAGCAGGCCTCGCGTTTTCGTCAGCCGGGTGATTCCGGACGCGGGGCTTTCGCTTTTGAAGGCGCACTTCGATTGCGAAGTGTGGCCGCATGACCGCCCCCCCACACGTGATGAACTGGTCGCAGGCTGCACGAACAAGGACGCGCTTGTATGCCTGCTCACCGAGAAGGTGGACGCCGACGTCTTGCGAGCCATCCCGAGCGTGAAGATCGTGGCGAACGTGGCAGTCGGCTATGACAATCTCGATATCGCAGCCGGTACGGCTGCCGGCGTGGTCATGACGAATACCCCGGGCGTGCTCGACGACACGACCGCCGATCTGGCCTTTGCCCTGATCTTGGCGACGGCGCGGCGCCTGGCCGAGGCCGATCGGTTGACCCGCTCCGGAACGTGGGGCGGCTGGGGCATCATGCAGCTGTTGGGTCACGACGTCCACCACGCTACGCTGGGCATCGTCGGTTTTGGCCGCATTGGGCGCGGCGTGGCTCGGCGAGCGTTGGGCTTCGAGATGAACGTCATCTATTCCGACGATTATCCGCCGCTGCCGGAAGTCGAACGCGAATTGCGCGCGCGCCGGGTGCCATTCGAAGAGCTGTTGCGAACGGCCGATTTCATCACGCTGCACACGCCGCTGACGCCGGAAACGCGACATTTGATCAACGCGGGGACGCTCGCGAAGATGAAGCGCTCCACTTGCGTGATCAACACCTCACGCGGCCCGGTGATCGAAGAAGCCGCACTGGTGAAAGCGTTGCGCGACGGCACCATCGCCGGCGCAGGCCTGGACGTCTACGAGAACGAGCCGAAGATCTCAAGCGACCTGATCGCCGCGCCCAATACCGTGCTCTTGCCGCACATCGGCAGCGCCAGTCACGCGACGCGAGGCAAAATGGCGGAGATGGCGGCGAATAATGTCATCGCGTTCTTCAAGGGCTTGCCGCCGCCCAACGCGGTGAACCCCGAAACGCTCAAGTCAGCGTAGTGTAGTGCCGGGGCTTTAGCCCCGGAAAATTCATGATCCCCCGCAAGATCGTCATCGCTCCTGACAAGTTCAAAGGCAGCCTGAGCGGAGCCGCCGCGGCCGCCGCGATCGCCGCCGCCTTCGCTGAGGTATTCCCCGACGCGGCGATCGTGCAGAAGCCGGTGGCGGACGGCGGCGAGGGAACCGCGCAGGCGCTGCTGGCGTCGCTGGGCGGACGAGAGGTGACGCGCAGCGTCACGGGTCCGGACGGGAAGCCCATCGAGGCGTCATTCGGGCTCCTGGGCGATGGAGGGGTCGCCGTCGTCGAGCTCGCTCGCGCCAGCGGCATCGCGCTGGTCGCGCGCGGCAAGAACGACCCAAGAACTGCCACCACCTATGGCACCGGAGAGCTCATCGATGCGGCGATCGAAGCGGGCGCGCGGCGCGTCATCCTTGCGATCGGAGGCAGCGCCACCAACGACGCCGGCAGCGGCGCTCTTGCCGCCTTGGGCGCGAGGTTTCTCGATGTCCGGGGGCGATCGTTGGCGCCCGGCGGCGCTGCGCTTGCCGGCCTCATGACGATCGAAACGGCGCTTTTGGAAGAACGGCTGCGCGGCATCGCCATCGACATCGCGTCCGACGTCAGCAATCCGTTGTGCGGCCCCAATGGGGCGTCAGCGATCTATGGACCTCAGAAGGGCGCGTCGCCCGCGGAGGTGATCGAGCTCGATGCGGCGCTAGCGCGGTTCGCCGAGATCGCGGCTAGGACCACGGGAGTTGACATGCGCGACGTTCCCGGCGCGGGAGCGGCGGGCGGCGTGGGCGGAGGTTTCCTCGCGCTGGCCGGCGCGCGCTTGCGACCGGGCGCACAGCTGGTGCTGGAGGTCATCGGCTTCGACCAGGCGCTGGATGGCGCCGATCTCGTCGTCACCGGCGAGGGGAAGCTCGACCGACAAACGCTTGCCGGCAAGGCCCCGTTCGCGGTCGCTCAGGCAGCCCGCGCGAAGGGGATTCGGACGGTCGCCGTGGCGGGCAGGGTCGAATTGTCCCCGGACGAGTTGGAACAGACGGGGATCGAGCGAGCGGTTTCAATCGTGTCGCTCGGCGTCAGCTCCGGCGAGGCGATCGCGCGAGCAGAAGAGCTCTTGCGGATCGCAGCGCGACAGCTTGCAGAAGGTTTGAAGACCTAGGTCGTCGCCGGACTCAGTTCTTGGATCAGGCCTGGGCCCTGAACGCGTTCCAGCACCAAATGCATCACGCTTTGCGCGAGGTGTTGCGGGTCGTGGCGGACCAACTGCGTCTCGGAGACGAAGTTGCCGGTGACGGGGCCGAGGCGCAGCTCCGTCAGCCGCTCGAGATCCGCTTTGACGGGGTACGCGCCGTCAGACTCGTATCGCTTGAGCAGGCGTTGCGGCTGCTCGATGTTGACCAGCACATGGTCGAAGAGCATCTTCCCGGTGCCGTTCAGCAGCGCTCGCGCGTGGTCGGCCGCGCTCAGGCCATCGGTTTCACCAGGCTGGGTCATGATATTGCACACGTAGACCTTGAGCGCCATCGAGCGCTCGACGGCTTCCGCGATGCCCGGCACGAGCAAGTTCGGCATGACGCTCGTGTACAGGCTGCCCGGACCTAGCACGATAGCGTCGGCGGCGAGGATGGCTTCGATGGCTTCGTCAAGCGGCTCGCACGATTCGGGCACGAGCCGGATGGAGCGGATCGGCGATTTGGATTTGGAGATATTCGACTCGCCCAGCACGACCGTGCCGTCCTCCAACGTGGCTTCCAGCGCGACGTTCGCGAGCGTGGAGGGCAGCACGCGGCCTTTGATATTGAGAACGCGCGAACTCTCCTTGATCGCGCTATCGAAGTCGCCGGCGATCCCAGACATGGCCGCCAAGAACAAGTTGCCGAAGGAGTGGCCCGTGAGACCGTCGCCTTCGTTGAAGCGATACTCGAACAAGTCGGTCATCATGGACTCGCTGTCCGCGAGGGCTACTAGGCAGTTGCGGATGTCGCCGGGCGGCAACACGCCGAGTTCGTGGCGCAGCCGGCCGCTGGAGCCGCCGTCATCGGCGACCGTCACGATCGCCGTGAGGTTGGTAGTATATTCTTTGAGGCCGCGCAGCAGCGATGATAGTCCGGTGCCGCCTCCGATGGCGACGATGCGATAGCCGCGATCGAGCTGCCGCCTCTCATACACCCGATCGACGAGTTGCTGCTCGCCTTTGGGGCTCACCGCCGACACGATCGAACGCATCCACTGACGTATCCCGAAATACACCAACACCAGGCCGACGGCGATGAAGACCCACTCGATGGTGACCACGGAGATGCCGTCGCGCGCGACGAGCTGGCGATCGATATAGCCGTTGATCTGGAAATAGAAATTATGACCGCTCAGGAGTCGCCCAAAGCCGTTGAGGAATAGGAAGCCGCCGGCGAGGGCGAGCAGCAGCCAGCGTTTGACCTTCATACCGGGCGCAAGCCAGCGCAGCCAACGGAAGATGCCGGGCGTCGTCCTACCGTTGAGCATCGCGGAACTCCACGAATGCGCGGACGCGCTTCGTGCGCAAGTGGGCGGCGAGTTCGTTGGCTATATAGACGGACCGATGGCGCCCGCCCGTGCAGCCGATGCCGATCGTCAGGTGCGCTTTGCCCTCGCGCATGAAGCGCGGCACGAGGTAGTCGAGAAACCCGAACAATTGGTTCTTGAACGCGCTGACCTCTTCGTCAGCTTCGAGGAAGGCGATGACGGCCGGATGCGCGCCCGTGAGCAGCCGCAGCTCATCGACGTAGTTCGGGTTTGGAAGAAAGCGTACGTCAAAAACGAGATCGGCATCCAGCGGCACACCGTACTTGTAACCGAACGACACCACGGAAACGGTGAGAACGTCAGCGCGCGCGGTACCCTCGGTGGCGTGCCCAAGTTTTTCTTTGAGCGCGGCAAGGGTGAGCGTGGTGGTGTCGATGATGACGTCGGCGGCGTCGCGGATCGGTTTGAGCTCCGCGCGCTCCGCCAGAATACTGTCGATGATGCGGCCCCGATCGAGCGGATGTTTGCGCCGCGTCTCGGAGTAACGCCGCACGAGCATCTCGTCGCTGGCATCGAGGAAGACGACCCGGTAGGGGATCTGCTCGTGCTCGAGCGAGCGCAACTGACCCAGCACGTTGCCGAACATCTCCTCGCCGCGGATGTCGAGCACGAGCGCCACGCGGTTGAGGTTGCGGCTCGAGAGTGTCAGCTCGGCGAACTTCGGGATGAGACTCGGCGGGAGATTATCGACGCAGAAATAGCCCAGATCTTCCAGGCACTTCGCGGCATTGCTCTTGCCCGCCCCGGACATGCCGGTGACGATGACGAAATGTCTGGCCGGTGGCGGCTGCGCGGCTTCAGGTGACGGCAATGGCTGGTCGATTTGCTTCGAACTCACGTCTCCTAGGTACTTGGCGATTCGTCGGCTGAGGCCCCGCTCAAGGGGACGCGGACCGCGCCTGCGCGAAAACAGCCTGCATCGCCACCGAAAAGGTCGCCATTTTTGAAGATCTTCAGACTCGAAGAAGCTACCGCGCTCTTGCCCATCATCCGGCCGATGCTGGAGCGCCTGGTTCAACGCAGGCGCGATCACGCTATCGCACTGCTCGAGGCCGGCGTCGCGCGCGGGTTCGAGCCGGAGGAAGGCGGATCTCCGCGCGCGCTCGTCCGTGAAGATCAGACGCGTGCACTGCGCGACGAAGTGACGCGCCTGGTGGAGGCGATCCAGCGACACGGCTGCACCCTCAAAGATATGGATCTGGGTTTGGTGGATTTCCCCGCGCTGCGCGGCGGTCAGCTCGTGAATCTCTGCTGGAAGATGGACGAGGCGCAGGTCGGGTTCTGGCATGCGACCGATGAGGGTTTTGCTTCGCGTAAATCCTTATCGCGCCGCCGCGACGCCAAATAGTCCCCCTTATCCCTTTTTATGCTATAATGCCTTGGCCGAGCACGCCGGGCGATCGCAGGGCCGACGAAAGTCGGGCTTGAGGAAAGTCCGGGCTCCATCGGGCAGTGGTGCCAGCTAACGGCTGGTCGGGGCGACTCGAAGGAAAGTGCCACAGAAACAAACCGCCGCATGGAGTGCGGCCGAAAGGTCGCGCCTCAAGCGGTAAGGGTGAAATGGTGCGGTAAGAGCGCACCGGCAGTGCCGAGAGGCATTGGCCGGGCAAACCCCACCTGGAGCAAGACGGATGGGATCGCCGATTTCGGCGCGGGCTGCCCGCCCGACCCCACTTATGTCGCATCAGCCGTCCGGTGACGGACGCCGCAGAGAGATGGTCGCCGCCGCTCCGTTAAGGAGCGTGCACAGAACCCGGCTTACAGGCGTGCCTCGGCAAAATCTAAACTCGGACTAGTAGTCCCTACGCTTTCGCGAGCCGCGCGTACAGGTCCAGCAGCGGGCGCATCATCGAGGTGCGCGCGCCCTGCATCGACCAGTCGATGCCGACGGCGCGCAGAACGTCCTCAGCGGTCAGGCGCAGCGGCGAGCGCAACGCAGCCGGCCTTGTGCAGTAATAACCGCACATCGCGCGCAGTGCAAAAATATGCCGCTCCGCGTCGTCAAGCCGCGCCGCCCTCGCGATCGCAGTTTTCGCGATCCGCACGATCCCGAAGCGCGCTTCGCTCTCGTCCGGGTAGCACGCGACGAAGTTGAGTTCACGGTGTTCGCGATCTTCGACCTGATCGATGAAGTAATCGAGCAAGATGTGCAGCCCGGAGACGTAGGGGAAATATGCCTCGTGCAGCGCGGCGACGCGCGCCGGCGTGCAGTCGGCGCTAGAGGCGGCGAACGCTAGCGCGAAGGTCGGCAGCGTCGACCCGCAGGCAGCAGCGCCTTCCCACCAGCGCAGATCAGGCGCCACGGAGGCGAACGCGGCCTCGCAACGGACTTCGCGTTCTCCCGGCGCGAGGTGCTTGAGAGCCTGCAGCTCCGCGTAGCGGGCGGTGACGTCGAGGATGGACTCACGTGCTTGTTCCAGCGCCGGAAGCGCGGCAAACGCCTGCTGTGATTCGCGCACGAGGCCGGCGAGATAGCCCGAATCGTGGTGATCGCGATGCCGGAAATAATCGCGCAAGGGCGCGCCGGGCGTGACCGCGTCGAGCAGCGCCTCGTGAAGCGCGCGGAAATCATCTTCGGCCTCGGCGCCGAGCCGATCGCACAGGTTGTCGAGATAATCCACCGCGGTCTCGTACGCCGCCACCAGCCGGACGTAGTGGCGCGCGGCCACGTCGCCGAGAAACGTGGCGAGAATGCAGCCGCCGTGGACGTGAAAGTCCTTGTGGCGCATGCTGGCAAGCGCCTCGCGCCGCACCGCGGGATCTTCGATGCGCGACGCCCGTGCACGCAGACGTCTCATTTCGGCGGCCGCCAGCGGTACAATCCGGGTCAGGAAGCCGAAGGCCAGCCCAGCAGTTTGCTTGTCCACGCTACGGGCTAGTACGACGCGTCCCGTCAGCCTTCCGCCAGATAGGGCGACGCGCGGCGCCCGTCGTAATGGCGTTGTACCGTCATCATTTTCGTGCGCGAGCACGGTCGCCACGTGCGCTGACGCATCAGGGCAACCAGAAGGACCCAAGGAGGCTCCAACTTGCGATACAGCGGTGCGGCAATTGCTGCAATTGCCACTCTTGTTTTCGTCGTTTCAATCTGCGCGCCGGCGACCGCCGCAGACACCATTAGAGCGATTCCGATCTCCATAACGCCCGTACCGACGCAAGGCTCCGCTGCCGAGGGCGCCATGCCGTACGAGAAATTCACCGACGGCGCCACGGCCCAACACGGCCTTTTCACGGTCTGGCGCAAGGCCGGCAAGGTGTCGTTGGAGATCGCGCCGACGCAGCTCGACACGAACTACCTCATGGTGCCGACCCTGGTCAACGGCGTGGACGCGTCGAAGTTCCTGGTGTCCGGCATCCCCTTCGGATCGTGGCTGATCCAGTTCCATAAAGCCGGCGACCGCATCGTCACGACGGAGCAAAACCCCTACGGCAAGGCGCGTCCGAACTCCGCGGCGGCGCTGAGCGTCGCGTCGTCATACCCGGCATCCGTGATCAGTGCCGACGGCATCACGGCGATCGATAAGGCGACCGGCAACATCGTGTTCCCCGCAGACGTCTTCTTGAGCGATATCATCGATGTCACCAACCAAATCAACTTCAACACCTCAAATCCACAAGCGCACTACAACCTCAGCCCGCGCTTGAGCTATTTCGGTCCGACAAAGGCGTTCCCCAAGAATGTCGAGCTGGAATCCGATTTGACGATGTCCTCGTCGGTGCCTGACAACATCGACGTGGTGCCGGACGCGCGCAGTCTGTTCTTGCGCGTGCACTACAGCCTGCTGGAATTGCCTGACGAGAACTACCGCGCGAGGCTCGCGGATGATCGCATGGGCTATTTCCTCACGGCCCGGCGCCAGTACGACAACTACAAGACCGACACCAGTTTCGTGCGCTACATCAACCGCTGGCGCGTCGAAAAAGCCGATCCGACCGCGCGTGTGTCGCCGGCCAAGAACCCGATCGTGTTCTACCTGCTCGACGAGGTGCCCGATCAATATCGCGCGCCGCTGCGCGATGCGATGCTCGAGTGGAACAAGGCGTTCGAGGCCATCGGCATCACGCATGCGATCGAAGTGCGCCAACAGCCCGCCGACCCGAACTGGGATCCGGATGACGCGCGCTACTCGATCGTGCGCTGGGCCACGACGGACATCCCGGCATTCGGCGCCGCCGGACCATCGATCACCAACCCGCTGACGGGCGAGATCTTCCGCGGTGAGGTGATCATGGACGCGAACATCGCGCGCTCGTTCGGCGTGAACTACAATGAGATCATCCAGCCGACGACCGCGCGCACGCCAGCGCAAGACCTTGCATGTCAATTGCGTGACTGCGACTTCGCCGCGGAGGCGATCCAGCAGATGAGCTGGGGCTTCCTGGCGCTGTCGTTGGATGGCAAACTCGCGTCGGGCGGCAGCTACCCCGACTGGTACGTGAACGACGGCATCAAGAGCATCATGCTTCACGAGTTCGGGCACACGCTCGGGCTGCGTCATAATTTCCAAAGCCATAACGTCTACAGCCTCGCGCAGGTGCGGAACAAGGCTTTCACGCGCTCGCACGGGATCGTGGGCTCGGTGATGGAGTACACCCCGGTCAACCTGTCGCCGCACGGCAAGCCGCAAGGCGATTTCTTCCAGACCCTGATCGGCCCGTGGGATTACTTCCAGATACGATACGGATACCAGCCGATCGCGGCGAGTTCGACCGAAGGCGAGAAGCCCGTGCTCGATTCGATCGCAGCCCAGTCCACTAAGCCGGAGCTGACCTACGCGACGGACGAAGACGTTTCGTGGAACAGCGGTTTTGCCACCGACCCGCGAGCGGTGCAGTTCGAGCTGAGCAACGACGCGCTCTCGTACGCGGAGGGGGTGCTGTCGATCGACCGACGCTTGCTCGACAGCCTCGCATCGCGCCGGCCGCTGCAGGGCCGCAGCTACGCGGACGTGCGGCGCGATATAGTCACCATCATGAACAGTTGGGGACGCTATACGCTGTTCGCGACGCGCTATATCGGAGCGGAGCACTTCACGCGCAACCACCGCGGCGACCCCAACGCGAAGATCCCGTTCACGCCGGTGGCTCGCGCGGAGGAGCGCCGGGCTTACGAGCTGCTTGACAAATACGCGTTCAGCGACAATGCGATGAGAGTTTCTCCGACGCTGTTGAACAGCGCCGGTGACAGCCGCTATTCGCACTGGGAAACCGACGTCAACGGAGCGGGGCGGCTCGACTTCCCGTACGAGGAGAGCGCGCTGCTGCTGCAATCGAGGCTGCTCCGCTTGATGTTCCAACCCGCGGTGCTTTCGCGACTGGTCAGTCTCGAATCGCGCACGACCTCACGCGGTCAGACGATGAGCATCAGCGACCTGTACGACTGGACGGACTCGAGCATCTACGGAGATCTTTCGCGTGGGGGCTTGTCAAGCGTGAACTCGATCCACCGCGCGGTGCAACACCGTTACGCGGAGATACTCGCGCACATCTTGCTCAAACCCGACCCGGGAACGCCGTCGGATGCGCGCGCGCTGGCGCGCTACCATCTCGCGTCGCTCTCAGAGCGGATCACGGCGGCACTGCACCGCAACAATCTGGACGAGGTGACCACCGCCAATCTGCTGGATATCCGGACGCTGGCGGATCGCGCCATCTCCGCCCAGATCACGATCCCCCCACAATAGGAGACTTCGTTCTCACTATTGTGACCGCGTGAACGTTGAACTCTCACGGGCCACGCCCGACGATCTCGACTTCGTCGTCGGCCTCGACGCGATGGTCCCGGGAACCCCGCGAGCGGACGAATGGTATCGCGCGCAGATCGCGGCCGGCACTTGCACCATCGCGCGCATCGACGGCCAGCGCGTCGGATACTCGATCGTGCATCGCGGGTTTTTCCGGCGCGATTTCATGTCGATGCTCGTGGTGCGACCCGAGTTCCGGCGGCGCGGCGTCGCCCGCGCGCTCTTCGCAGATGCCGAAAGGCGCTGTGATGGAGACGTCTTCACCTCCACCAATGAATCGAATGTCCGGATGCAGAACGTGCTCGAACGGTTGGGATACGAGCGCAGCGGTCACATCGACAACATCGACCCGGGTGATCGGGAACTCATCTATTATAAGCGAGTGCAGCTTGAAGACGTTTAAGGGCGAGCCCAAGACCCTGACGGTGACCTGGTACAGCCCAGATCGCGAGCGCGACCGCGCGATGAGCGGGCTCGAGTGGCTGAAGGCGGTTCAAAGCGGCGAGATGCCGCCGCCGCCGATGGCGGCGCTCATGGGCATCGATCGCATCGTCGAGGTCGAGCCCGGGCGCGTGGTGTTCTCGGCGCCGATCGGCGGGCATCTGTATAACGGCGGCGGCGTGGTCCATGGTGGCTTTGCGGCCACGCTGTTCGATACGGCGCTCGGCACGGCGATCTTCTCGAAACTTCCGGCCGGCGTCGGTTGCACGACGACTGACCTGCACGTGCGTTACCTCAAGGCGCTGACCGTGAAGACCGGCCGCGTGTTCTGCGAAGCAAAGGTGATACACGTGGGCCGCTCGACCGCGACGGCCGAGGCGCGCCTGACGGACGAAAACGGCGTGCTGTACGCCCACGCGACCACCGCCTGCGCTATCCTGCGGGAATGACGGCCTAGCTTTCAGCTTTAGTTCTTGGCCCAGAAATCGGCGGACGTCAGGACCGGTACGATTTCAAAGTCGATCAAGTCGTCCCAGCGGCGGACCCAAAGGTCTATTGCCCCTTTATCGGGTGCTTCCATGACCTGGAAGCAGCGAGCGCCGACTGAGTCCACCCAGCTGGCGTGGTAAAGGACCCCTTCGGGCAGCGTTCGCCGATCCGAATCGTATCGCCATGCTTGAAGCGTTCGACGACCATGAATAGCATGCCGAAATGTTTTAGAGGATAATGGGGTCCGACCCTACGTAGCGAACGTGCCAAATGTGACGATGAGCGTTGCGGACTGGATCGGTTTGATCGGTGGAATCGCGGGCCTTCTGGGTGCGATTCTCTCGTTTATCGCCTACCGCCGTGATGCAGCACGCCTCCTTATCAAAGTCAGGCGCGACACGCGAATGACGAGCCCTGGGGCTGATGAGAAAGTTCGCAGCACGCTGGCTAAGTACGGGATGAGCCCCCCGGCGGGTTTGGACTACGGCGACTCCGACACGCCTTGGATACTCGTCGAGGCCGTCAACGTGGGTCGAAGACCGATCAAGCTGGAAAAGGTGGGACTCGTAACGACCGAAACGCCGCCCTACCGCAACTTTGCGGACTTTCTGCCGCAAGTATTGCACGAAGCACAAAACGTTCAGCAAACCATCGACCAGTCAAAGCTCGCGACGACAATCGTTAGAGCGGGCTTCGTCGTGGACGGCGCGGGGCGCAGTCACTATGGCGGGTTCCCGAGCACGTGGGGCGGAGCAGTGGATCGCCTTCGGGCCACCTTTGGCTTTAAGCCCTTCACGCGCTATCCATGAAACGACTGCTTTAAAAGGCCACGCCCACGGGGAACGAGAGTCCGGTGTTTGCGCCGCTGATCGTAGCAATGGGCGTGGCGTTGCCGCTCGCACCTGCGGCATAGACCGTGACGCTATTGTTGCCGGGGTTTGCGACGTAGATTTTGCCTGCGGCATCGAGAGCTACGCCTTGGGGGCCATGAAGTCCGGTGTTTGCGCCGCTGATCGTGAACGATGGAAAGACATTGGTAGTGCCGGAAAAACCAGTAGGGTAAACCGTGATGCTGTCGTTACCTGAATTGGCGACGTAGATGAAGCCGGCTTGGACGGCCACGGCCACGGGGCTACTGAGTCCGGTGTTCCCGCCGCCGATGGTCGCAGTGGGAAAGACGTTGCCGCTTGCGGCGGGGGCAAAGATCTTGATATTGCTGGGAGCGTTGGCGACGTAGATATTGCCAATGGCATCGAGGGCCACCCCGACGGGGCCACTGAGTCCGGTGTTTGCGCCGCTGATGGTGGCGCTGGGGGCGGCGTTGACGCTGCCCGTGAAACCGGTCGGGTAAACCGTAATACTATTGCCGGCGGAATTGGCGACGTAGATGAAGCCGGCTTGGACGGCGACGCCGTAGGGGCGATTGAGCCCCGTGCTCGCGCCGATGTAAGTGGCAACCGGAGTGGCGTTGCCGTTTGCACCCGCGGCGAGGACAACGATGCGGTTGCCATCGGAATTGGCGACGTAGAGGAGGCCATTGTTGACTGCCACGCCGGTAGGCGTAAGGAAATTGGTGGCTGCGCCATTGATGGTGGCGCTAGGCGCGACGTTCCCGGTTGCGCCCGCGGTGTAGCTAGTGACACTGTTGCCGTTGGAATTGCCGACGTAGAAGGGTTTGGGTGTCGGATTATTGCCGGGCGACGATGGAGTGCCGGATCCGCTCGTGCATCCGGCGAGCGCTGTCACCCAAAGAGTAAGCCCCAAGGCACAGCAAAAGCTTCGAAGCTGAGACAAAGGCGGCATGACCACTCCCTTGCAGGTTATAACGAGTTTGTTATGGTGGAGGATAACGGGGTCGAACCGTTGACCTCTTGCATGCCATGCAAGCGCTCTACCAACTGAGCTAATCCCCCGAGACTTTCGCTATTCACGCACTGGCCGTGGCGCTCCCGCCACGCGTCACTTGATCGTGGTGGTGCCGCGACCGATGATCGCGTTTGTCCCCGACATTGAAAGCTCGATCGGCCCAGTATAGCCGGCCGGCAGATTGAAGTACATGGTCGCCTGTGCGGTTTGACCCGGATCGAGCGTGTCCGGAGTGCACTTATCTTCAGCCGACGTGTCGGCGGCGATCACCGAGCCGTCGGTGAGTTTCACCGTGAACACAGATGAATCGCAGAAAACGGAATCCTTCGCGTTGTTTTGCAAGCTGAAGCCGAGGCGCAGGAGGTTGGGACCTGCGGTGGTCACGCTGACGTCGCTGAACTGAAACGCCACCTCGTTGCGAAACGGCATGGGCGCCTGAGAGGCCTGCGCGGCGCCGCCGCTGGCTGTGTCTTTCTTCGCGCATCCGTCCGCCTCGGCCACAATGCTGAGCAGGAGCGCAATGGCAACGAGCGACCCTCTGGTATGCATGAGTTGTTCTCCCTGCGGCACTTTCGTTCGAGCGCACCAAGCGATTTCCTCGGCGGACGCTGGTCTGGCATGCGACGCGGGAAAACCCCGTGAGCGCGCGAATGCCGGGAAAACTCATGCAGGCGCCGATGGAATCCCGCTCGCGGAGGCTGCGTGGCTAAGAGCCAAGCGGATCTCCGTCGTGCGGTCACGACGTGGGGATCGTATTCGTGGGGATACGCGGATATCGGCGCCGACATCTATGTGGCGCTTGGTGCCGTCGTCGGCGTCGCCGCCGGGGCGTCGAACATCGTGTTCGCGTTCGCCGGCATCGTCTACGTCTGCATCGGCTTGGCGTACACGGAGCTCGCAGCGGCGTACCCCATCGCCGGCGGCGGCTGTTTCTTCGTCACCCGCGCCCTCGGGGACCTGATGGGTTTCATCGCAGGCTGGGCGGTGCTGCTCGACTTCACCATCGACATCAGCCTCTTCGCATGGTTCACGATCGGGTATGTCAGCTCGCCGAAGTTGATCCCGTGGCTGGCCGAACCGGCCCACCACAACTGGTACTTCGCCTGCGTCGTCGCCGTGGCCGCGTTCCTCACGTGGCTCAACGTCAGCGGCGTCCGGCACTCGTCGCGCGTGAACGAGCTCGTGGCCGCCGTCGATATCTGCGCCGAAACATTCATCCTGGCATGCGGGTTCGTGCTGGCCTGGCATCCGCAAGTGCTAATCCATACGATGCAGATGAACTGGCCGTCGACCGACGATTTGCTCAAAGGTGTTTCCTTCGCGATCGTGTCGTTCGTCGGGCTCGAGAGCATCTCACAGGCGGCCGAAGAGACGCAGCGGCCGTCGAGGATCATGCCGAGGACGTCCGTCGCCCTCATCCTCACGATCTTGATTTTTGCGTTGTCATACTCCAATCTGGTGCTGGGCCTCCCCGGCGTGACGGATGAGCACGGCACGACAACGCCGCTCTTCGCGGTCCTCGGTAACACGCAGAACAACGACAAGGCGATCGCGGTTCTCGCCGCCACCCTGCCGTACGTCGGCTCGGTGTTGGCCTACTTCGTACCCATGATCGGCGCACTGCTGCTGATGATTTCCAGCAATTCTGGAGTCTACGGCGCGTCGCGGATCGCGTATTCGATGGGCAAGCATGAACTGCTCCCCGCATGGTTTCAGAAGGTCAATCGCAACACGCGTACGCCCGTGCTGACGATCCTCGTCTTCTCGGGAGTGGCATTCATCGAACTCATCGCTGCGTACTTGCAGGGCGACCGGGCGATCAGCTTCCTGCTCGATCTGTACGCATTCGGTGCGGCGCTCTCGTACACGCTCGTCTTCGTCGCGCTCATGACGCTGCGATTCACCGACACAGCGGCGCCGCGTCCCTTCCGCATGCCGCTCAACGTCAAGATGACGATCGGCGGGCGCCATGGCGACGTATCGCTCTTGTCGGTCGTTGGGCTGCTCGGCATCTTTTCGATTTTGATCTTCACGCTGCTGACGCACCCGGTGGGACGAATCGCCGGTCCGACCTGGGTGCTTTTCGGAATCATCTTCTTTGCGATCTGGCGCTCCCGGACGAGACGGCCCGTCTTGGGCAGCGTGCCGCGTAACTGGCAGACGTTGCATCAAGATACCCTTGCGAGCGCCGGCGAACTGGAGATGCTCGACGAGTATCGGGCGGCGCTCGCCAAACAGAAAAAGCAGGCGGCCACGCCTGCGGAGATGTAAAAGCGCCGGCCATGCCCATCGCAAGCGTCAACCCGGCAACGGGGCAGGTCCTCAAGACCTTCGATGCGCTCACGCCGGCGCAGCTCGATGAGAAACTGAACCGGGCGCGCGCTGCCTTCGGGGCACATCGAACGACCTCGCACGCCCAACGCAGCGCGTGGCTCGCGCGCGCAGGCCAGCTCCTCGACGACGGCAAGCGCCGCTACGGTGAGCTGCTCACTACCGAGATGGGCAAGACGCTGAAGCAGGCGATCGCGGAGGTCGAGAAGTGCGCGTGGGCGTGTCGTTATTACGCGGAGAACGCCGAACGCTTCCTCGCGGATGAAGCCGTTGCGACCGACGCCGCGCGCAGTTTCGTGCGCTACCAGCCGCTCGGCGTGGTGCTTGCGATCATGCCCTGGAACTTCCCGTTTTGGCAGGTCTTCCGATTTGCCGCGCCGGCGCTTGCGGCGGGCAATGTCGGTCTGCTCAAACATGCGTCGAATGTGCCCCAAGCCGCCCTCGCGATCGAAGACGTCCTGCGCCAGGCCGGATTTGCCGAGGGCTGTTTCCAGACGCTGCTGATCGGTTCGGACGCGGTGGAAAACGTGATCGCGGACGAACGCGTGAGCGCGGTGACGCTGACCGGCAGCAATGCCGCCGGCAGCAGCGTGGCAGCCGCGGCTGGCAAGCATGTGAAGAAGAGCGTGCTCGAGCTCGGCGGCAGCGATCCGTTCGTCGTGTTGGCCAGCGCCGATCTCGACGCGGCGGTGGCGACCGCAGTCAGCGCGCGCACCATCAACAACGGTCAATCGTGCATCGCAGCAAAGCGTTTCATCATCCAAGAGAGCATCGCCGATGAGTTCGAGCGCCGCTTCGTCGAGCGTTTCAAGAAACTACGCGTCGGCGATCCCATGGACGAGGCGACCGACATCGGACCGCTCGTGAACCAAGCCGCAGTGGAGACGCTCGAGAGACAGGTCGCGGCGTTCGTCAAAGCGGGCGGCCGAGTGCTGACGGGCGGCAAGCGCATAGCTCGCGCCGGATTCTTCTACGAAGCCACGATCATCGGGAACACGCCTCGCGATCGCACGCTCGAAGGTGAAGAGATTTTTGGGCCCGTCGCGCTCGTGTTCCGCGCGCGCGATCTCGCCGACGCCGTCGCCATCGCCAATGAAACGCCATTCGGCCTGGGTGCCAGCGCTTGGACGCGCGACAAGGCGGAAGAAGAGCGACTCATCAGCGGCATCGATGCGGGCTCGGTGTTCATCAATGGCATGGTCAAGTCGGACCCGCGCCTGCCGTTCGGCGGCGTGAAAGCGTCTGGCTACGGAAGAGAACTTGGCGTTCTTGGGATTCGCGAATTCGTCAACGCGAAGGCGGTCTGGATCGGCCCCGCCACCTAAACCGAAGCGAAAAACGTAGCGTTCCGAGCGAAGCTCGGAATGTGGAGGATAGCGGATTCGAACCGCTGACCTCATGCTTGCAAAGCACGCGCTCTACCAACTGAGCTAATCCCCCAAGCTGTTCGAAGTTTCGACGCGCGTAGGAGTTTTCTCCCGTTCGGCGCTCCTCGCGCAACGGCAGGGCGCGCACACGGAGCGCAGAATGAAAGTGTTTCGACGCGGGCGATTAGCTCAGGTGGTTAGAGCGCATCCCTGATAAGGATGAGGTCCGAGGTTCGAGTCCTCGATCGCCCACCAACGCTACACGGACCTAAAGGTCCGTGGCTACAGTTTAGGACGTCCGAGCTTCGCTCGGAACGCTACATTTCTTAGCGAGAACGCGGCGCGGCCATGGCTTTTAGACCATGGCCGTTGCAGGGGGACGACGGTACTTCCGGGGCTAAAGCCCCGGCACTACAATTCCGGCATTCAAATTACTGGCCGCGGATGAGACCGATCCACTCCTTCGTGATCTTGTCGTCGATCTTGCGATCGGTCATGTCGAGATCTTCAAGCAAACTGCGCTCGCGCATGCGCTCGGAGCGCTCTTGAATCGCCTCGTTGAACACCTCGCTGCGGTCATCCATGACCGCCTGATGTTGCAGTTGACGGGCTTGCAGCATGAGCTGGTGCGCTTCATCCATGGCCAGCATGGTGCTTTGGGCAGCATCGACGCCCTTTTGGGTGATCAAAGAAAGGGCGGTGCCCGCGAGCGGTATCCAAGCCATCGGAGGTCTCCTATCCGGGGCTAAAGCCCCGGCACTACATGGATTTGCGCATTACATCACGCGCGGCGTGGCGCCGTCTAGGCCCCTCTTGCCAACTGTGCTATACTATCGCTTGGCGCACGTGGCCGGATGCGGGACAAAATTGTCGCCGATGCACCGGCCGGGCAGCGCCGCAGAGAGGATACTAGTGAAAGAGAAGATCCACCCCAAGTGGTTTACAGCCACGGTGGTTTGCGCGTGCGGCAACACGTTCACCACAGGCTCAACCGTCGAGAAGCTCCACGTCGAGATCTGTTCGGCGTGCCACCCGTTCTTCACGGGCAAGCAAAAATTTGTCGATACCGAGGGCCGCGTCGAGAAGTTCATGACCAAGTACGGCACGGTCGAGAGCCAAAAGACGAAGAAGACCAGAGCTGCCGAGGAAGCCAAAGTCAAAAAGGCGGCGCAGGACGCCGCCGAAGCAGAGGCCGGCAAAGCGGTAGCCGTCGCTGCAGCTCAGGAAACCGCGCGCAAGGCCGCGGCCGAGAAGGCGGCGCAGACGCGCTCCGAAGCCGTCGAAGCCATAGAAGAGGCGGTCGATGCCGTCGCCACCGCTGAGGCCGTCGTCGAAGAGGCGGTCGAGGAGGCCGAATCCGCAGAAGCTGCAGCGCCAAAAGCAAAGGCGAAGAAATCAGTCAAGGCCACGAGCGCGAAAGCAGCGGCGCCGAAGAAAGCAGCGGCGCCGAAGAAAGCAGCGGCGCCGAAGAAGCCCAAGGCTGTGGCCAAGAAGACCGCGGCCGAGCCCAAAGCGAAGAAGGTCGCGGCGAAGACGAAATCGCCGAAGTCGAAATAAACTTCGCGCGATCATCGCAGCCGCGGCTAACCCGCGGCACGTATTGACATGGACCAAACACGAACACTCGATGCTCGCTTACGAGCGATCGAAGCGCGTTTCGAGGAAATCGAAAGCAAAGTCGCCGCGCTCGGCAGCGCCTTTGACGCGGACGAGTATCGGCGCCTCTCCAAGGAGCGCGCCGCGCTCGAGCCGATCGTCAACGCGCGGCGCGAGCAGCTGCGCCTTGGCGCCCAGCTCACTGAAACCGAAGCGATGACCCGCGACAGCGATCAGGCGATCGCCGATATGGCGCGCGCCGAGGTAGCCTCCCTGCGCGATCAGGTCGCCTCGAACGAAACGCTGCTGCGCGCGCTGCTGGTGCCAAAAGATCCAAACGACGATAAGGACATCTTTGTCGAGATCCGCGCCGGCACCGGCGGCGACGAAGCAAGCCTGTTCGGCGGCGATCTGCTGCGCATGTACCTCAAATTCGCGGAGGCGCATCGCTTGCGCACGGAGATCGTGAGTTCGAGCGAGAGCGGAGCCGGCGGTTATAAGGAAGTCATCTTCGCGGCGCGCGGCAAGGGCGCGTATCGGCTCTTCAAACACGAAAGCGGCGTGCACCGGGTGCAACGCGTGCCGGCCACTGAGGCGAGCGGCAGGATCCACACGTCGACCGCGACGGTGGCGGTGTTGCCCGACGCCGAGAGCGTGGAGATCGAGATCAACCCGGCTGATCTGCAGATCGATACCTATCGCGCGCAAGGCGCCGGCGGCCAGCACGTCAACAAGACTGAATCGGCGGTGCGCATCACGCACAAGCCGAGCGGCGTGGTCGTCTCCTGCCAAGAGGAGCGCTCGCAGCTGCAAAACCGGGAACGGGCGCTCCAACTGCTGCGCGCGCACCTGTATGAGAAGCAGCTGCGCGAGCAGGAAGCGGCGACTGCGAGTGCGCGCCGTTCGCAAGTCGGGACCGGCGACCGCAGCGAGAAGATCAGAACGTATAATTTTCCGCAGGACCGTTTGACCGATCACCGCATCGGACTCTCGACCGGCAATCTCAAAGCCATCCTCTCAGGCGACCTCGATAATGTGGTAGAGGCGCTGCTCGCCGAAGAGGAGCGCAAGCGTCTGGCCGGCGATGCCGTCGCTTGATGCCGTCACGATCGCCGGCGCCATGGAGGCGTGCCGCCGGCGATTGCTCGGAGTTTCGGATACGCCGGCGCTGGATGCCCGTGTGCTGGCGAGTCACGTCATCGGACTCGATGCTTCAGCGCTTATCGCCTATGGCGACAGCCGGCTGGACGGACGCCGGCGCGATGCGCTCATGGCCCTAGCCGAACGCCGCGCGCGCGGCGAGCCGATCGCCTACATCGTCGGCTCGAAAGAGTTCTGCGGACTCAAAATCGCGGTGAACCGAAAGGCGCTGGTGCCGCGTCCAGAAACCGAAGAACTCGTGATGGCCGTCGTGGCTGATTGGCCGGGCAGATCCGCCGAGATCGTCGACGTCGGCACGGGCAGCGGAGCCGTGGCCTGCGCCCTGGCGTACCACCTGAGCGACGCGCGCGTGACCGCCACGGATTCGAGCGCCGACGCGCTCGACGTCGCGCGCCAGAACGTCGATCAGCTCGGCCTCGAGGATCGCGTCTCGTTGGTGCTCGGCGATCTCTTCGACGCCGTCGCGCCGGATCAGCGGTTTGACGCGATCGTCGCAAATCTACCCTACGTGCGCGAAGCTGATCCCGAGCTTCATGAGGATGTCCGGGCGTTCGAGCCGCATCAAGCGCTCTTCGCAGGCGCCGACGGCTTGGACGTCTACCGCCGTTTGTTCGCCGCGGCGCCCCGGCATCTCGCGCCCGGCGGCAGGGTCTATTGCGAATGCGGACCCTCGACTGCGGACGGGCTGCTGAAGATCGCCCGCCGTGCTTTTCCGGCGGCGCAGGTCGAACTGCGCCCCGACGCAAGCGGCCGAGCCCGCATGGTCATCGCCGGCACGTGAGCGGGACGAGCACCGCCACGCCGCTTGCCAAACGCGCGCAGGAATATTTCGAAAATCTGCAGCGTCGGCTCGTGGTGGCGCTGGAAACGATGGACGGCGGCGCGCGTTTCCGCGCCGACCGCTGGGAGCGCGCGGAAGGCGGTGGCGGGCTCACCCAGATTCTAAGCGGCGGAGCGCTGTTCGAGAAGGCAGGCGTGAACACGTCGGCCGTATGGGGCGATTTCGACGCTGCGGCGCTCAGCAAGCTCGGCGGAAGCCAACGGCGCTTCTTCGCCGCCGGAGTGTCGCTCGTACTGCATCCTGACAATCCGATGGTGCCGACCGTGCACGCCAACTTCCGCTATCTCGAGCGCGGCGACGACGCGTGGTTCGGCGGCGGGAGCGATCTCACGCCGTATTATCCATATAAGGAGGACGTCGCGCACTTCCACCGCACCTGGCGCGACGTGTGCGATCGTTTCGATCCGGCGTACTATCCGCGCTTCAAGCGCTGGTGCGACGAGTATTTCTACCTTCCGCACCGAAAGGAGGCGCGCGGCGTCGGGGGCATCTTCTTCGACGACCTGCGCGGCGATCCCGAAGAGACCTTCGCATTCGTGCGGGCGTGCGGTGATACGTTCATGGACGCCTATGCGCCGATCGCGTCGCGCCGGCGCGGTGAATCTTACGGCGAGCGCGAGCGGCTCTTTCAAGCGTACCGGCGCGGGCGCTACGTGGAATTCAACCTGCTGTACGATCGGGGCACCTCCTTCGGCCTCGCGACGCACGGGCGCACGGAATCGATTCTGATGTCGCTGCCGCCGCTGGCGAGGTGGGATTACGGCTGGCAGCCTGAAGCGGGCAGCCGCGAAGAACAAGCGATGACTTTTTTCCAGCCGCACGAGTGGCTGGTGTAAGCACCCGTCAAGGAAACGAAAGGAAAGCACATGCCGGTCAGGACAGGCGATGCGGTTTGGCAGGGCGATTTGCGCGGCGGTAAGGGAAGCGTCAGTCTCGGAAGCGGAGCGTATCAAGGCGCGTACTCGTTCAGCTCGCGCTTCGAGCAAGGCACGGGGACGAATCCGGAGGAGCTGATCGCGGCGGCTCACGCCGCGTGCTTCTCGATGGCGCTCGCAGGGCGCCTCGCGGGGGCAGGTCATGTCCCCGAACGGGTCCACACGAAAGCTTCCGTGCACATCGAGAAGGTCGGCGATAGCTTCGGCATCACAAAGATCGAGCTGGCCACCGAGGTATCAGTCCCCGGCCTCGATGCGCAGGCGTTCCAGGCACACGCCGACGCGGCCAAGAGCGGATGCCCCGTGTCCAAGGCGCTGGCCGCCGTGCCGATCAGCCTGGACGCGAAGCTCGTAGCCTCGTAGCAAAAGGAGACCAATGCCACCGGGCGAATATACAAGTACATGATTTGCGTCCAGGTGAAGGTTCACCGCGCACGACACGATGAGACCCGCGTCGCAGGCGACCGGGTCTTCGTCTTTGTAAGGCCGTCATGAGCAAGTACATTTTCTTCACCGGCGGCGTGGCGTCGTCGCTCGGCAAAGGCATCGCGGCGTCCTCGCTGGGCCGGCTGCTGAAAAGCCGCGGCGTCGCGGTCAGCATCCAGAAGCTGGACCCGTATATCAACGTCGACGCCGGCACGATGAACCCGTATCAGCACGGCGAGGTCTTCGTCACCGAAGACGGCGCGGAAAGCGACCTGGATCTAGGGCACTACGAGCGCTTCATCGACGAGAACCTGACGCGCTTGCACAACGTGACCACGGGCCAGATCTACGGCGCGGTGATCGACAAGGAACGGCGCGGCGACTATCTCGGCGCGACGGTGCAGGTCATCCCGCACATCACCAACGAGATCAAGGACCGCATCAAGCGCGTCGCCATGGCGAGCAACGCTGAGGTCTGCGTGGTCGAGGTCGGGGGCACGGTGGGCGACATCGAATCGCTGCCGTTCCTCGAAGCGATCCGCCAGTTCAAGCAAGACATCGGCGACGAGAACGTCATGTACATGCACCTCACGCTGATCCCACATTTGGGCGCAGCGGACGAACTCAAGACCAAACCGACGCAACATTCCGTCCGCGACCTGCGCGCGATCGGCATTCAGCCCGACGCGATCCTGTGCCGCACCGAGTATCCGCTGACGCCCGAGATCAAGCAGAAGATCGCGCTGTTCTGCGACGTCAAGCCGAGCGCGGTCGTGCAGTGCCGCGACGCTCAAAGCATTTATCAAGTGCCCCTCAACCTCGAGGCCGAGGGCTTGGCGGAACTGGCATGCCGGAAGCTCGGGCTCGGAGATCGAGAGCTCGACTTGGAGGAATGGCGCGCGGTCGTACGCCGCATCCAACGCCCCAAGGAGACCGTGCGCGTGGCGCTGGTCGGCAAGTACGTGGAGCTGAAGGACGCGTACATCTCGATCAACGAGGCGCTCTACCACGCTGGCATCGCCCACAGCGCGGCGGTGGAAGTGCTGCGCGTCGACTCCGAGGCTTTGGAGGAGCGCGGCGTGGCCGCGCTGGCCGGCGCCAGCGGCATTCTTGTGGCACCCGGCTTCGGCGCGCGCGGCATCAAGGGCAAACTCGCCGCCATCAGGCACGCGCGCGAGATGAAGGTGCCCTTCCTTGGGATCTGCTATGGCATGCAGCTGGCGTGCGTCGAGTTCGCGCGCAACGTCTGCGGCCTGGAAGCCGCGCACACCCGCGAGGTGGAGCCCGACACGCCGCACCCGGTCATCGACTTCATGGAGAACCAGCGCAACCTGCAGACCATGGGTGGAACCATGCGACTTGGCGCCTACCCGTGTTCGCTCACGCCCGGCAGCCTCGCGCACAAAGCGTATGGCGAGACGGAGATCAGCGAGCGGCATCGCCATCGTTTTGAGTTCAACAACCAGTATCGCGAGATATTCGAAAGCCATGGCATGCGCTTCTCCGGCCAATATCTCGCCGCGGATCTGGTCGAGATCATCGAACTGCCCTCGCACCCCTGGTTCGTGGGGACGCAGGCGCATCCGGAATTCAAATCGCGGCCGACCCGGCCGGCGCCGCTGTACAACGGCTTCATGCAAGCCTGCATCGAATACGCCCGAGCGCACGGGGCTGAGGGCAGCGGAGAGTCGGTCGCCCGCATCGGTGCCTAGTACTTTCGCGTAGAAAGATCTTCGTGGATTTCTCTGACGTCACGTTCGTCATATTGACGTACAACGAAGCTGCGCGCATCGGCGACTGCCTTGCGGCATTGCCGGCGGGCGCTCGCGCATTGGTGTACGATGCGCTATCCGTCGATGCGACGGCGGCCATCGCGCAGCAGCATGGAGCACAAGTCCTGAAGGTTCCGTGGCAAGGATTTGCGCGCGCGAAAGAGGCGGCAGCGGCCCACGTGAAAACGCCCTGGACCTTCGTGCTCGACGCTGATGAACGCGTCTCGAAGGAACTTGCGCAGGAGATAGCGCTCTTGCCGATGCCGGCGGACGCGACGGGCTACTCGATCCCGCGCCGCAATTATTTCTGCGGTCGCTGGATCCGTGGCGCTGGTTGGTGGCCCGATCGACTGGTGCGGCTTTTCCGCACCGGGCGCGCCCGTATTAAGGCGCGCGGAGGGAAAACGGAGTATGCGCTGCACGAGGCTTGGGTGGCCGACGGAGCGACCGTCGAGCTTCAAGGCGTTCTCGAACATCATTCATACGCAAGCCTTGAGGAATACCGCGCGCGCTTTTCGCGCTATACGTCCCTGGAGGCCCAGCACGGACGGTCGACCTTGCTCGACGTGCTCGGCGCGTGGTGCGTCGTACCGTTGCGCGCCGTCTGGCTCGCAGTCGTGCGCGCGGGCATCCTCGATGGCTGGCGCGGGCTGTACGTGAGCTGGTGGAGCGCGCTTTACCCGGCGGTGGTCGCCACCAAGGCTTGGCGTAGGGCCCGATGACGGGCGGCCTGGTCGTACTCGATGCGCGACTGACGCGCCAGATGTCCGTCGGCATGAAGGCGTACGTGCGTGAATTGGCGATGCGCTTGCCGGCGGTCGCCCCGGACCTGCGCTTCACCGTAGTGACCAACGCAGATCTGCGGGTCGGTCCCGGCGCCAGCCTCCAGCGCGTGAGCGAACGCATGGCCAGCAATGCATCGCTGGCCGAGCAGATCGCTCTGCCTCGGCTGCTTCGGCGTCTGCGCCCCGCCGAGCGCGATCGCCCGTGCATCGCGCACTACATGTCGGTGTACGCGCCGCGCTGGTCGCCGCTGCCGCACCTCTATACGATCCACGATCTCATCCACTTGCGATATCCGGAATACTTCTCGTGGAAGATCCGCCTGTACTACCGTTTCGTGGTGAGCCCGGTCGCGCGCGGCTCGCGCGCGGTCCTCACCGATGCGAAGGCGACTCTGCCTGATCTCGAGCGCTTCCTCGGAGTCGCGCCGGCCGGCGTCCGGGTCGTACCGCTCGGCGTCGACGACCGGTTTCGCCTTGATGAGGCGCAGCGAGCGTCCTTCGCCGCCGAGGCTAAGGTGCGTCTCGGCCTCACGCAACCGTACTTCCTGTACGCCGGCAATCACCGCGCGCACAAGAATCTTGAGACGCTCGCGCGCGCATGGCAGCAAATCAAGCAACCGTGCGACCTGGTGGTGACGGAAGACGCTCCTTTTGCGTTTGATATAGATAGGTACCCGCGAGAAAACGGACGAATTGTGCGCCCCGGTCACGTAGAAGTCGACCTCTTGTCGCGTTTGTACGCCGGATGCGCGGCGGCGGTGCAGCCCTCGCTCTATGAAGGCTTTGGGCTGTCCGCGGTGGAGGCCATGGCTGCCGGTGCACCGGTCATCGTCGCGGAAACGCCCGCGTTGCTCGAGGTCGCAGGGGATGCCGCGCTCACCTTTCCCCCGCGTGACGCCGAGGCGCTGAGCTTGGCACTAGTCGCAGCCCTCGCCGGCGGCGAAGCGCTCGAGGGGATGCGCGCCCGGGGCCGGCAGCGGGCAGCGAGCTATACTTGGGATGCGACGGCGCGTTTGACCGCGCAGGTCTATCGGGAAGTGTTGGAGGGATGATCGTCCGGACCGGATCGGCACGAAACGCTTTGGCAGCCGCCTTGATCGCCGCGGTGACTGCGCTCGCCCCGGCGCTCGCCGACACCAGCGTGGTCGTCGTCAACGGCGTGCATCTGCAGCGCGCTGATTTCCTCGAACAGAACGGCACGCTGTACATCGCGCTGCG
>Ga0209118_1000110_pt1 | contig 57457 bp, 45 predicted proteins | sample BlaSpr_A8_Ref_M1_FD_187988 | JGI IMG/M metagenome (GOLD analysis project Ga0209118, IMG submission 187988) | Forest soil microbial communities from Thunder Bay, Ontario, Canada - Black Spruce, Ontario site 2_A8_Ref_M1 (SPAdes) (version 2) | ecosystem: Environmental > Terrestrial > Soil > Boreal... | reverse complement strand
CGGGGCGGACTATACGCTTCGCGGGCAATTGGCTGTACGCATGGAAGGAGACTGGGTGTTCACGCATCTCTACTCGCTGTCGCAGAACAATTTCCAGGTAGTCACCGGCGTGGTCTTGCATTTTTAGCGTTGTCCGGGCGCAAACCCTGGCCACAGACCATATCCTTCGCGAGAAAAAGATTGAGCTCTCAACCTGGCTTCGTTGACACTTTCGCGTTCGGTTCGTTAGACTACAAGTCGCAATTGATTGGAGTGTTCCTGCCTTTCCAGTTCCCCGGTAGCTCAACGGTAGAGCATTCGGCTGTTAACCGAAGGGTTGCTAGTTCGAATCTAGCCCGGGGAGCCAAATTCTCCTTCTCCATCAATTAGTTACAGACGGCGGTCGCGACTTCTTTTTCCGTCTGCGCACGACTGTCATGCAAATGTAACGCCTTGCGTCGTCCGTAAAGACGCGTGTTCGCCTTACCGAGTAGCCGTCCGGCATGATTAGCCGATGGAACGCCACAGCAAGCCTGCTTTGACCGAATGCTTCGACCTTCTCTGTCTCGCCCAGAATTTTTGTTCCTGCCGGAATCAGCAGGTGCTGGCGGTCGTGGGAGTAGATGTCATTGGCCAGCAAGCATTCGACGGGACCGGAAAATGCCCCGTCGAGCCGGTTGATGAGAACGGACTCGAAAATGCTTCCTTCGAAGAGAATGTAGGTTTTTCCTGCCGCCGCGTCAGAAGACTTCTGAAGCGCGGCGGCAGGGCTTGCCACCTCCTCTGTTTCATGGTTAGCCTCGGCTGTCCTGCTGCGAGTACTTCACCCTCCGCCCGCTACCTGTGTCTGCCATGGCGGGTACAGGCCGCCAGCCCCCGCGGCCTGTACCCCTTGGGTGCCAAAGCAAATTTCACAGCCTAGCGCTGTGATGTAGACTCTCTCAATGAAACTGGTACAAAAGCCCGGCTCGGTCAACATCTCCCATCTCATTGATCTTGACGGGCTCAAAACTTTGTTCGCGTCGCCGGGCATCGGATAACCCATAAGGCACCGGCGATTCATCCACAGGTCCGTGTCTACCGCTGTAATATAGAATTTACGCTGGTGATTTTGCAAGAGTAAGTCTTGGGCCCCTCTCGATTCACAGCTCCAAGTATCTCCGTTCTGACGCTGTGATCATCTCGGAGTAATTCCCCCTTCCGACGAAAGTATCGCAAAGGACCGCAAGGTGGCTTTTCTCCTGACGGTGGGGGGAGTTCTCTTTTTCGCTCGCCCACCTACTGAAAACCACACTTGGAAGAAACCAGACAACATCTCTGTCAGTTCCTCAGACATAGAGAGACCGATATGCGAAGTTCACCACGCAACTTTAATCGCAGAGTAAATTGACTTTGAATCACAAGAACCGATTGCGAGGCAGTTTGTGGCAGGGGAGATGGGGGACTCGATCACTGCGGGCTGCGCACTGTCACGGGCAGCTCTGCGTCATGGCTCTCGTGCTTCTGATCGCGGTGGCCGACGCAATTCCAATCGGGGCACAAGTCAATCCGCCGGTCGAGTATCAAGCTAAAGCGGCGTTTCTCTATAACTTTGTAAAATTCGTCGAATGGCCCCCGGACGCTTTTCAGAATGAAAAAAGTCCACTCACTCTCTGCGTATTTAGATACGACCCTTTTGGCAGCGCTCTCGATGAGGTCATCGCGGGACAGACACTCAATAATCGACGAGTTGTGGTCCAACGGATCAATAAACTGCCGGATTTGAAAGCGTGCCAGCTTGTTTTCGTTAGCGACAGAGAAGATAAGCATCTGCCCGAGATATTAGACAGCCTGGAGGGGGCGAGTGCGCTCGTAGTGGGGGAGGGCGAGGATTTTGCGGAGCACAGCGGCGGGATTCAATTCTTTCTTGAAAATAAACGATTGCGTTTCGCAGTCAACGTGGATGCGATTCAAAGGGCCCGGCTAAAACTTAGTTCCAAACTGCTCGCGCTGGCCAGAATTGTCCACGACAAAGGCCATCCGAAGGGGGTCTGAGATGCATTGGCCTAGCGACATATCGATCCGGCAGAAGCTGCAGGGCATTGTCATGGTCACCTGCGCGGCAGCCCTACTAGTGGCGACCATCGTGTTCACTTTCTATGATCGGGTCACTTCCCTTCGCGCGAAAACACAAGATCTCATTGTCTCCGCCCAAATGATTGGATCGATCAGCACTGCGGCGCTCACCTTTCACGATCCGCGTTCAGCCCAGGAAATCCTGAGTGCGTTGCAAGCCAAACAGCACGTGATCAATGCCTGCATTTACGACTCTGATCGCAAAGTATTTGCGATATACACCCGGGATCCGACCCCAGTCGATTTTTCTCCTCCTCCAGCTCGAGGAGAAGGAAGCACAGTTGTCGCAGGGCACATGGCTTTGTTCCAGAACATAGTCCTGAATGGTAAATCCATCGGCACAATTTACATCGAGGCAGACCTAAAGGACCTAAATGAACGGTTACTCCGATTCGCGGAGATTGATTTCATTGTGTTGTTGGGTTCGCTGGCAGTCGCCTTCGTGTTGTTTTACCGGCTGCAGCGTGTGATCACCGGCCCGATCCAAGAATTGGCGGACACTGCTTCGGCCGTGATTGCCCATGAAAACTATTCAATCCGTGCCAAGAAACATGGCCATGACGAAATCGGAACTTTGTTCGACCAATTCAACAGGATGCTCGACAGGATCCAACAGCGGGATGTCACGATACAGAAAGCCCACGATGATCTCGAGAGAAGAGTCGAAGAGCGGACCGCGTATCTCAATGCCCTGATCGAAAACAGTCCGCTCGCCATTATGGTGTTGGACTCCTCAGAAAAAGTGCAATTGTGCAATCCAGCGTTTGAGCACATGTTCCAATATTCACGGCTGGAAATCACCGGGAAGCCCATCGACGGACTTTTGGCGAAGGGCGATCTCCTCCTGGAAGCAGGCGACATTTCCCATGGGACGCTCGGCGGAACACCTGTGAATCTGGTGACACGACGCATGAGAAAAGACCAAAGTCTGGTGGACGTGGAACTTCACGGTGTCCCCCTGGTCGTGAATGGCGAAGTGGTCGGTACACTGGCTCTCTACCAGGACATTTCCGCCCGGAAGCGCGCGGAAGAAGCAATGCAGCAAGCGAAGGAAGCGGCAGAAGCTGCCAGCCGGGCCAAAAGCGAGTTCCTCGCCAACATGAGCCATGAGATTCGCACGCCAATGAATGGAATCATGGGAATGATGGAACTCGTTCTCGATACGGAACTAGACTCCGAACAACGCGAGCACTTGAACATGGCGAAGTCGTCTGCCGATTCCTTGCTTTCCATAATCAATGACGTCCTGGATTATTCCAAGATCGAAGCCGACAAGCTGGAGATCGATGCGATCGAGTTCAATCTGGGCGACAACCTTGACGACACGCTGAAAGCACTGAGTCTGCGAGCCCACCAAAAAGGGCTGGAACTCGCCTACGACCTTCAACCCGACGTCCCGGAAGCACTCGTGGGAGATCCCGGACGCTTGAAACAAATCATTGTGAATTTGGTCGGCAACGCCATCAAGTTCACGGAGAAGGGCGAAGTGGTTGTTCACGTCCAGGCAGATTCGCGGACGAATGATGAAATTGTATTCCATTTTACAATCGAAGATACAGGCATCGGAATTCCTACCGAAAAGCAAAGTGCAATCTTTGAGGCTTTTACACAGGCTGACGGATCTATGAGCCGCACTTACGGCGGCACTGGATTGGGTCTCACCATTTCGTCTCGGCTCGTCGCACTCATGCACGGACGAATTTGGGTGGAAAGTGAGCTGAACAAGGGCAGTCGTTTCCATTTCACTGCGCATTTTGGACTGCAGAAGGTGCCCGCGAGAACCATCGTCCCAAGGGATCCTGCGACCTTGCGTAACATGCGAGTCCTCGTCGTGGACGACAACGCGACAAACCGACAAATCTTGCTAAAAATACTTGCCAGCTGGGACTGCAGGCCTCTGGCTGTGGATAGCGGCGCAAAGGCGATAACCGCCTTGAGAGAGGCCCAAGGTTTAGCAAGAAAATTTCCTCTCATTCTTGTCGACGCTCAAATGCCGGAAATGGACGGATTCGAGCTGGTTGAGTCTATTAAGAGGAACCCGAAATGGAGAACGGCCACAATCATGATGCTAAGCTCCGCCGCCCAGCATGGGGACGCGCAGCGCTGCCGCGAGTTAGGTGTTGCCGCCTATCTGACCAAGCCGATCCGGCAGGGAGAGCTACTGGACGCTGTTTTGACCGCGTTGGGGACCGGACCAATGAAAGACGCCTCGCCTGCTCAGGTTACGCGCCACTCTCTCCGCCAGAATAGCTATCACCTGCGCATCCTCCTGGCCGAGGACAATGCTGTAAACCAGGTGCTCGCGGTCCGGCTGCTGGAAAAGCGCGGGCACAAGGTGACAGTGGCAGGGAACGGCAAAGAAGCATTGGCGGCCTTGGAAAAAGGCTCATTTGACTTGGTGCTTATGGACGTTCAGATGCCCGAGATGGACGGCTTCGAAGCTACAGCCGCAATTCGAGAGAAAGAGAAAACGTCCGGGAATCATTTGCCCGTCATCGCAATGACCGCTCACGCGATGGTGGGAGACAAAGAACGTTGTCTTGAGGCCGGAATGGATGACTACATTTCAAAGCCGATTCGGGGGGAGGAGTTGAGTGAATTGCTTAAACGCTATTCACATGTGGCTTCGACGCAAAAAGTGTTTTAGCTCTTGGCAGCGGCTGAATCGGATGTTCGTCACCGCCGTGATCGAGATCATGCCGTGGATCTTCCGAAGCTGCTCACTAGTGAAGCCAACCGGGGCGATTTTAGTTTGCATGCGAATCTCTTCCTCCGCAATCCCGGATCTGCGCTTTTGGTTGTCGATCAATTGGATTCTGGCGGCGTCACAATGAGCGATTCTTCCGATTTCCGTTTTGTAACCTGCGGGTCGCTGTCTGACGGTACGTGAACACATTGGAGGATTAGTTTATGCGAAAGTCTCTGCATTCCCTATTTCTGGGGACGTTTATATTCAACGGGTTTTGGCTGGTTCCCATCGCGGCACAGGAGCACAAGGGTACGATCACTGGCCGCGTGCTGGATGCGAATCAAGGTGCCCTGATGGGCGCGCGCATTAATCTGCAGCCGACGGGGCGCGCCGTCGTGTCGGACGACCAGGGTCGGTTCACGATTTCCGACATTACGTTCGGAAAGTACACGCTCGCGATCTTGTATCTCGGATTCGCGCCGTTTTCGAAGGAAGTGGCCCTCAATTCGGGAGAGGTGTCCAGCCTGAAGGTTGTGCTCCAGATCGAGGGCGTGAGTGAGCGGGTAATCGTTCGCGGAGAACGCGAGCGCGGCGAGGTCGAGGCGCTCAATCGTGAACGCACCGCCGCCAATATCGTGCAGGTGCTGCCAGCCGAAGTCATCACCAGCCTGCCGAATACCAATATGGCGGATGCCGTTGGCCGGCTGCCTAGTGTGTCGCTTGAGCGCGATGAGGGCGAAGGCAAATACGTTCAGATTCGTGGCACCGAGCCACGCCTCAGCAACGTGACCATCGACGGCGTTCACCTACCATCACCGGAGGCCGTGCGCAACGTGAAGCTGGACGTCATTCCCGCGGACTTGATCGATTCCGTCGAGATAAACAAAACGCTCTCCGCCAATCAAGAGGGGGATGCCATCGGAGGATCAGTCAACCTGGTGACCAAGAAGGCCACTGACCAGTCTTACGTTACAGTTATCGGTATGGGTGGCTATACACCCATCGCTGGGGGCCGGCACCTCGACCAGTTTGGTGCCACCGCGGGTAAGCGTTTCGGCCGGGAAGAGCGTTTGGGCGTGATGTTTGGCGGAAGCTATGATTGGAACGCGCGTGGTATCGACGACGTCGAACCCGCGCCTGGTGTCACGAGCAAATCGAATGGTGATTTCGCCGACAGGGTTCCGGTGTTCTTCGGCACGGACCTGCGCGAGTTCTGGTACGACCGGACGCGCTTCGGCTATGCCACCAGCATCGACTATAAACTCGGTGCTGCGTCGCTTCTCCACCTCCGAGGCTTCTTTTCGCAGTTCAAAGACAATGGACAGGACTGGATTTATTCGCCGGCCCTTGGGCCGTTCACCTCGGCGACCACCGCCACCGGCGCAATGGGTTTCGACCAAGTAGATCGCAATCCTTGGCAGCAGATTTTCAACATCACTGCCGGCGCGCAACATACGATTGGGTCGAACTTACTCTCCTACGAAGTCTCCGGTGGGCAGGCGCGCTATGCGGGCGGTTTTCCGAGAGCCCGCTTTCATGGGTCTGGGAACAATGGTCTGCCCGGCGACCAACCGATACATTTTGGGCTCGATACGAGCAATCCAAACACGCCGAAATTCCCGGTCCTGGATGGAACAAATATCTTTGATGCGACAAAGTACGTTCTTTCCGAAGTTTGGATCAACAACAAGCCCATTTCCGAGCGCGATTTCACCGGTGCGATTTCATTGTCCCATGCGTACACCCTCGGCACGCGATTGAGCGTCATCGAGGCGGGCTTCAAAGTCAGGGATGCGCAGAAATCGCAGCGCGACAGTGAGCTGTTTTACAGCTTTAACGGCACTGCCGGCATGAGCCAGTTCCTGGGAACCTTCAGGAATCCGAACTACTACTTTGGGGCCTACAAGATCGGCCCGACCACGGATTGGAACAAGATTCTTGCATTCTTCAACGGCAATCAGGGCCTTTTCTCACATGAGGTTGACCGGGAACACCACACCGCGGATTCGAATAACTTCGACACTTCCGAACGCGTCTATGCCGGATACGTGATGAACACCATCACGCTGGGTCGCGTCCGCCTGCAGGGAGGCCTGCGTTTCGAGTCGACGCAAGCTTCGTTCGTCGGGACACAAGCGAACTTTGATCCAACCGGAAAATTTCTATCGGACACGGCGGTGCCCGGCCAACAATCCCACACGGATGTCCTGCCCAGCATACAATTTCAATACTCTTTGGGTGGGAATATGAACATCCGGGCCGCTTATGGCAGAGGCATCGCCAGGCCCAACTTCTCAGACCTCCCACCTTTTGCGACTGTAGATCAGGCCGGCGTCGGCGGGATTACAAAGGTCAGCACCGGTAATCCGAACCTCAAGCCCACCGACGCCAACAATTTCGATCTGTTGTTTGAAAAATATTTGAAAACGCTCGGCATAATCCAGGCCGGCTGGTTCTATAAGGCTCTAACAGATCCTATCTTCACCGTGGGTTCGATTCCCACGACCGGAACGTTTGCCGGTGACCATGTGACTCAGCCGATCAACGGACCCAGCGCGCACCTCACCGGTATCGAGATGGCGTGGCAGCAACACCTAACATTTCTTCCGGGTCTCTTGAATGGCATGGGGGTCTCGGCGAACTACAGCTATACGACATCCCGAGTCAGCTTTCCAGCGAACTTCGGACGGAGCGACCACCCAGCGCTTCTGCGCCAAGCCCCAAATAACTGGAACTTCGACACAACCTATGACAAAGGTCCAATTTCCACGCGGATGGGACTCACACACAACGACGCCAATATCTTTGACTATGAATTTCAAGTCGGCGTAGATCCGAAGGGACCCCTTGGAGACCAGTACCTCTATCCGCACACGCAGGTGGACGCTCAGGTGAGCTATCGCTTACCTCATGTGCATGATTTCCAGGCGGTTGCCTCCTTTCTCAATCTGACGAATGAGGTTTTCGGATTTTATTTCGGCAACGAAAAATATCCAATCCAGCGCGAATACTACAACCGGACTTACTCGTTCGGCTTGCGCTGGACGCCGTCGTTTGCGAAATGAGAAGCCCTTGGTAAAACGGTCCGGTTGAGGCCGAGACGTGGAACTGAACTGATTGCATCTGGAAAGAGGTACTCGGAGTGGATCAGGTGAAAGTGCGCTGACTCGTCGCGGGGCTTCTGCTTAGCCCAGAGAGTGGCGGTGCGCGAAGGGAAGGGGAAGAATGATTTTATCTCTGGCGGCAGTTCAGAACTAGCTTTAATTATAGTACCTTTAAGTAATATATACACTAGAATGAATTTGACGTTTGAATGTTGAAAACGCTTCGAAACATTCGCTTTGCTATTCCAATCGCGACCAAACAGTCGCGTGAAGGAGCAGGCTACTCGCACAAGCCAGAGCGACCGGCCAGCCAGTAAAGGTCAGTCAGGGGATTACACCAAGACCACGGTAAAGCATGGCCCTACTCCTGCGCAATTCGGGTGGGAGCGCAGCAATTTGCCGCTGATTTCTTGCGATCGTCGGCCAAGTTTGTTCGGGAATGCTCAGGAACGCGTCGACGACTTGTGGGTCAAATTGACTACCGGACAAGTGGCGGATCGTTTCGCGTGCGGACTGGAACGAAGAAGCACGCCGATAGGGCCTGTCGGATGTGATGGCATCGAGAGTATCCGCTACGGCAAAGATCCGGGCGCCCAGAAGAATTTCTCCTCCCTTGAGGCCGCGTGGATAGCCCCCGCCCTCGTAGCGCTCGTGGTGCATGATAAGGATTTCGGCTGCGTCTGCAAGAAAAGGGATGTCCTTGACGAGGTCGAACCCGATCTGCACATGCTGCTGCATAAGTTTCCGCTCGTCCGCGGTGAGAGGTCCCGGCTTGAGTAAAATTCCGTCGGGGACTCCGAGCTTTCCGATATCGTGCAGATAGGCTCCTCTGGCAAGACTTCTCAACTGTTTGTCCGCCCACCCCATCGCCCGGGCAATCTCGAGCGAGTAACGGCAGACACGCAGCGAGTGGCCTGCCGTTTCACTGTCTCGGAGATCGATCGCCGCACCCAGTGCTTGCAGTGTGTCTTCATAACTGTGCTCGATCTGCTGGAGAGCGGCCTGCAGTTGCCCCGTGCGTTCCGCTACCATCTCTTCGAGGTGCTGGCGGTAGTTTTCGACTTGTTGTTCGAGCTGCCGCTTGTGCAAGGCGCTCTCGAGACTCACCAATACGGCACTTTCCCAGAGGGGTTTAACGAGATAATCGTCCGCACCGCAACGCATCGCCTGCACACCCACGTCCACGTCGTCTACGCCCGTGGTGACCAAGAACGCCATATGAGGATAGCGCTGGCGAACTTGGACGAGGAGTTCCATACCGTCGATGCCAGGCATGTGAAGGTCGGAAATGACGGCATCGAACCGCTCGCGTTGCAAAATCGCCAGGGCTTCTTCGCCATTGCTGGCGGTGGAACAGTGGAAAGCAGGTGGGCTCAGGATAAGGGAAAGAAGCTTGCATGCAGCAGATTCGTCATCGACGGCAAGAACGCGTGCAGCTCGATGATGATCCAATGAAACGCCGGCGAGGCTGCCCGCCGTTTCTGCGGGAAGCACTTGGTCAGTTTTGATCATAAAAAAGGTCCTCCTCACTGCAGCACCCAGAGCTCGGTCTTCTCAATGAAGCAGCAGCCATAGTGCCGAAGGGGCGGACCCTTCGAGCGGCGCAGATCCTCCTCCGCTCTGCCGGTCCATTGACTCACGACGGATCCGGAGGATTAGAAGGTGTCGGTCGATCGTGTAGAGGTCAAAAAGAATAAGCAGGCCCACTAGCCCCTCGCACGGCTTTTGGCAGCACATTTAGCGAATAGAAATCTTGATGAAAGTGCGAGTTAGGAAGGAGAAAGGAGGCGAGCCCAATCGTCAGAAGCAATGTGATGATAACCACTGGGGCCACAGCCACCATTCCCGCCGATCAATCCCCCGTGAGTTCGTGCGAATAACTTTAGTTTCAGCGATTCCCGGCTCGCCCAACTTCTTCACTCGATGCCGTCGCACGAATCACCCATGGACGTCCACGTTATTGTACAAGCCCCCTACGCCCTGGAGACAGGTCCTGGTGCCCTTCGTGGGTCACTGATCCTTCCCATATTTTCCTGCACGGAGCCCACCATACAGCCTTGCGTCTCCTCGCCTCTGTCTGACGTAAGACGTTGAAATTTCAGATGATAGCTTTCTGGCAATACCATGAGCGATCAACAGGGAGAGCAGCCCTGTGCCATGACGAATCGGATGTCTCGGTTTGGAACAGCCTCCTGGAGGATCTCATCTCCAGCGAGCTCTATAACGATTATGAAGCGGCGGCCGGAGCGGCCGCCCACAGCTTGAATTCCGAGAAGGAATTATTTTCTCAAAAGATACTGTGCCCTGAAAAATCCTGCGGGTTGGAGCTAGACCCGATGCTGAGACGCCAGCTCAGGGCACCTCACGGAAGAAATCAGTTGAAATTGTTTGCCGTCACTCTAAAACGCGAAGCGCAAGGATACCTGGCCAATTCTCGGATCGAATGTCGAAGTAACCTGGCCGAGTTGCGGAGAAAATACGGTAGAAGGGCCAGTCGGAGGGTTCTGCCACTCCGTGTGGTTCAGAATGTTAAAAAACTCGCCTCGCACAATCATTTCCACGCGTTCACCGAAGAGCTTTGTTCTTTTCTCCAGCGACAAATCAAAATTGACTCGCCGAGGTCCACGGAAGAAGTTTCTGCCCAATGTGCCGTAGGTGAGCGGTGGGCAAGCAATCGTCGCGTCGAGGTAGCATGGTGGCACCGACAAGCCACTCGGGTCGAAGATGAAGTGCCCTGTGACCTGGGTAGGCACTCCGGGAATCGAAATTGTTTGAACTTGATGTGGATCCAGCGTCCGGGGTGCGCCGCCGGTCCAATCGGGCTTTACAAGATTCGCATCACCCGCTCCGGAAGGATCGGTTGCACCGAACACCGAAAGGCCCGCGTTGACATCCATGGGAAGGCCAGACTGCGCGAACAGGATCGGGTACAAGCTCCAACCCTGCGTCAGCGCTTTCGGACCATTCGAGAATAGGTGCGCAAACGGCAGCTCCCAGCCCCCGCTCAGGACCAGACGGTTGCGAAGGTCCGAGTCACCGGAACCATAGAATTGGTGGTGATTGTAAAAGGGCACTTGTTGGGTATTTCGAAACTGCCCACTCGAATCATCAAGCTCGTGTGACCACGTATAAGAAAGCGTGAAGAATGTTTGACCGAGCGAATGCCAGTCGCCCATCCGCTTCGTCAGACTCGCAAGCAGAGCATTGTAATTTGCGTTGGCACCGTTGCCAGTCCCATCTGCAAAACCCCAAGCGCCCGGGATATTCAGGTTTGGCTGCTCATTCAGAACCCGCACACCCGTTTTCAAATCAATGGGATCTTGATCAATTATTGAAGTCAGTTTGTGAGATGAACTCCCAATGTAGCCGACTTCTGCAACTAGGCCGTTTCCCAACTGACGCTGCACGCTGAGGTTGTATTGGTAAATGTAGGGGGTAACCACATGAGGGCTATTTAACACACTCGATGGGCCAAAGGGCAAAAATCCCACCGCGCCAAAATTGAGCTGACTAGGTGGAGGCAATGAGCTAGACGGAAAAGGATTCTTTATACCGAATAGGGGATTTCCCAAGTTGTCGAAGGCGAACACAAAAGCATGCTGGTAGGGTTGCGACATGAGAGGGCTTGGCCCATTGGCTGGAATCTCGGAAGCGAGAAAATTGAAGAAAGCGGCCGAAAAGAAAGGAGGGGTGCCGTTCTGGAATTGATTGTCCAGACCCTTGAGGACATCGTAGAAGATGCCGAAGCCGCCTCGAACACTGGTTTTTCCATTGCCAAACGGATCCCACGCAAAGCCGATGCGCGGAGCCCAATTATTTTTGTCAGGAAATGGAATACCACTGGGCGCTCCGGGATCGCCCGGAAAGATGAGGCCAGTCGGGGCATTGGGGAACCTGTGCGATTGCAGGCCCGGAATGATCATGTACTGGCGCTTTTGCGGATCGGACTTCGGAGTGTTGTACTCGTAGCGCACTCCAAGCGTCAGTACCAGGCGCGGCGTGACTTTCCATTCATCCTGCGCAAATACGGAGTACTGGTGGCTTCGAATCGAGCTAAGGCCTCTGGGGAATTGCTCAAAGAAGTCGGGTGCTCCAAGCAAGAAATCGGCTCGATCATTTCCGCTGCCGATGCCAAAAGGGCCGTCAAAGCCAAATATGCCGTCCACCGCAAAATCAAAAAAAGCGTTGTTTTGGACGATGCCTATCCCGCCACCGAATTTCCAAGTGTGTCGTCCCTTAGTCCAACTCAGGGTGTCCGCATAAACGTAGGTAGTATCCGCGTAAAATGCCGGCCCATTGATATTGAAGCCGAGCTGAGGGCCACTAACATTCAAAAGAATCTGCGGAGGGCCAGTCACCTGATCGGGAGTGACACCGACGCCCAGATTGGCAGGTCCCGGAAGCGTCCTTGCGGGATGGTTCAGTGAATTCCCCGCTCGCTGTGCGGTCATGTGAAACTCGTTCAGCATCGTCTGCGAAATGGTTTTTGTATAGGTAAGATTTCCGAAATAGTTGTCGAACTGATTCGTTCCGGGATAACCGGGGACGTTGGGTGCCTGGCTCAGGAGAAATGGATACTCAACTGGGTTATGGAATTTGGTGAGAGTCAGACTAATCCGGTCGTTCTGCGTGGCATTGAAATCGAATTTGCCCGTGTACTCGTCGCGGTTGTCCGTGCCAGAACCATTGGGAGTAAGCCCCCCAGTGGGGGACGATGGGACTAGGCCGGCCGCGATATAGGCTTGAGCGACAGGATTGATTTTTGCCGGATCAATGATCCCATTTGCCGCGCTTCCACCCGGGGGGCCGAAAAAGGGATGGCCCGCGAGGAAGGTGACTACACCCGGATCCGGCCCTCCATTTGTGCCCGAATGGGAGAAATCGCCGTTTAACTCCGCGGGCGTATAGACAGTAAGTGCATTCCCGACGGTAACGCTTTTCTGGCGCTGGCCCTGGTATCCAAAAAAGAAAAAGAAACGGTCCTTGCCGTTGAGGAGTTTCGGTATCGTGATGGGGCCGCCGATGGTGCCTCCAAACTGATTGCGTTTCAGCACTGGGCGCGGCTGGGTGGTGCCGTTTGATTTGTTGAAGAAGTTGTTGGCATTGAAGGCGTCATTGCGCAAGTAATCAAAAACGCTTCCATGGATGTTATTGGTTCCCGATTTCGTCACCACGCTGACGACGCCGCCGGCGCTGCGGCCGAATTCCGAGGTGTAATTGTTCGTCAAGATCCGGAATTCCGCCACCGTGTCCGGATTTGGACTCACGACGGGCGCGCCATAGGTCAAGGAAGTGTTGTCGCCGCCATCGAGCAGGTAAGTAACGGAATCGTCGCGGCCCCCCGCGACGCTGATACCGCCGGTGGGGACGCCCGATCCTCCCACGGGCAGAGGAGCGGCTTGGATCACGCCGGGCATGGTGAGAGCCAAATCGAGAGTGTTGCGTCCATTGAGAGGGAGATTTTGCACGGTCGCGCCGGTTACTGTTCCTCCCACTGTCGGGTTGACGGTTTCCACTTGCACAGCCGCGGCTTCGACCTTGACCACCTCGGAGACAGAGCCGACCTTCATGTGCACGTCGATGCGCAGCGATTGGTTGATTTCGAGAGGCAGCGCAGCGGTAACGGCCCTGGCGAAACCTTCGTGCTCGGCGGTCACGGAGTAGTTGCCGATCGGAAGCTCGAGAACCTGGTAGGCGCCGTCGCTCCCACTCAGGGTTTCCCAATGCGCGTTGGTGGCCGTATTTGTGACCGTCACCTTTGCGCCGGCAATCGCAGCGCCTTGCGCATCCGTCACGGTGCCGATGATGCGGCCCGTGCTGTTCTGCCCCAGCGCCGGAAAGGAGACGAGAAAGAGTGAGCAGACAAAAGCAATGAGCATCCGCCAAGGATAGAAAGACGCAACCAATGTTGATGAAGGGGATCGAGTCACGTTGCACGCTCCAGTAGTCTGTGAAATGCCACCAGGAATAATCGACAAAAATGTTCTGCAGGTGAAAAGAGAGTTGTGAGGCCAGGATTTCCCCGCATGACAGGATGGGTGCGATGAGTCTGAGGCGAGGGGACACAAGGAAATTCTCGAAGCTGGTTCGATGGTGGACCGAGGGCAACTGGGAATGACAGGTTCACTGGACAACCTCACCCCTCCGGGAAATTTCAATCACCGTAAAACAGGAAATAGCGCAACATACTCCTCGCGCGATACCTTACTATAATTGCGCAACGTTATGGAGGCCGCGGTCTGCTGTCAAGACAAAAGTATTTCCGCGTCGCCGGGTGGACTAGCCATCCTTACGTGTGGGGTGTACTGTGTGTCGGAATTAGTGGGGAGTTAGCCGCTTGCCAGTACTGGACAAGGAACAGAAGATGCAGGTTCTGATGTTGGAATGAAGGAGGAGGCGTGAAATGAGATTGCGTAATTTCATTCTTGGAATTGCCGGAGCTTTGGTCTGTCTGGCTCCCGTTTCATGGGCTCAGGGCAATAGCTCAGTCGAGCGCATCTTCTATAACGCTAAGATTTTTACCGCTGAGCCGGAACATCCCTACGCGGAAGCAGTTGCCATTCGCGGCGACAAAATCGTGGCTGTGGGCAGCCGAAGAGAAGTGGCGAGTTCTGTCGGCGCGGGCGCTGAGACCATCGATTTGCATGGGAAGACCATGCTTCCAGGTCTAATCGACAGCCACATCCATGCGATTGATGGCGGCGTGTCGCTCAATTCGGCGGACGTAAGCGATAAGGTACAATCGGTTGCAGAGCTGGTCGCGTTCGCAGGGGAAGCCAAGAAGAGCGGGAAGGGAATGCGAGGCGATATCTTGCTGATCAGCGGCATCCCGCTTCCCATCTGGTCAAAGACGGATGAGCTGAACGCCCAATTCAGCGCTGGAGTGTATGAAAAACAACCCGTATTCCTTCAAGGGTCGGACGGGCACACCGGATGGGCCAATCGCGCTCTGCGCTTGCGCGCGGGTGTCACTAAGGATTTCATCAGTCATCTTTCGGAGGCTGAACGGAAGTATTACGGTCTCACGGCGGATTTGGAACCCAATGGCTTTGCCGTCGACGCGGGCTTAACGGGGATTCAGGCCACGTTGCCGAAACCTTCGAGACAGGAACTTCTCGCGGCCGGCCGCTCGGCGGTGCACTACCTCAATAGCCTGGGTATTACGGCTTGGCTGGATCCGCTTGCCGATGAGCCCATTTTGACGGCCTATCGTGATTTGTCGGAACGCGGAGAATTGACTGCCCACGTCGCGGCATTTACAGAAGTCAAACTCCAGACCGATGCCGATCCCTTGATTGAAGCGCAGGCTCTCCTGAAAAAGTTTAAAGACGTTCCGAACATGACCGTTCCGGGCGTCAAGATTTTTGCCGATGGCGTGGTGGAGTATCCTTCACAAAGCGCGGCGATGGCTGCGCCCTACAAGAACACCGGGAAATACGGAGACTTGCTCTTCGATCCCGCGCGCTTTGCCAAAATGGTAATTGCGGCGGACAAACAAGGGCTGATCGTGCATATCCACGCGATTGGCGACAAAGCGGTGACGGAATCGCTGAATGGGATAGAAGCAGCGCGAAAAGCGAACGGAAATTCTGGCCTGCCTCACACGATTACTCATCTTCAGTTTGTAATACCCTCGGACATCCCGCGCTTTAAACAGCTCGGAGTTGTCGCGGCCTATCAACTGTTGTGGGCGAGCGCAAATCCAGAGGCGATTGAGCTGGTCAAGCCGTACATCGACCCCGCGGTCTTTGTCTGGCAATATCCAGCGCGATCCATGCTGAACGCCGGTGCGACGATTTCCGGCGCGAGCGATTGGTTTGTGTCGAGTCCGAACGTGTTTCTGGCGATCTACCAAGCGGAAACGCGAAAGGGGCCGGAAGGCGTTTTGAACGCCGATGAATGCATGCCCCGCGAAGCGATGCTCTACGCCTACACTCGCAATTCGGCTCACGCGATGAATCAGCTGGATAAGATCGGATCCATCGCGCCTGGAAAGCAAGCCGATTTCGCAGTTGTAGATCGTGATGTGCTGACGATCCCTGCGGAAGAACTCAGGGGCACCAAGATTCTCTGGACCATTCTGGGCGGCAAGACCATCTTCGAATCGAAGCCGTGACCCATTCGCTTCGTCGGTGAGACTCCTCAGGCTTGAAAATCTCAATTTCAAGTTTCGTGGCTGGACAATCAGCGTGGGTCAGTCGTGCAGGACAACGCTTAAAAGCGAGCTGTTAATTTCAAGACCGTTTGTATTATCAATGAAGCCCAATTTCTTGAATTTGTTCATGAAAAGATTAACGCGGGAGCGCGTTGTGCCGATCATTTCCGCATTGGGTCTGATCGTCTGAAGTAACGGCGATTCTGTGATTGCATGTCACTGGATAGTTCAGCGTATGGATTATGGACGCACTAGAGGAGCGACCTAGATTATTGCGCCGTTGCCGGCCGGGATGAAATGGGATTATTGGTGAATGACCAACGGAAGAATCGGAAGCCGCACATTCGCAGCGAAACGGCCTGACGAAAATCATGGCCAAAATTCTTCTTTCAATGAGCCCTTTGCGTCTTGACTGATGGGTTCGTTGGCTGCGGCGGACAGGGCTCTCTATGCGATGAAAGACAAGCGGTCAAGAGCCGCCAGGGCCGGTCAATCCGCCTAATCGCCTTTTCGGTCTCCGCATGCGGGAATTTATTTCGACCGGGCGTGAACCCCAGTAGTCAAAGAAAATGTGCGGTATCTAACATCGCTTCCAGGACCTTGTCCGCATACTGTCTGCGTGCCGAGGTTTCCCAGAAGGAAATCTCGAGCCAGGAGGAAGAAGACATGCACCGTGGCTACCGATATTTTTTCAGTTCCTTTTTTCTTACTGCAGTCCTTGCTACGCCATCGGCAATGAGCGCTGCGACCAGGCCACAAGACAATGGACGCCAAGAAGAACACCATCGAGACGATAAGGACAGCAACCGGGTCTACGATCGTGACCACAAGGACTACCACGTTTGGGATGACAACGAAGACCGTGTCTATCGTCAGTACCTCGAGGAGAAACACAGAGCGTATCGTAGTCTTGCCGAGATGAAGCAAAAGGAGCAAAGGGCGTATTGGAAATGGCGGCACAGCCATCCGGATCACGATCACGACGGCCGCTAGCCACCAGGTTACGCCATGCGCAAAAGAGCGCTGCAATAGCGCCGATGTGAAAAGCAGCCATAAACAAAGTCGTGGTTCAGACAATAGGTTGTGAAGACATTTTGTCCTGTTCGAATATACTCATCATTTAATTACATAGGCGACTATCATAAGACCCTGAATCTACCGCGGCTTGCGGATTGGATGCTTAAAAATAAACTAACGTACTGTAGGTACTGGCAGACCACCTGCGGCACGTTTGTTTCGAGGATGTTCAAAAGTGGACAGATGCCGGTTTGCACTGGCTGTTAACATCCGCCCAGGTTTGGGGTCTCAAGGTTGACTCGACAATGTTTGTCCCGCACTGTCAGCGACGATAAAGACAAATCCAGCCAAGGAGCTTTGCTATGAAAAAACTTTTGATGCTTATTTGCATGTTGAGTACGGGAAGCCTGGCCTGGGCACAGGCGACGGCGCCAACGCTGGGCTCGACGGCAACCTTCGCAGTCCTGGGTAGCGCGGTGACCTGTGTCGGCCCCGGCGTGATCAGCGGAGACGTGGGCGCCACCGGCGCGTTCACAAATACCCCCGTGTGCACGATTGCGGGCGGGGCGCCCCCTGCGACCAACGCGGCCGCAATCGTGGCGCAAACTGCCCTCAGCACCGTGTATCAGAATGCGCTTGTCGCGAACAGCAGTTGCACCAGTTTCCTGGCCGCTGCCCCGGGCGCAGATTTCATGCTCGGGCCGGGTGTGTATTGCAACACCGGGGCGAATCCGGCGCTAACGTTGACCACCATCACCTTGACACTCGACGCCCTTGGCAATGCCAATGCGGTCTGGGTTTTCAAAATCGACGCAGCCCTTAGCGGCACTAATTTCCAGGTAGTCATGGCCAACGGTGGCCAACCCTGTAACGTATATTGGCTCGTCGGCGCCGATAGCACATTTACCACTTCGACGTTCCAGGGAAACATTCTCCTAGGTGGCCCGACCGGGAGCTTCACTAGTACCGGCGGAACCTTAATCGGACGTGTCTTGGCGAATGGCGCCGTGTCCATGACTGGCCCCAACGTCCACGGAACCTGCGCCATCGCGGCTCAGGGCGGAGCAAGCTGCAAGGATGACGACGATGATCGTGACAAGGACAAAGACCACGACAGGGACAAAGACCATCATGACAGGGACAAAGACCATCATGACAAGGACAAAGACCATCGTGACAAGGACCATAAGGACTGACGATCGCATGGACTGAAACGAACCTGAGGAATGATCGGAGGCGCGACCTGTTTCGCGCCTCCGGCTACTCAGGACTGGCCACTAGCCAGTAAGTTGCGCCACGCGCAAAGGGAATCTGCATGCACAGGCCGAGGGATCGTGGCATGACGGGAGCGCCCCCACATCGGAATCTCGACGACAAAATCCAATATTTATTGAGCGCGGAAGAACAACTCCTTCAATCGATTTCTGCCCGCGCGCCCCTCCCGAAAATACTCAATGAAATCTGCAGTGCTCTCGATAGTCAGATTGGCAACGTGGTTTCGCTCATTTCCCTGCCGGGGGACGATGCAAGCGAGCTTGCCGGAATTGCCATGAACGCAGCGCTTTTTGGTTTGCATACTTTCTGTTCTGAAGGTGTTGTTGCCGAGAATGAGGGACTTCTTGGATCTTTGGAGATGTACTGTAGCGTTCCACGAAGCCCCTCTGCCAGCGAATTTCAATTGATTGAGCTGGCAAAGTGCATGGCCGCAATTGCCATCAAACGTCACCATGAGGCAGGTCATCATGACGATGTCGGTTGTTGCACTCATGGGAATCGGCCAATGCGAGGACGTGTGCTCGAATGGCCGGTTTCCACGAACTAGTCTTCAAGCGCACAAATTCCCACCTCAGCGGGAAATCAACAAATGTGAGTTTCAGCCACGCCGTTGAGAATATGGCGGCTTCAGTCAGTCGTGCAGGACAACGCTTAAGAGCGAGCTATTGATTTCAAGACCGTTTTTATTATCAATGAAGCCCAATTTCCTGAATTTGTTCATAAACAGATTAACGCGAGAGCGCGTTGTGCCGATCATTTCCGCCAATGTTTCTTGCGATACCTTTGGAAGGATCCTCTGCGGCTCGTCTTTCTTGCCATAGCGGGCTAGTAAGAGAAGCTTGCGAGCCAGGCGTTTTTCGGTGGAGTTAAAAAGTTGGTCGATTAAGTCCTCTTCGATGCGAATGTTCCTGGAAAGCATGTAAGTGATGAATCGGTCGGAGAAGGCATGTTCGGCGTGGAGCACACGAATCATCTCGTCTTTATCGATCACGAGCACGGTCGTGTGTGCGGTACTGGTGGCCGACCCCATCCGAAGTGGCTGACCCGCAAGACATCCTTCGCCAAAAAAGTCCCCGGGCCTGAGACTGGCCACGACAGCTTCTTTGCCAGTCTCATTGACCACGGAAAGCTTCACGCCGCCCTGTTGAATGTACATTACGTGCTTAGCGGCATCGCCTTGCGAGAAGATAGTTGTTTTTTTGGAGAATTCGGCAACCTTCCTCGCCACACCCGCGGAATCGAGGAAAGCCTGGGCGTTAAAGGCAATCTTCTTACTTATTTGCATGTCTTCAAACCAGTACGACAATGGCTGGCTGGAGCACTAATATCATACCAAAACCAAGCAATCATCCGCAAGTAAAAGCAAACATGTCGCCAAAGGGACAGATATCGTTCGCCAACTCTTCTAATGTAGCACTCTCGCAAGGACATACGAACTGGCGCAAGTGCCGAGGCAGGCGAGTGCCTGCAGGTAATGAAGGAGGCGGGCCATGCCCTTGATTAATCTGGTAATAATCCTGATCGTCGTTGGTGTTCTTCTGTGGCTTGTGAATCGGTTCATCCCCATGGCAGGCAGCATCAAGTCGATCTTGAACGGAGTCGTGGTCATTTGTGTGGTCTTGTGGCTGCTTAATGTTTTCGGAGTGATTCATTCTCTCTCGCGTATCCACGTCGGGACGTAGGCACATCCGAAGGAACGGAAGAAGGAAGGGTTGGAAGCCACGGATTAGGTATCAATCGAGGATCGGAGACAACAGGCGCACCATGTACGACGAGTGACGAGCGCATCAATACGCTGTAATGGAGACAACATCATGAGACCAATTGGAGTAATGAGTGCCACCGCCCTTTTTTTGCTTCTCGGAATCCCTGCGCCGGCTGAAGCACGCCAGGACCAACAAGAGAAGCCGCAGAAACAGGAACAGCCGGCTAAACCTGAAAAGCAGCAGCAAGCGCAGGCTCCGAAACAACAACAGCAACGTCAACAGCAGCAAGCCAAGGGGCAGCAGGATCAGCAGCGCCAACAGCGTCAGCAGCAGCAAGCCCAGGGGCAGCAGGATCAACAACGCCAACAGCGTCAGCAGCAGCAAGCTCAAGCTCCGAAACAACAGCAGCAAGCCCAGGGGCAGCAGGATCAGCAGCGCCAACAGCGTCAGCAGCAGGACAACTCCGCAAAACAACAACAGCAGCAAGCCAAGGGGCAGCAAGATCAGCAACGCCAGCAGCAACGGCAACAAGACCAGAACAAGCAGCAACAACAGCGCGCCCAGCAACAGCAGCAAGGCCAAAACAGACAGCAGCAGCAAGCGAAGGGGCAGCAGGATCAGCAACGGCAGCAGCAGGACAACAGGTCTGTACAACAACGGAGCCCTGCTCAGGTGCACCAACAGGAGGTCGCTTGGCAGGGTGATCGCGCACATAGCTGGGAGTCTGAGCACCGCACCTGGCAGCAGCGCGGCGGATACAACGGCTACCGCGTTCCGGATGACCGTTTCCGTAGCGACTATGGCCAGGATCACGGGTTCCGCATCTACAGTCTCCCGGTGATGTATGTTGGCGGCCATCGCCGCTTCCAGTACGGCGGCTATTGGTTCGGTCTGGTTGACCCGTGGCCAGAATACTGGTCAAACGATTGGTACGACAGTGACGACGTATACGTGGATTACTACGGTGACGGATATTACCTGTACAACCGCAGATATCCCAGCGATCGCATTGCCATCAGCTTCTACCTGAACTAGGCGCTCATCGAGCGCGGTAACCCAATGCAACCCCGGCCCAGCGCGGAAATTTGTCAGAGAACTAGACCGCGCTGGGCCGGGGTGCCCGGATATCGGCGGCTGAATTCACAGAGGAGAGAGAAAACCATGCTTGGAACTATCTTGGTTGTCTTTTTGATCTTGGCGCTCGTGGGTGCGTTGCCGCGGTGGTCTCACAGCCGAGAGTGGGGCTATGTCCCAACGGGAGGCGTAGGTCTTGCTCTCCTCGTCGTTGTCATTCTCGTGCTTCTCGGACGTATGTAGATTTTGCGCCGGTGGTTCACGGAGCCGTTGCTCCGCCCTACCGCAGGTGAAGCCTCGTTAGTCCGGGTGATCGCGCTCGTGGTAGCTCCACAGTATCTGTTGCGTGTCGCGGTCTAGTTTTATCTTTTCCCAGGTGGGCCGTGCCTGTCAGCTCGGAGGTAGCGATGGATGAGTCTAAACGACGTGTCGTCAAGTTTCTCGAGAAAGAGATCAAGACGTACATGGCCTTATCTCGATTTTTGTCGAAGAAGGGCATTTGGGAACATGTGCGCGTGGGAGAGAAAAAAGCCCTTCTGCTGAGCCCCTCGTTTTACAAAGAGAGAATGAAGGAAGCGAAGAAGCTTGTCTATGAACTCAGAAAACCAAATTAAGGCATGACTCCATAAGATTGTTGCATTCATGGGCTGGAGTCGATGGAAGGTTCGCGTGGCGGCAGCCTTTCTCGTCATGCTCCTGTGCACCGGTGGTTCGTACGCATACTCCGTGCTCACCCACGAGGAAATCGTAGACTTGGTATGGACCGATGAGCTCCGCCCGCTCCTTATCCAGCGATTTCCAGCGCTCTCAGAAGACCAGCTCTAGGAGGCACACGGCTACGCCTATGGCGGCGCCGTCATCCAGGACCTGGGCTACTATCCCTTTGGCAGCGTGGAATTCAGCAATCTGGTGCACTACGTTCGCAGCGGTGACTTCGTTCAAGAGCTGCTGTTGCAGAGTCAGGATGCAAACGAGTACGCCTTTGCCCTGGGCGCGCTTGCGCACTATGCTTCGGATATCGCCGGCCAACCGGGCCGTTTCCATCCAAATATCCCAAGCTGCGGGCGAAGTACGGTAATTCCGTCAGGTACGCGGAGGACCACACCGCGCATCTGAAGACGGAGTTCGGATTCGACATTGTACAAGTAGCGAAGAATCGCTATGCGTCGCAGCAGTATCACGATTTCATCGGATTCCAAGTGTCCAAGCCTCTTCTGGAGCGGACTTTTCCGATCGTTTAAGGCAGCCGAATACTCTCTGACCGACGAAACCTATGCAAAGTTGTTAGATCAGCTGGCCAAGCGGAAGTTCGATCTGACGTCACCGGACCTGCGCGACAATATCCTGAACTTCTATTCTGATCTCTCTCTTCCACTTGAAACCAAGAAGGGCTCTGCTCGCTGGCAAAGCGTTTTGGCGTCCCCCTTGACCAGTTGAAGCCGGTTACCCCAACCCCGCTTCTCGCCGCCAGCCCTGCTAGATAACCCTGATTGTGGCTCTGAAGCTCATCCGAACCAATCGCTACCTACGCCGCTGGTTTTTCGCGAACTTTGGCGGGCCTGCAAGCAAATGTGTGCATAAGTGGACAGACTCTTTCTCTCGCCGCATGTAAATTACCTTCGTAGGAAAAAACAAAAAGACTTTCGCGCAGGCCCCAGCACCTCTCGTTGGATCGTCTTGGCTTCGTCCTACGCAACCAGGCATCGGGAAAGTCTCACAAGTTTCAGGAGGAAATTCGGATGAAAATTGTAAAAACAGTATTTTGTTTGCTCGCACTCACCCTGTTCGGCGCTACGCTGCTGCCCAGCGCTCGAGCGGATACATGGAACAAGAAAACCGTCGTCACCTTCAGCCAGGCCGTGGAAGTTCCCGGGAGAGTTCTTCCCGCTGGGACGTACACTTTTAAACTATTGGATTCTCTTTCCGACCGTAACATCGTTCAAATCTTCAACGCGGACGGAAGCCAGATCATCACCACCATCCTCGCCATCAATAACTACCGTTTGCAACCGACGGGCGAAACCGTCATGAAGTTTAGTGAACGCCCGGGCGATTCTCCGGAAGCTCTCCGCGCTTGGTTCTATCCCGGCGACGAGTTCGGACAGGAGTTCGTGTACCCAAAGGTTCGCGCGATTCAGTTGGCTCAGACAACGAAAGTAATCGTTCCGGCCGTTGCTACCGAAACGCTTGACGAAAACGAGATCAAGACGCTTCCGATCGTTGCCGTCACGCCCGAACAGAAAGAAGTGGAAGTAGCCCAGGTCATCCAGACCACCCCGCCGGCCAAGGTCGCCGCGGTCAAGGAAACCGAAGAACTGCCGCATACAGCAAGCTCTATGCCGTTGATCGCACTGCTTGGTGGATTGTCCATCAGCCTTGCTCTCGGCCTGAAGCTTTTCCTCAAGCTCGCTTCGTAAGCGGACGTAACTCCCCGCGTCGCGGACGTGATCTCAAGGTCACGTCCTGCGTCGCGAGAAAGCTTTTTTGTGATCCTCACTCCAAGTCCCCACAAGTATAATCTGGACAAAGGACACTTGTTCCTTGCTCCTTTTTTGCTTTTCCTCAGCATCCTCGGCTTCTCTCCCTCTCTCGCGACGGAGCGTTCGCCGGCCGGCGTGGACGCTCAGGCGAAAATTGCTGTGACCGCGAATCTCGTTCTGCTGCCGGTGAACGTGACTGACGCGCGCGGAACATTTGTCTCCCGTCTCAAGCTGGAAGACTTTCGCGTCTTTGAAGACGGGCAGCTGCAAAAACTCACGGTATTCGAAGATGGAGACACTCCTGTTACCGTGGGGCTCGTCGTTGACCACAGCAGAAGCATGGGTTCCAAGCTCCTGGGTGTCGTTACCGCGGTGTCCTCCTTCGCACATTCGAGCAATCCACAGGATGAAATGTTCATCGTGGATTTCAATGATGAAGTTTCTATTGAACTCATGAGGGGGAAGGCATTTTCGAATGATGCGAAGGAGCTCGCGGAAGCCCTCACAGCCGTCTCTGCGCGCGGACGAACCGCGCTCTACGATGCTGTAAGTGAGGGTCTCCATCATTTGCAGTACGGGCATTTGGAGAAGAAGGCGCTCGTCATCATCAGCGACGGTGGAGACAATGCCAGCCATCTCAAGTATTCGCAGGTGCTGGCACAGGCTCGCCAATCGCAGTCTTTGATCTACTCCATCGCGCTGGTCGGTTCGGATGACGAGGAAGAAAACCCGGGCCTTCTCCGGCGGCTCTGCAAAGATACGGGAGGAATCGCCTACTTCCCGCGCGAAGGCGAATCCGTTGCAAACGTATCAACTGAGATCGCTCGCGATCTTCGCGAGCAGTACACGCTTGGTTATGCGCCGCAGAACATGAAGCGTGCTGATGCTTTTCGAAAAATCGAAGTGAAGGTCACAGCGCCAGGCCAGGGCAGGCTGCGCGTGCGAACTCGGCAGGGCTACTCGCCTGCGGTGGAGAAGCAGCCCACAGCGCAGTTGGGATCGGGGACGAGATGAACCCGCTTTCCCAGCCAAGAAGAACCGTCTCGTCAACGCGAACGTTTGTCCTCCGTGGTGCTTGCTACCTTTTCCTCGCCTTCGGCACTCTCGCCCTGGGCTACGCCGGCTTCGTCTTTGCTGATTCGCACGCCTATCAAACTCTCGAAATGAAGAAATTCAAACAAGTGGGCCTCCTCTCGGAACCGCACATTTTGGCGGAAGGCGATGTGATCGGCGAAATTCAAGTGCCACGCTTGGGGCTCACCGCCATCGTTATCCAGGGCGACTCCCTTGCTGACTTGCGGCGAGCCGTAGGTCACCTTCCGAAATCGGCTTTGCCCGGCGAATGGGGCAATGTGGCTTTGGCCGGTCATAGGGACACTTTTTTCCGTCCGCTCCGCGATATTCGCCTGGGCGACGAAATCAGATTCAAGACTCGAGAGCGCAGCTTCGAGTACCGTGTGGAGTCGATTGAAGTCGTTGCCCCCACAGACATTCGCGTCTTGGAGTCATCGACCGGTCGCGACCTGACCCTGCTCACCTGCTTCCCGTTTCACTATGTAGGTCCAGCGCCGAAACGTCTCGTTGTCCATGCCCGTGAGGTTGAGGGAGCGCCGCAGGAGCAGTTAGCAAACGAGAATGAAGTTAAGGCTCCTGGCGGCCAACTGCCATTCCATTGGATCTTTCAGGCGGGCGCCTCGCAATGAAGACCATACTGCCTGGCGCCGCCCTTCCTGCATCCACCCGCGGCATCCTGAACTAATCGAAAGTGTGCACAAGCGAACAGACGTGCCGTTTCGAGCTGTCTACCATTAGTCATCTGAGAGATCACCAAAACGCTCTCCAGGTGCGGCACAAGGGCTGTAAACACGGGTCTCTCGTGAGATTGGAGCCTGCAATGCTTTGGACAATTCTTGTCGTGTTGTGCATCCTTTGGCTCCTAGGCATGGTCACGTCCTACACACTCGGGGGATTCATCCACGTCCTTCTGCTCGTGGCTCTGGCCATCTTCGTAATTAACTTGATTCAGGGCCGAAGACGGATGGTTTAGTTGCGAAAACGAAGAATATGAAGCCGATCAGTTTGGTTGGAATTCTCTTAATTGTCCTGGGCGGGTTGGCGCTGGCCTATCAGGGATTCACTTATACCCATCAAGAAAAGGTTCTTGATCTCGGGCCGATCCACGCTACCAGGGAAGATCATGAGCGAGTTTCGATTCCACCGCTACTCGGCGGGCTGGCATTGGTCGGGGGAATTTTCTTGCTCGTCGCTGGAGGTAAGAAAAGTTCTTAGCTGGAAACTGCGATAGTGCCTGCCTGAGAGCCGGGTAACGCATAACTCTCTCTTAACCCGAACCGGGTTGAAGGTCCTTCAGCCAGAGATTCTCAAGAATCAAACGTCTGCAAAAGAAGTTTTGACCATGGAGGTCTAGTGATGAAGAGATTTATAGTTGCAGCAGCATGTCTTACGCTCGTAGCAGGTGCAGTCTATGCCCAAAAATTGAACAAGGAGCAAAAACGCCTCGAAGAGAGTGGCGTCGTGATGCAGGAAGTGCTCAACATTCCAGACAATATTCCCCATGAGCTTCTGGAAAAGGCCGAGTGCGTCATCGTGATCCCTTCCGTCAGAAAGCTGGCGTTTGGAATCGGCGCAAACTACGGACGCGGCGCGATGGTTTGCCGGACGGGTGAAAAGTTCCGCGGACCTTGGGGAGCCCCAGCCATGTACGCGTTGGAAGGTGCCAGTGTGGGCTTCCAAATCGGCGGAGAAGCGACCGACTTGATCCTGCTGGTCATGAATGACCGTGGCATGGAGTCGATCCTCAGCAGCAAGGTCAAATTGGGAGCGGATGCTTCCGTTGCCGGAGGACCCAAAGGACGAGATGCTTCTGCAGCTACCGATGCTTGGATGCGAGCTGAGATCCTTAGCTACTCGCGTTCCCGCGGTGTGTTTGCTGGAGTTTCTCTTGAAGGCTCCACGATTCGTCCCGATGACGAAGCCAGCGAACAGGTCTATGGCCACGCCATCAAGGCAAGAGAAATCGTGAGAAGCAATAATATGAGCGTACCTGGTACAGGCCGTCATCTCGTCGACGCTTTGCAGAAGAGCGCACCGCGCAACGAATCGGAGCGCGCCGCTTCGAATCAGTAGTTGGGAGTTACCAGCTAGCCGGGATTTTTCTCATCTCGGCGAGCTGTCAATCTTCAGAGAAGTAGTGCAGCGGAGTTTCAACATCGACCGTACCCCGGGGCCGCTCGCTAAGGTTCAACATTCCCTACGCGAATCTTGGCGGGTCGCCCCACTCCCTCTGCGAGCATCGTCGATCATAGGTCTGTATTCCCGACGTGCGGAGACCGCTACGTAACCTGCTCGGTTTTTCCTGTACAAAAGTTATATTTTTTGCTGGACCAGAGTGTCCTGAGGGTCATTAGACCGGGGTCATTCTCCTCTATGTGTGTGACTCCGCAGAGTGCACGGGATGCTGCAGATGCCAGCTCGTTGCTTGCTGATAGGCGAGCGCCAGCCGCAAGACTGCTGCTTCCCGCCAGGGCGCTCCGCTCAGTTGCAAGCCGATCGGCAAGCCTGTCTTGGTGAAGCCGCAAGGGACTGAAATTGCAGGCAGCCCCGACAGATTGAAGGGCCTAGTATTGCGCAAGAGCAACGTATCCTCCGCCAGGATCTCCTCGAACTTCGTTGGCAACTCGCTGGCTTTTGGCGGAGGAACCGGAGTGGTCGGCGTCACGAGGACGTCCACAGTAGTAAATAGCTTTGGAATCTCGCGACGGAGTTGCTCTATCTGATGACGGGCCTTGATATAGGTCGCCGTATCAATGCTCGCGCCCAATCGCAGTTTCCCAAGGGTTTCCGGAAGGTAGAGCTCGGGATGCTTCGCCACATTTTCCGAGTGCCAAGCGTAGGCTTCGGCACGCACTACCGCCCTATCCGCATTCACCTCCATTTTGAATTCACGAACCTCTGTACCAAGTTTCTCCAGGCTGGCCAGAGCCCCTTCTGTTGCCTCCTGAATCTCCGGGTCAAGGCCGTCATAAAAGAAATTGCGCGGAATACCGACACGCAACGACGGGCTACTGAGTTTCATGTTTGAGAGATAGTCCTCAACCGTGGCGTCATAACTCGTGACTTCGTTGGCGTCGTAGCCCGCGATTGCCTGCAGCATGATCGCCGCATCCTCTACACTTCGCGTCATCGGCCCAATATGGTCCGCGGACCATGACAGCGGGATCACCCCTCGCGTACTCACGCGGCCATACGTTGGCTTTAGCCCCACTATTCCGCAGTACGCCGCTGGCTCTCGAACCGAGCCACCCGTGTCTGAGCCGAGTGCGCCATAGCAAAGTCCGGCAGCCACGGCGGCAGCGGAGCCACCGGACGAACCACCGGTAATGTGTTGAAGGTTCCAGGGGTTCGATACGCGGCCAAAATAGCTCGTAGCTGAAGTGCCGCCATAAGCGAATTCATGCATGTTGAGTTTGCCCAGCAAGACAGCTCCAGCGTTTCTGAGTAATCGCACGACGGTTGCGTCTTCTTCCGGAATGCGGTCCTTAAATAGAGCGCTAGCCGCCGTGGTTCTGACGCCCGCCGTATCGATCAAGTCTTTAAGGGCAATAGGAATGCCATGGAGCGGTCCTCGCCATTCGCCTTGTTGCACCTCAGACTCAGCCTGATGGGCTTCCGCCAGCGCCGATTCTGCAGTGACAGTGATGAAGGCATTTAAGGAAGGATTGAGCTGTTCGATTCGCGCAAGGCATGCGCGAGTTATCTCTACGGGGGAGATTTTTTTCTCTTTTATCATCGATGCGACTTCATGAAGATTCAGATTTGTGAGGTCGCTTGACGTTGCGGCAGCCAGTGAATTGAGTTTCATGGCAGTTTCGGTCCTTGTCCATCGCTCAACTCTGAACAGACAACCCGCAGTACCACCCAAAGCCGTTCCAAGAAACGAACGCCGAGACAACTCGTTAGCGGATTTCAACATGCTTGCGGATTCTATACCGGAGGGAGCGCTCACGCTATCGCGCCAGACGCCTCATTCCCTGCCGATGCGGTCAATTTCGTTTTTGATTGCGAGTTTGTCGAGACTCGCGAGAGGAAGGGAAAGAAACAAACTGATTCTGCGATCAAGCATCAAGAAAGCATCTCGAAAAGCGCGCTCAATCTGCTCCGGAGTGCCGGCGGCTGCCGCGGGGTCAGGAACGCCCCAGTGAGCCGTCACAGGCTGGCCGGGCCATACGGGGCACACTTCGCGCGCGGCATTGTCGCAAACGGTGAACACAAAATTCATTTCCGGAGCACCAGGCCTTGCGAATTCCTCCCAATTTTTGCTGCGCAATCCGCTGGTCGGCAGTCGCGCGATTTCAAGCTGCCTCAACGCTTCAGGGCGGACATTTCCCGAAGAATGGCTGCCCGCACTGTAGGCAGCAAATTTAGGCCTGCCTCTGTGGTTGAGAATTGCTTCGGCCATGATGGAACGCGCGGAATTGCCGGTGCAGAGAAAGAGCACGTTGTAGGGGTCTTGCACGAATCTCAACCCTTTGCTGGTTCGGCGGGCGCACAGCAGGTCGGTGTACAGCAGGACTTTTCCGCGGTGCTCTGGTGGGCGCTAGGTTTCTTGGCGCGGATGAACGCGCTCGCAAACTTGCCTTCCACATGAGGCGCGATTGCCTCCACGTCAATGCCCTTCGCCGTGAGAAAGTGCCGCGCGTCCTCAATCGAGTAAACGCGCGTTGGCTCGATTTCGATCTCCGCAAATCCTGCGGCACCGAGCTTCGCGCGATATTCGGATTCCTCCAAAGCTCCCGCCACGCATCCCACCCACAACTCCACATTCCGGCGGATGTCAGCGGGTACGGGGCCGCGCACGACCACATCCGATACGGCAAATCGTCCGCCCGGCCGCAGCACGCGAAACGCCTCGCGCAAGACGCGATCCTTGTCTGCGGAAAGATTGATCACGCAATTTGAAATCACAACGTCCACGGAATTTTCCGGCAGCGGAATGCTCTCGATCTCCCCTATCAGAAATTCCGCATTAGTTACGCCCGCCTTGCGCTGGTTCTCGCGCGCGAGCGCCAGCATGTCGTCCGTCATGTCCAGTCCATAAGCTTTACCCGTGGGTCCAACCCTTTTCGCTGACAACAAGACGTCAATCCCTCCGCCCGAACCTAAATCGAGCACGTGCTCACCCGCATTCAGCTGCGCAAGGGCAGTTGGATTGCCGCAGCCAAGTGATGCCAACACTGCGGCCTGCGGCAGCCCGGCCGTTTCGCTAGCATCATAGAGATTCGTAGAAATCGGATCGCAGCACGGAAGCTGGCCGCCGCCGCCTCCGCCTCCGCAACCCGCCGCTTCGCCCGCCTTCACGCGCCGCGCCGCTTCGCCGTACTTGCTCTTCACCGCGTCCCTGATGTCGCTGCCCGCCATGCTTGCCTCCCGCAGATCATATCTGCGCCTGCGAATATGTTCAAAGCTTACACGGGTTCTCACATATCTGTCAAGGCGAATATGATGTATACTTGAGGCATGGCAAAATCGCAGGGACGCTTCTCGCTCGATCTCCTCTTCCGCGCGCTCGCCGACCCCACGCGGCTGCGCTTGCTGAATCTCATTGCGGATCGCGAAATCTGCGTCTGCTACCTCGTGGAAGTCCTGCGCACGAGCCAGCCAAAAATCTCCCGTCACCTCGCTTATCTCCGCAAGGCCGGCATTGCGGCCGCCAGACGTGAAGGCAAGTGGATGCATTATCGGCTCGTGATTCCAATGGATGAAGCCGCGGCGCGTATTCTGCGCGAAACGCTAAAGCATCTGAGAGAAAAACCGGAGATGCAGCGCGATACCCTGCGGCTGCGTTCCGCTTGCTGCACTCCGCAGAGGTATGAGCTCCTTTTGGGAGCACCCTTACCAGCGTTGTTGTCCACGAGCAATCGTTAACGCATACTCTTTCACGCAATGACTTCTCTACTGGCTCAGGAAACGAATTTGCGTTTAGACAGAAATGTTATGTACGGCGAGCATCCGGAGCCTCTCGCTGACGGGCAGCGAGTTGCAGCGCTTCAGCCAAGTGCAAGGCGCGCCGCCCGGTAGTCTGAAGGATCTGTTCGCGGCAGCTGAATCCATCGGAAACAATTAAAGTTTCCGCGGAAGTTTGCCTCACCGCGGGCAGGAGCACGCGCTCTCCCACTGCCTGCGAGATCGCGTACTTGTCTTTTTCAAAGCCGAATGGCCCCGCCATTCCGCAGCAGCCGGAGTCGATGGATAGCAAATCGGCACCCATCTTCCGCAGCAACGACTCTTCGTCGTTCATCTTCATTAGCGCTTTTTGATGGCAGTGGCCATGGAGAAGCACTTTTCGCGAAAGTCGGGGCGGCTGATAGTTTGGAGCATGCTTCTGTAGAAATTCGCTGAGGAGGAATACTTGGCTTCGCAACCGTTTGGCACGCTCGTCGGCAGGAAACAGATTGCGCAGTTCATCGCGAAAAACGGACGCACAGCTTGGCTCGAGCACGACAATCGGCAAGCCCGCATCAATTTGTTTACCGAGAATTTGCATGATGCGCTGGAGATACGCCTTGGCCCTGTCGAGCATTCCGAAATCGTAGAGCGGCCGTCCACAGCACAAATGCCGTTGCGAAACTCTTACCTTAAATCCCGCGTCTCGTAAGACTTCCAGCGCCGCCCGCGCCGTTTCCGGATGAAAGTAATTGTTGAACGTGTCCGCCCACAAAATAACTTCGCTCGAACCGCCGGTCACCGGCGCCGATCCGTGCGCGGTCATTTCTTCAAGGCCGGGAACATGGTTCCTCCGCGCCCACTCCCGAAAATGGACGTGCGCAAGCCGGGGAAGCTGCCGCTCCGGCGCCAACCTCAGCATTTTCCGCATGAAGTGCGTGACACCCGCCGCATGGCTGAAAAAATTGGCAACCCGAGGCGCATGGGAACCCCATTGCGCCCACTTATCGATCCAACCGAAAGCATAAGCGTGCAGCGGCCGCCCTTTATTCTCGTAAAAATGTGAAAGAAACTCCGCTTTGTAGGTCGCGATGTCCACGTTCGCCGGGCATTCCGATTTGCACGCCTTGCAGGACAAACACAGGTCCAGCGCTTTCTTGACATGCTCGTCCTCCCAGCCGCCTCGCACCACCTCGCCCTGTAGCATTTCAAAAAGCATGTGGGCGCGGCCGCGGGTGCTGTGCTCCTCCTCGAGCGTCACCATGTAACTCGGGCACATCGCGCCCGAATCGCTCTTGCGGCACGCTCCGAGACCGATGCACCGCATCGCGGCTTTTGAAAACGAACCGTCATCCTCGGGGAATTGGAAATGCGTCTTTGGCTGCAGCGGCTTATAGTCGGCTCCCAGGCGCAAATTTTCCGTGGGCAAGTAAGCATCCACGACCTTGTGGGGATTCAGCTTGTTCCCCGAATCCCACGCCGCTTTGAACTCGCCAAAGGCTTTCATCAATTCCGGCCCGAACATCTTCGGAAGCAAGGCGGCGCGTGATTGCCCGTCACCGTGTTCGCCGGAAAGCGAACCGCCATAACCAACGACCAGGTCGGCAGCGCGCTCGACAAACTCACCATATTTACGAATTCCGATTTCGCTCTCGAGGTCAAAGCTGACGCGCATGTGGACGCAACCATGTCCAAAATGCCCGTAAAATGCCCCGCGGTAGCTGTATTCATTCATAAGCTTGCGAATATCGCGCAAATAAGAGCCCAATTTTTCCGGCGCCACCGCGGCGTCATCCCACCCTTCCCATTCGGCTGGCGCGCCTGGTGCAAAAGCGGCCGCGCGCGGGCCCGACTCGCGTATCTGCCAAACGGCCCGCGCTTCGCTCTTGGTGTAAATTCGCATGCCCGGGGGATCGGCCACCTTTCGCAGACGTTCGACGAGTTGTTGCGCAACAGTCTCTGTCTGGCCCGGATCATCCCCGCCGAATTCGACCAGCAAGAAGCCGCGCCCCTCAGGAAGAAGTTCCAGGTTCGGCGCTCCTTTTTTCTGCAGACCGTCAACGATGCTTCCTTCGAATCCCTCCAGCGCGATCGGCCGGAACTCCAAAATCTCCGGCACATGATCCGCAGCTTCAAAAGCATCCTTATAACCAAGTCCGACAAGCGTCCTGTGCTGTGGGCTGTGGATGAGCCTCAATTTCGCTTCGAGCACGATCGCGCACGTGCCTTCCGTCCCCACCAGCGCGCGCCCCACATGAAATCCTCTTTCCGGCAGCAACTCATCCAGGTTGTAGCCGGAGACCCGCCTCGGAATCCGCGGGAATCGCGCGCGTATCTCCGCGCCGTACTGGTCGCGGATTGCCCGCAGTTTGGCGTAAATTTCACCGCGGCGTCCGCCCTGATTCGTGATGCGCTCAAGTTCGCTATCTGATGTCGCCCCGACCGACATTTGAGTACCGTCATACAGCAGAATCCGGAGCCCCTCGACGTTGTCGACAGTCTTGCCGCCAAGCAACGAATGCGTGCCGCAGGAATTGTTGCCGATCATGCCGCCGATAGTGCACCGATTATGTGTCGAGGGGTCTGGCGCAAAGGTTAATTGATGAACCTCCGCTCGATTTCGCAATGAATCCAAAACCACGCCCGGCTGAACCCGCGCGATTCTCTGCCCGGGATCGATCTCGAGGATCCGGTTCATGTACTTCGTAAAATCCAGAACTACCGCGACGTTGCAGCACTGCCCCGCCAGGCTCGTGCCCGCCCCTCGGGCCAGAACCGGAGCGCCGTATTTTCTGCATGTAGCCACCGCCGCGATCACGTCTTCATCATCGCGCGGTACGATCAAGCCGATGGGAATCTGCCGGTAGTTGGACCCGTCCGCCGCATACAGCGCGCGGCTCCCTCGGTCGAAGCGCACCTCGCCGCGAAGTACCCGCTTCAGCTCGTTTTCCAGCTCGAGAGCCTGTGCGAACGAATCAACGGGTTTTGCGTGCGAACTTAGCGGCAAGGGAGTCAGGGTGTGCACGATGCTCCCGGGTTTCATAAAGTAAAAGAGAATGCTGCGAACACAGAGTGAACGACCCACATGACGGAATCAATTCGGCCCCGGAGCAAGGGATGATTTCCCGGCCAGCGGATAATATACACCAAGGACGGACCTTCAAAGGACGCCCTGAAAACTATTGCTGGTGAAGAGCGCAGCGTGTATATCTGACCCGCAGAAATCTTGGACTTCAAGATTCGTAACTTCTACGCCAGCCATCTGGGTGACTTCAGTAATGGAAGGCGGATGGGTAAGGGAAGGCTCCGACGCGGCAAGACGCATCTACCCTAGCACCTTCCTGGGGACATGACGGAGGAATGCGAATGGACAATTCGAGCGATTCCAGAGGAAGTCATGTGCGCTGGGTGGTGCTGGTCCTTCTTTGCTTGATGTACCTCATCACCTACTTGGATCGCGTGAGCCTCGCCAACACCGCGCCACTCATCAGCAAAGAATACGGCTTCAGCAAAGTCACAATGGGGATTATTTTCAGTGCGTTCATTTGGGCTTATGCGTTATTCCAGGTGCCCGGTGGCTGGATGGGCGACCGGTTTGGGCCACGCAGAGTCCTGTCAGCCATCATGGCGTACCGGACGGTGATCGCCGTACTTACGACGAGAGCTCTGGGCCTGCCCTCGTTCTGGGGCATCCGTTTTCTGCTCGGGGTAGGTGAGGCAGGCGCGTTTCCAACCGCCACACGGGCGATGCAGATGTGGTTCCCGCGCGACGAACGCGGCTTCGTGCAGGGAGTCAGCCATGCCGCCAGCCGCCTGGGCGCTGCCATTGGCCCTCCCCTGGCAGTGGCGATCATGATTCATTACGGCTGGCGGTCGGTATTTTATGTCATCGGCGTTCTAAGTTTACTTTGGTCTCTTCTCTATTTACTTACGTATCGCAATATGCCGGAAGAGAATACGCGGGTGAGCCACGCCGAACTCGCCCATATTCGCGGCGTAAACGACAAGGGCGAGATCAAGCAGGCGAACATCCAGAAGCGGCCGAAGGTGCCCTGGAGCGTCCTGCTCAAGCACTCAAACATGTGGGCAGTGATGTGCGCCTACGCCGCCTACATATACTCCCTGTGGTTTTTTCTTTCGTGGCTACCGTCCTACCTGGTCGAATACCGCAAATTCACGCTGATAAAGATGGGATTCTATGCTTCACTGCCGCTTCTTGCCGGCGTGGTGGGCGACATCTTCGGTGGCTGGCTGACCGACAAACTGCTCGTGAAGACGAATAACCTCAGATTTGCCCGCCGGTCGGTCGCAATCGTGGCTATGCTCGGGTGCGGGGCGTCTATCCTGCTAGCCGCATTGACAGCGAATTCCAATACGGCTGTCTATTGCCTGACGAGCGCGATGTTCTTCCTCGAGATGACAATAGGGCCCGCGTGGGCGGTTCCCATGGACATCGGAGGGGAATTCTCCGGCACCGTGTCCGGGATGATGAACATGGGTGGACAAATCGTTGGGGCGCTGTCGCCTACAGTCTTCGGAATTCTGGTAGCCAGGGGGTCCTGGGTCGCTCCATTCGTCGTGTCCGCGTGCCTGCTGTTCGTCGGCGCGGGCATCTGGGCATTCTGGATCGATCCGGAACAGTCCGTGATCGACAAGGGCGAGGGAACGATGGGTCCCGCTGTCGGACTCCTCCGCACGCCCGCAGCTTTGGGGGATCAATAGAGAGATTCGTGGCCAGTATGCGCCATGCGGAGCCTAGAGCGTGTCCGCATCAATCACCCAGCAACTGGCGCGGATTCGAATTTCCTGTCTGCTGGAGCGAGGGAATTGAGGGCCGCCGTGACGCCGCCCGCTTTGTGAGGCACGTCTGCTAGCCGCAGGCCCATTTCGATTCCGCTCAGCGTCCCGGATAGCATGAGATCATTGAAGCTGCCGAGGTGCCCGATGCGAAACACCTTGCCCGCCAGTTTTCCGAGCCCCGCCCCGAGCGACATGTCAAAATTTTCGAGAATAATTTTTCTCAGCCGGTCCGCGTCATGCCCCTCGGGCGTAAAAACCGCCGTCATGGAGTTCGAGTATTCTCGCGGCTCCGCGCACACCACTTCCAGACCCCACGCACGCACCGCTGCCCGAGTAGCCTCAGCGTGGCGCTCATGCCGGCGAAAAACGTTGGACAATCCTTCTTCGCGCAACATCTGCAAAGCTTCGCGCAAGCCGAAAAGCAAATTGGTCGCCGGCGTGTAAGGAAAATAGCCGCTCCGGTTTGTCTTCAGCATTTCCTGCCAGTCCCAGTAAGACCTCGCCATTTTCGCAGTCCGATTTGCCGCGAGCGCCTTCTCCGAAATTGCGTTGAAGCTGAGACCCGGAGGCACCATCAGCCCCTTCTGCGAACCGCCGATCGTCACGTCAACTTTCCATTCGTCATGGCGAAAATCGATCGAAGCCAGAGAAGAGATCGCATCTGCCATGAGCAATGCGGGATGATGCGCCTTGTCCATCGCGCCCCGAATCTCGGAGAGCCGGCTGGTCACGCCGCTGGACGTTTCGTTGTGCACCACCATGACGGCTTTGATCAAGTGGCGTTCGTCCGCGCCAAGCCGGACTTCGACTTCCGCCGCGTTCACGCCTCTGCGCCAGTCCCCCGGCACGTATTCCACATTCAGGCCCATGCGCTGCGCAACCTGCCGCCAGAGTTCCGAAAACTGTCCGGTTTCGAACATCAACACGCGGTCGCCGGGAGAAAGCGTGTTCACAATCGCCGCTTCCCACGCTCCTGTGCCGGAAGACGGGAACAGAATCACGGGGCCGCTCGTCTGGAAGATGGTGCGCATGCCTTCCAGAACTTCCGTCCCCAATTTCGCGAATTCCGGCCCGCGATGATCGATCACCGGCTGCGCCATGGCCCGCAGCACCCGATCCGGAACATTTGTCGGCCCGGGGATTTGAAGAAAATGTCGTCCGGTGTGAATCATCGGCAATTCCTATAATTTTGACTCTTCGCTTCCAATCTACTATTGCGCATTTTCCAATCCAGCCCGCTCGACAGTCTATATCACAGTGGCCAGACGACAAAACTCTGCAGGCTGTGTGTAGAACGTGTGCTCGCTGCCGCACCTTGGCCGCTGACATTATGTTTGATTTTCTTGATTCTAGTCTGGTCACGAGCGCAAGAGGTCCACTGTGAGAATGCAGCGTTTCTATAGGCAGAATTTCTTGATCGGGAGGATTCTCTAGCCAGCGCGGCCTACCGCAGCCGCGCCAGATACGGCACAAAGCCGCGTGTCTTCATCCGCAATTTGTAGACGGAAGTCGTCGCCGTGATATACAGCGTCCGGTAATCCTTGTCCCCCCAGGTGAGATTCGCCGGCTGCTCCGGGATCACGATCGTCCCGATGTGGTGCCCCTGCTTGTCCCACACCCAGATGCCTTTCGGCCCGGTGACGTACACGTTGCCGTCACGGTCCACTTTCATCCCGTCCGGCACGCCCTCGCCCTTGCCTCCCGGCTCCTCGCCGAAGATTCGCCCCTTCGACAAAGTGCCGTCAGCCTGGAAATCGTAGACGCGGATGTTTCTTTGTTTGGTGTCGTCCACGTAGAAACGCTTGCCATCGGGAGAAAAGGCCAGTCCATTCGGCTGCGTGAGCTCTTTGGTCAAGAGACGGACCTCGCCCTGATCGTCCAGCCGGTAAACTCCCTGGAACGGAATCTCCTGCGTCTCTCCTTGAGGCAAATCGAGCGTGGGGTCGGTGAAATAAATCGCGCCGTCGGGCCCAATCACCACATCGTTCGGGCTGTTGAGCTTTTTCCCCTCAAAGCGATCCGCAACCACGGTGTACTTCCCCTCAGCGCTGATGCGAATGATCGCCCGCAACACGCTCGCGCAATCGAGCAGCCGGAGTTGCCGGTCATAGGTGTTCCCGTCGGGATCCCCCAGCGCGATAAGTTCTTCCTTGTGGCCATCCGCATAAACGCGAAAAATCTTGTTGATCTCCTCGTCGCTGACGTATAGGAACCCGGCCTTGTCCCACACCGGCCCTTCGGTGAATTCGAAGCCGGTCGCCACCGTCTCCAGCTTCGCATCGCGCGCCACAAGCTTCCAGAATGCCGGCGTCTCCGCATGCAATTCGAATTCGCGCCGCGGACGCTTGGCTTGAGCGAAACATTGCCATGTCGCGCAAATGAAGAGTACTGCGCTGAACAAAGTCGTTCTTTTCCATGGGGCGCCCACCACAGGTAAACTCCTTCGCTTTTTGAAATGTAAGGCGATCGTCCGGGCGCCACCGAGCAGAGCCAGCCTCAATCTTCGTCTTCGTCGTTTCGATTTCGTTTTGTACGCGAGGCCGTCTCGGACGGGCCGCCTCTTGCCGTCGTTACCATGTAGCTGATCAAATCATCGATTTCGCTTTTGTTGAGCGATGAGCCGTAGTCCGAAGGCATCAGCGGTTCTGCCTGGTGCGCCACGCTTGCCAAGTCGGACTTCACGAATAGGTGAAACACGCCATCGAGGGTCTGCAGCTGCAGCGAAAAATTATCCTCATTTCGCAGGACGCCCGAGAAATTCTGTCTGTCGCGCGTGGTCACCGCCACGACGCCCCGTGATGTTCCGCTGTCTCTGCTGGGCTTCGTGATCGCCTCACGAATTTCCTCCGGCGCTCTCATCCTGCCAAAGGAGGAAAGATCCGATGCGATATAGCCGCCGGCGCCGTCCATCATGTGGCAGTCCGAGCACCGCGTCTTGCCGTAGAAAAGCGCCTTGCCCTTCTGCGGATCGCCAGCGACCTTCGCGCCACCGGTTTTCCCCTGTAGCAAACGCAAGTAACTCACCAGCGCGTTGATTCCGGAGCTGTCCAGCGTGGCGAAAGATGGCATTCCCGCCGCCGGCATTCCTCTTTGAATGATTCTGAACAAATCGGCATTCGACAGCCGTAACACGCCCGCACGCGTCGCCACGTCAGGAGCGCGCTCGCTGCCTCGCCCATCCAATCCGTGACACCCCGCGCAGCGCGATTCGAAAGCCTGTCGCCCCTCCGCAATCGCTGGATTCGGCCCCTGCGTTCCATTCACGGCCTGTCGCGGCTTCTGCCCTTGAGCGCCCGCTGCAGCCATAAACAAAAACGCACACCCCAGCAATCCCGCCACACCGATGCGACGGCGTGCGAACGTCAAGGATGCTTCCTTTCGAATCATAAGAAGGTTTTGAGGCCTTGCCTCAGCTCACCCGCCGCGCGCAAGACCCCCGAAGACTGGAGTCGCTCTCTGCTTCAGAACTTGAACTTCGCCGCGATCTGCAGAATGCGCGGATCCTTAGCGCTCGTGATTGTCCCAAACTGACTAGAATCGATACTGCCGGTCGGATTGTCGAACTGGGCATGGTTGAAGACGTTGAATGCTTCGAACCTCAACTCCAGCACCTTGGATTCGGTGATCTTGGTGTCCTTGAACAACGCCATAACCCAATCATTCAAGCCCGGACCATGAAAGAACCGCCGGTTAGCATTTCCTATTTGACCAAGGCTTTCCTTGCTGAAGAGCGACGTATTGAAATATGGATTGACCACGTTTCCATTTTGATCGACGGATTCATGACGAGGATTGGTGTCGTTCAAAACCTTGCCCGGAGTGAAGTTCGGAATGTCTGTCCCGATGGAACCCGCAAGCGATATATCTCTGCCTTCGGAAATGCCAATGGGCAAGCCGGTTGCGAACGTGGTGATGCCGGAGATCTGCCAGCCGCCTGCCATCTTGTTGGACCAGCCACTGCTCGCGTGGAAGAGCTTGTCGAACGGCAGGGGCGCGCTGTAGCTCGCTACGAAATTAGACTTCACATCGAACAAACACAGTCCCCTGCTTACCTTTGGATTGTACGGATTTACCGGATCCTCGAGACCCGATGAATTATCCAGACATTTGCCGTACGTGTAACCGAAGAGGAATTCTCCGCGACTGCTGGTATGGCGCAGTGTAGCTTGGAACGAATGATATGCAGAATTCGCCATCGTCTTTTCGTACGCGTTAGCTCCGAACGGAACAAGCGTGTCACTTGCATTGTTCAGTCCTGCAAGGAGGCGCGTGCTGGCAAAGGAGGTTATCCCCGGGTAGCCCGGTGCGGATACTCCTGGGGCCAGAAGGAAGGGTCCTGCATCTTCATTGTGTGGGCTGCAGACCGCGCTGGTCGCGGTAAGATTGGCCGGATTGCTTAAGAAAAGACAAAGGTTATGGTCGGCGGGGTTGGAATTGACGAACGCGATGAGCTTGTGCCCCATTGTGCCGACGTACCCCACGCTTAGCAGCGTGTTCGCTCCCAACTGCCGCTGCACGTTTAGGCTAAAATCCTCCGCGTAGGGCAAACGGTTCTTGTGAAAGAACGAAACTTCGGCATTCCCATCGAGTGGTTCAAATGATGCGAACGGAAACGTCGTATTGGGATTCTTGGGTGAGGCGTTGGTGATTGGAGAGAACGGAAATTTCTGTCCATCGGGTCCGTTTATTCGATCAATATAGGGAGTCTCAAAGAATTTCTGTCCGCCGGGAGCCCAGAACAAGCCAGACGGAACGTCGCCGACCTCTTGGAACTGGCTCAAGTCCTCAAACGCAGTGCGAAACATTCCAAAGCCCCCGCGGATGCTGGTTTTCCCCGGCCCGCCCGTCAACTTGGAAAGAAACCCTTCGGTCACGGCGGGCGAATACGCCGCACCGATACGCGGAGAAAATGCGTTGTACTGCGTGGGAGCTAGCGTCTTCGGGATTCCCGCGTCTCCTGGAAACACCAGGCCCGTGGGAGCGGTTGTAAAGACCTTCGACTGCTGGCCCGGAACGATGGTGTCGATCTTGTTTTGCGTGTCGTACCACGGCGTGCTGAATTCCCACCGCAATCCATAATTGAACGTAAAACTTGACTTCACCCGCCAGCTGTCCTGAACGAAAAGGCCGGCATACTTGCTGCGAGAATCGAGAATCTGTTTGCTGGCTTGGATGAAGCCGCCGCCGCCTACAGCACCTAGCAGGAAATCGACGTAATCCACTCCCGATTCGCTTCCATCGAAGGTGAAGTTTCCGTCTTGACCGAAGAGATTTCGATAGTTGATTTGGTCGTAATGATACTGCCCGCCGAACTTCCAGGTGTGTGTTCCCAATACTTTTGTAAAGTTGTCCTGAATCTGGTACGTGTTGTTAAACTGGAAGGGAGTGTCCGAAGGGACCCCGATGACGGTCCCGAGATTCCCAAGGGATATTGACGGTACGCCATCCAGCGCGGGAACGATCGGACCTATGCCGCCGTTGAACGAAGCCCCACTGCCTGCCGGGGCGACAAAACCCAGTTTAGCCATCGTGCCTGGCCCGATAGCCTGTGTTGGCTTGCCAATTTGCGCCGCGGATCGCGTGAAGCTGAGGCGAAATTCATTGACGGCAGTGGACCCAAACGTTTTCGTATCGCTGATGGTAGCCAGTTGCGCCCGGCCCGATGTGGAAGCCCCAAATCCAGGCACGTTTGCGCCAATATTCGATGGCGTCGGATTGTTTAGTGTGTAGTCATCCAGAAAGTAATAGCCCGAGATCACGCCGAAACGCGTATTGTCGTCTATGCGGATGGCGCCCTTGTCGTCCCTCAGGCGCTGTGGGAGCGACGAGGTAAAAAGGTCAGATCCAGCAGCAGTCGCCGCCGCGGAGCTGACCGAAGGAATCAATGGCAATAGGTTATTCGAAAGATTCAGTATTGCGCCTTTCGGGATCAAGCCCCCCGGGAAGACACACGCAGCCGTTGACGTGCAAGTGGGGGTCCAATATGGTTCACCCGCAGTGACAGTCTGTCCAGTCGTCGGCTGAAGCCTGCCTGTGAGAATGCCCGCCCACGGAGCTCCCTGCACGACGGCACTACCGTCGCTCTGCGAATTGAACAGGCTCAAAGCGTTGACATTTCCGGTGGCATCGGGCAAGACCGTCGACGACGGAACAGGCGTGGTAACTGTATTCCCTCGAATCTGCCTCGTTCCCTGGTAATCGCCAAAGAAGAAAAGCTTGTCTCGCTTGATAGGCCCACCCCCCGTGCCGCCGAATTGGTTTTGTTTGAAGTCTCCTATCGTTCCAGGTGGATCGAAAAAGTTGCGGGCATCCAGAGCCGTATTGCGTAGAAACTCAAACGCGCTTCCATGAAAGGAGTTCGTACCCGACTTCGTGGCAACGTTGATCTGTCCTCCGCTGTAATTGCCGTACTCCGCGTCAAAGTTGCTGGTGATAATGCGGAACTCCTCGATGGAGTCCAGATTCGGAACCACCGAGGTGCCGTTGTTCTTGCCTTCCTCGACGTTTGCTCCGTTCACCATGAAGCCGTTCGAGCTTTCCCGCTGCCCGTTCACCGACACATTCCCTTGATGAAGGTCCCCCGAGGGCGCACGGTCATTGGTGTCCGGCGCTTGGTTTGTATAGGCGGACGGAACAACTCCCGGTTGAGAGGACAGCAGGTCAGTATAGGATCGGCCATTCAGGGGAATCGCCAATATCTTCGCTCCGTTTATCACCTGCCCATTCTGTGTGCTCTCCGTTTCCACGTGCACCGCTTCGCTCATCACCGTCACTTTTTCCGATACTTCGCCCACTTGCAGTCTTACGTCCACGCGCAACGCCGAGTTGACGTCAATCACCAAACCGCTCTGCCGATAGACTTTGAATCCGCTCGACTGGACTTCGACGTCATACTTGCCCACAGAGAGCGCGGGGAAATTGTAGAATCCTTGTGAGTCCGTCGTAATTTCCGAGCGCACACCCGTCTGTGTTTCGATGGCGGTCACTCTCGCTCCGACGACGACACCGCCGTTCTGATCCGTAACTACCCCGGAGATGCTACCCGTAATGCTTGCCCACGCCAGGGCTGCGCCGAACAAACACGCAACCACCGCTCCCGGAAATAACCTTGCAAAATGTCGCATCGCTTACCCCCTCGATTTAACCTTCACCCCGGATGCTTTTCCGTCAACGAATTCGGAATTAGCGGACTTTCTCATCAGATGAAATTACAAAAGCAAACGTGAAAATCCGCCCTTGTCGGTAGATTCCTGATACTGCATCGCACGGGGCATGTCAACGTTTTTCTTTCTTCAATCGATTTAATGACACGCCTGGAAGCATCGGCGTGCACCCCTGGACCAGGGTATCCCTCACACCCCCGCTTTCAATATCCTAAATTGACGCGCAAAACCGGAGTTTCGCTGCCCCTTTCTTTTCTCTTTGGAATAATATGTTCAATCTGTCACGCAAAGAGCCCCACCTCCGAAGTTCTTGAACCAACCGCCCCCTTCCGCCTGCCGGCGAAACGGTGTTAGAGTTCGCCCACCATACCGCCACAGGAGACAACCATGAAAACCGTTTCTAGGCTTCTCCCCACTCGCTGCATGCTTGGCGCACTCTCTTGTCTCATTCTTCTCGCCGTCACAATTGCGGCCTTGGCTTCCACGCTGCGTGCAATCCCCGGACAGGATTCTGCCCCCGCAGGTGATGCTGCATTGCTCGAAGGCTTCCGCCATGTCGAGGTCGCCTCTGTCTCCGACGCCCTCGAACAGATCACTGGCCGCAAGATGTACATGTCTCATCGCATGCGGCCCATTTTCCCCTCTAAATTTGCGGGCTTTGCCGTCACCGTGCTCCTCAAGAAGGAAGCCAATCACGATCCCGGCGCCCTCAATGGCATGCTTGCCGCCATTGATCAGGGCGCGCCTAATTCCGTCTATGTGATGGTCGTCGAAGACGGCGCCGACATTGCCGGAATGGGCGGACTCATGGGCACGGCCATGACCGCCAGGAATTTTTCAGGCGCGGTCATCGATGGCGGCGTCCGTGATGTCGCCTATCTCCAGAAGATCGGTTTCCCCGTTTTCGCGCAGGGCATCGTTCCTTCTACCTCCATCAGTCACTACCGCTTCGCGGGAGCCAATATCCCGGTTGTCTGCGATGGCGTGAGCGTAAGTCCCGCCGACATCGTTGTGGCCGACGCCGACGGCGTCGCCGTGGTCCCTCGCGCCCAAGCCTCCCAAGCGCTTGCCGTCGCTCAGGAAATGGACTTTAAGGAGCACTCCATGTATGCCTACATCGAAAAACTCAAGTCCATCGAGGAAGCCGTCAAGAAGTTTGGCCGCCTCTAAATCGGTTTAACCCAACCCCTGCTCCTAAAATGATTCTGGATTCTGCAACGGGTTTGTAGTATAGAGATTTTCACTGGGTAATAAGGATTTTCATTTTTGTGGGCATCCATCGCCCGAAGCACCCCGGAGAGGCATGCGCGCTCAAGCCAGACGCAGCTACAACATCACTGCTCTTCAGCGCGGGCTCCGCTTGCTCAGCCTTTTCGCGGCAACCGAGAAAGGCCTGTCCGCCACGGAGATCGCCAAGCTTTCCGCCCTTCCGGCCAGCACCGTGCATCGTTTTCTCGCCAACCTCGAATCTGCTGGCTTCCTCAATTACGACGGCAACGGCACTTACCAACTGGGCATTGCCTGCGTCTCGCTCGGTCAAGTCGCGCGCGGCCAGCTCGACATTCGCCGCGTCAGCTTGCCTCATCTGCAGGAGCTCAACCGCCGCACGCGGGAAACTGTTCATCTGACGGTGCGCCACGCTCTTTCCGCGGTTTATGTCGAAAAACTCGATTCCTTCGAGCCGCTCCGCATCCATTCGCGCATCGGCGCGGCCGTTCCGCTCTACTGCACCGCGGTGGGAAAAGTCCTCCTCGCTTACATGCCCGAAGCCGAGCTCGAGAAAATTCTCGACCAGTTGGAGATGAAACGTCTCACCGAGAACACGGTCGGGAATCTACAGGAATTGCAAACACAGCTCCAGCGCGTGCGGAAAAACGGATATGCATGCGATCTCGAGGAACACGAAGCGCACATTCGATGCATCGCTGCGCCCATCTGGGATCACACCGGCAGCGTCAACGCGAGCCTTAGTGTCACCGGTCCGGCCGTCCGTATGTCCAGCGCACGCCTCCGCCAAATCGCGCCTCTCATCCTCGAAATAGGCCGGAAAATCTCGGAAGAACTCGGCTACCAGCCTTCGAAGAAATCGCGGTCCCGCGCGGCTTTCTCACCGCCGAATCCATCGAGGACCGAAAAGTTCGCGAGGCGCGTCTCGCGACACCGGTGAAATGAATCCGAATATGCCATCAAACTTTCCCAGCGCCTCCACGCGGCGCGCGCGCTTTTGCATCGTTCTCCTCTGCGGCTGCTTCGCCGCATTGGCTGCCGCTCAAGAGAAAACGAACACCGCAATTTCCGCTTCCATCGACGTGCGTCCCGCGGATCTGCTTGTGGAGCCCCCCGGCGCAAACTGGATTTCCTACAACGGTGACTACTCGGGACGGCGTTACTCCGGTCTTGCGCAAATCACTCCGGAGAATGCAGCGCAATTGCGCGCGCAATGGGTCTTTCACATTCGCGATTCCACCGACTTGGAAGTTACTCCCGTCGTCGTGAACGGGATCATGTTTGTCACTGCCGCCAACGACGCCTTCGCGCTCGATTCGCGAACGGGACGCCAGATCTGGCATTACTCGCGGCCTGTTACCGAAGGGCTCATCGACGACGCCTCCCAACACCACAATCGCGGCGTGGGAGTCTGGCACTCCAGAGTTTTCTTGGAGACGGACAACGCCCACCTGCTTTGTCTCGATGCGCGCTCCGGCCACTTGCTCTGGGATGTCCCGTACGCCGAAGGAAACAAGAATTACGGCGCAACCAGCGCTCCCCTCGTCGTTAAGGACAAGGTTTTCGTGGGCACTTCCGGCGGCGACGACGGAGTCCGTGGATTTCTTGCGGCTTTCGACGCCGAGACCGGGAAACCTGCCTGGCGCTTCTGGACCATTCCCGGCCCGGGCGAATTCGGTTCCGAAAGCTGGCCGGGCAAAATGTATCTCCGAGGCGGAGGCACCACGTGGATGCCCGGCACTTACGATGCGGAACTCAATACCGTTTACTGGGGAACAAGCAATCCTGCTCCTGATTTTGATGGCGGCCCTCGCCCCGGCGACGACCTTTACACCGATTGTGTCCTGGCCCTCGATCCGGATACCGGCAAACTGAAATGGTATTTCCAATTTACTCCTCACGATCTTTTTGACTTCGATGCCGTGGAAACTCCCGTGCTCCTCGATGCTCAATACCAGGGCCAGCCGCGAAAACTTCTCGTGCAAGCCAATCGCAATGGCTTCTTGTACGTGCTCGACCGAACCGATGGAAAATTCCTTTCTGCGACTCCTTTCGTCAAAAAATTGAATTGGGCGAAAGGAATCGACGAAAACGGCCGCCCCGTTCGAACGGACGCGCAGCCCACCGCTAAGGGCATGAAAGTTTGCCCCAGCTTCACGGGCGCCACGAATTGGTACTCGCCCTCCTACAATCCGCAAACTCATCTTTTCTATTTCCTCGCTCAAGAGGATTGCGGAACATTTTTTTTGAAGCCCGAACCATTCGCCGAAGGACGCGGCTATTACGCGACTGGCGTCAAGCGCGCTCGCGGTGAAAAAAAGGAAAAAATCCTGCTCGCTTACAACCTTGATACCGGCTCGTTCGAATGGCGCTATCCTCAAATTGGCGAAGGCGGCTCCTCTGGCGGAACGATGACCTCCGCGGGCGGCGTCGTTTTCTTTGCCGACGAAGCCGAATCATTCGAGGCTGTCGATGGCAGGACGGGCGCGCAACTCTGGCATTTCACCACTGGCCAACGAATGCACGCCTCTCCCATGAGTTACGCCGTTCTGGGGAAGCAGTATGTCGCGATCGCTTCCGGCAGCGACATTTTCAGTTTCGCATTGCCCTAGGAGGATGCTGAAAAGATTTCTGATTGGGGGTCGGAGCTTTAGCTCCGACATAAAGCTCGAGGTCTCAATGGGCTTTAGCCCCTGAGGAAACTCTTTTAGGTAATTTTCAACAACCTGCGAGGGGCAATGCTTTTCGAAAAACGTCACCGAGAGGAGAAACAAAATATGCTTTCGAATCTTTTCACACGCAGAGCTTTCGCCGGTCGCCTGGCTACCCTTTTTTCCGGTTTGGGTCTCGCCGCCGCTGCAGCGCCTTCCGCAGCCGCGCAGGCCAAGGAAGAGCCCGGCGTAAAAAAACTCGACTACGAAGGCAAACCCGCCAGCGAAAAGGGTTTTATTACCCCCCTGATTACCCACAATGGAGTGATCTACATCGCAGGTCAAGGCGCGCATTCTCAAGACAGCAAAGCAGAATTCCCGATGGACATCGAAAACCACACGAAACACGTAATGGAAAGCGTAAAAACTCTTGTCGAAGCGGGCGGCGGCGCCATGGACACCATTTTGCAGCTCACCGTCTATCTCGCCAAGATTGACGACTACGATGGCATGAACAAAGTTTTCAAAACCTATTTCCCGCATGGCGGTCCGGCGCGCACGACCGTAGCTGTCGCCGCCCTCCCTGGCAACTCACTTGTCGAAATCAATTGCACCGCCGCGGTCACACGCAAATAACCCAGAGGGAGATCAATTTATGAAATTAAACCCTAAATGGACACGCCGCACGTTTATGGGAAGTCTCGGCGTTATGACCGGGGCATTGATGAACGCAAGAAAACTCTTTGCTTCTCCCACGCCGGGGACTGACGGCAAAATTTCCGGCTTCGGAGAATCCGGCAACGTCTATGACGAACTCGGCGTCACCACGGTGATCAACGGTCAGGGAACCATGACCGTGCTCGGCGGTTCCTTGATGCGTCCCGAAGTCGAAGCGGTGATGGCCCTCGCGGGGCGCCACTTTGTGAGTGTTCCAGACCTGGAAGTTGCCGCCGGCAAGCGCATCGCGGAGATGCTCAAATTGCCCGAAGGTTACACCGCGCTGGTCACCTCCGGCGCCGCCGCTGCGATGCAGTCCGGCCTCGCAGGCATTCTCACCGGCGACAATCCGCAATTTATTCAGCAACTGCCGGATCTCACCGGAATGAAGTCTGAAGTGATTATCCAAAAACCGCATCGCAATCCCTTCGACCACCAACTCCGCTCCACCGGCGTGAAGCTCGTGGAAATTGAAACGCGGGAAGAACTGCGAAAAGCCGTGAATCCCAAAACCGCTATGATGCACTTCTCGAATTTTGCGAACGCGGGGGGAGAAATCAAAGTCGACGAGTGGGCGAAGCTGGCGAAGGAATACCACATCCCGTCGTTTATTGACGCCGCCGCGGATACGCCCCCTGTTTCGCATCTGTGGGATTACACCAAGATGGGCTACGACCTCGCCGCATTTAGCGGAGGAAAAGCGATTCGCGGCCCGCAGTGCGCGGGATTGCTGATCGGTAAAAAGGATTTGGTCGCCTACGCGCTGCTCAACAACAGCCCGCATGAAGACACGCTCGGGCGCAGCCAGAAAGTGGGCAAGGAAGAAATCGTCGGCATGGTAAAAGCGCTCGAAAGCTACCTCAAGGAAGATCACGAAGCGCTGACGAAAGAATGGTGGCGCCGCCTGGATTATATTTCCGGGGAAATCACGCGCGTGCAAGGCGTGAGCACGGCATTTTCGGAGCCAGACATTGCCAATCACGTTCCGCACATGCAAATCAATTGGGACCCGCGGCGTATTTCGCTCACAGCGCAGGAAGCGTCAAAACAGTTGCGGAGCGGCAAACCCTCCATCGTGCTGGATCGAAGCGGAAATAGTTTCAGCATGAATTCATTCATGCTGCAGCCGGGCGAAGAAAAAATTATCGCCGAGCGCTTGGTTCAGCTTTTCCGCGCACATTCCACATAAGGGTGACTGTTTGCAAATACTCTTTGGCCGAAGAACAGGAAATTCTCTGTGAGCGGGACAGCAAAAAGCAACGTGCGCTGGTTCCTCGTTTTTTGGCTCTTCATTTTGAGCGCCGTGTCGTATCTCGACCGTGTAAACGTTTCCATCGCGGGAAGCTCTCTCGCCCGCGAATACCATCTCGGAGATGTCCAGCTCGGCTGGATTTTCAGCGCTTTCCTGGTGGGATACGCGCTATCCCAGACTCCCGCCGGCTGGCTCGCGGATCGTTTCGGTCCGCGCCGCGTCCTCACCGCCGGCGTTTTCTGGTGGGGGATTTTCACGGCCCTCACCGCCACCGTGCCACTCGGCGTTGCCAAACCAATTTTGTTTTTCATCGCAATCCGTTTTCTGCTGGGCGCGGGTGAAGCGCTGGTGTACCCGTCATCGAACCAGTTTATTGCGCGGTGGATCCCCACCCAGGAGCGGGGAATCGCGAACGGGTGGATATTCGCAGGCGTGGGCGCCGGCGCGGGTTTCGCGCCGCCACTTATTACCTACGTGATGATCCACCACGGATGGCGCTCTTCGTTCTGGGTGTGTGCGGGCATCGGATTCGCGGCGGGAATCGTGTGGTATCTCGCGGCACGCGATGAGCCCGAGCGGCACACGCGAGTTTCCACTGCGGAACTCGCGAAGATTCGTGCAGGACTCACCCTGCGCGGCGCGGAACCCGAGGTCCGCGACGGAAAAGCGGTCGTGCCGTGGGCGAAAATTCTCGGCGGCAAAGTGGTTTGGATTCTCACGGGCAGTTATTTCTGCTACTGCTACATCGCGTGGATTTTTTTTGGCTGGTTTTATATTTACCTCGCGAGGGTGCGCGGCTTGAATTTGAAAGCAAGCGCTTTCTACGCGATGCTTCCATTCCTTGCGATGGCGGCGTGTTGCACGCTGGGCGGACTTCTCAGCGACTGGCTGACGCGGCACGCCGGCAAACGATTGGGGCGGTGCGGCGTCGCTATTTTCGGCATCTGTCTTGCCGGCATTTTCCTCGCTTTCGGCGCGAAAGTGGACAGCGCGCGGCTGGCTAGCGTCGTCCTCGCGGGCGGAGCGGGCGCGCTGTATCTGTCGCAGAGCTCTTTCTGGTCCGTGACCGCGGACATCGGCGGCCCATTTTCCGGATCCGTTTCCGGATTCATGAACATGGGCGGAATGATGGGAGGCGCCGTCTCCACTTCCCTGACGCCGTGGATCGCCAGGGGGTACGGGTGGACGGCGTCGTTTCTCGTCGCGGCAGGATTGTGCGCCGTGGGCGCGCTGGCGTGGATATTCGTTAATCCCGAACGCAGTTTGGTTGCGACGTCAGACGCCGCAGGGAGTGCGTCGCGCGATTGAAATCTGGAAGCTTGGGGAACATGACGAAACTGAAGATCAAGCCGAAAGAAAAATGCAAGTGGGACCTGGTGAGCCTGGGCGAAGTGATGCTCAGGCTCGATCCGGGAGATATGCGGGTGTCCACGGCGCGGGAATTCCGCGCGTGGGAGGGCGGCGGAGAGTACAACGTGGCGCGCGGGCTGAAGCGCTGCTTCGACATGGACACGGCGATCGTGACGGCGCTGACGGATAACGCCGTCGGAAGATTGATCGAAGACCTGATGCTCCAGGGAGGCGTGAACCTCGAGCACTTGCGCTGGACGCCTTTTGACGGAGTAGGCCGGAAAGCCCGCAACGGACTGAATTTCACGGAACGCGGATTCGGCGTGCGCGCGGCGCTGGGCTGCTCCGACCGCGGACACACGGCGGTCTCGCAGCTGAAACCCGGCGACGTCGACTGGGAAAAAATATTTTCGCAGGAAGGCGCGCGGTGGTTTCACACCGGGGGAATATTCTGCGCGCTTTCCGCGACAACGCCGCTGGTGGCCGAAGAGGCGATGGAAGCGGCGAAGCGGACGCACACGATTATCTCGTATGACCTGAACTATCGCGCTTCGCTGTGGGAATTTTTTGGCGGAAAAGCCAAAGCGCAAGAGACAAACCGGAAACTCGCGCCTTACGTGGATGTTTTGTTCGGGAACGAAGAAGACTTCACAGCTGCGCTGGGGTTTGCGGTTGCGAGACTCGATAAAAGTCATTCCCAGCTCGATGCGGAAAAGTTCAAACGGATGATAGGAAAAGTGGCGCAAGAATTTCCGAACCTGGTGGTCGTAGCCGCGACGCTGCGGCATGCCAGGACCGCGACGCGCAACGATTGGGGCGCGCTCGCTTATGGGGATGGAGAATTTTGTGAAGCGACCGTGCGGCAGGACCTGGAGATTTTTGACCGCGTGGGCGGCGGAGATTCCTTCGCCTCTGGTTTGATCTATGGCCTCTTGAAGGGAGAGGGGCTGCAATGGGCGGTGGAGTGCGGCACGGCGCATGGCGCGCTGGCGATGACCACGCCGGGAGACACGTCGATGGCGACGCTGCAAGAAGTATTGCAAGTGATGAAGGGGCAGACGGCGCGAATCGCGCGCTGAATCCGGCTGCGGAGAGACAGAAAGGCGGAGCGAGCGGATGACGGCGACGGATACGATCCGGAGAATTGCAGAGATTGGAATTGTGCCGGTGGTGCGCGCGGGAAGCGTTGACGAGGCGCAACGCGCGGTGGAAGCGATCCGCACGGGAGGCATTCCGGTTGTCGAAATCACGATGACGGTGCCGAATGCGCCGGCGATGATTCGCGAAGTGGTCCAGCAATATGGGGACAAGGTGTTGACGGGCGCGGGAACGGTGATTAACGCGGCGCAGGCGGAGAAGTGCCTGGATGCCGGAGCGGAATTCCTGGTGAGTCCGGGACTGTCGGTCGCGGTGCTGCGCGCGGCGGCAGCGCGGGGCAAGCTGGCAATTCCCGGGGCGCTCACACCGAGCGAGGTGATGGCGGCGCTCGAAGAGGGAGTGACGCTGATAAAGATCTTTCCCTGTGGGAGCGTGGGCGGGGCGAAATATCTGAAATCCCTGCGCGCGCCGTTTCCGCAGTGCGGGTTCATCCCGACGGGCGGAGTGAATCTTGCCAACGCGGCGGAGTACCTGGCCGCGGGCGCATTCGCGCTGGGCATCGGAGCGGACCTGGTGGACTTGGCCGCGCTGCGCAGGAATGACGCGCAGAAGATCGTTGAGGGGGCAAAGGCGCTGGTTGAGGCGGTGAAGCAAGCGCGCGCGACGGGAGGATGGGAGCCGAAGCTCAAGGTGCCCGAAAGCCCGAGAGCTTGAAAGTCTTCGCGCAAGAGATGGAAAAGGCAGCTGGTTAGCGTCGTCGAGTTTGTGCCGAGCCCCAGAATGGGAAACGATCCCTCGGAGATTTCTGAGGTACCCCCCCTCCCCCCCACTAAAAATGCAAGTGTGGCAAGCAAAGGAGTTGTTGCGAAAAAATGCGCCATTCGTGCGTTGATTTTGTGCTCGTGGAGCGCAATCCGTGCGGTCGCAGAGCGCACACTGGGCAAAGGAGTGGGAAATAAAATTGAGGGAGGGGGGGTACCCTATCCCGGGTATTTTGCAAAGTGTGCGGAAGCGCTTGAATTCAAAAGAGTTGGAGGAAACAGTTGCTTTCAAGTGTGAGGCAAGTGTGCGGAAGGAATAGGAAGCAAAGGAGTTAGAGGAAATACAGGAGGCCGCATGGGCGGCCATTCGGCGAGGGTGAGATTCGGCATACACGGGAAAGGATAGCATGCCAGTACGGATAGGTTAAGTAATAAGCAGGGAACGGGGAAAATTGAGGAGTGAATGGCAATAAGGCGGGTTTAACGGTGCGGGCGGCAACGAAGCAAACTAGAAAAAAGCAAAGTCAAAAACCCTAGGTGCTAAACCGGCACCCGGAGCACCCGGCAAGACGGGGTCGTCTGCGCAGTGAGAGGGAGACGTGCGGGTCATTTTCAAAGCTCGCTTACCGCGAGAATAAAACGCGTTTTGCCGCACGCCGGGGAATTGCCGGTGCGGTAAAGAACGGGAGGGGCAAGCCTCACGTCTGCAAGGATGAGTTGCGCTGCGTAATGCAAGAGTGGCGAGATGAACTCGCCGCTACAAAGTCAAAGGCGCCCGCTTAAGAAAGCGCCCGCTACAAGAACGGGTCTAAAGACCCGCCACTACAGGGAGCCAGGCTGAGGCCCGGCCACTACGAACTCGCCTGCAAAAGCGCCCGCGACGGTCCGCGGCCGCTACACAAGCAACGGCAAGAGCGCCCTCAGCGGCCAAGCAAGGTGAATCAAAAGCAGGTTGACACCTCCGACCGCTCTCGCTAATAGTCGGCACGTCGGAGGGTTGCCCTATGAGCGAGGCAGAGCGAGGTCTGTCGCGGCGAGGTCTCGTGAAGATGTTGGGACTGGCGAGCGGTGGAATCGCCGTTAGCCGATGGTTCGGACCGGTTGCGGCGATGGCCCAGGAGCCAACTGGGGGAAAAGCTGTTGAAAGTTTCACCGGGCCCGGGGCAAATCCACACTGGAATTCCGTGGGTCCCTATGTGGCCGAGCCGCAAAAAGTCCCTCTGATTCTGCTGACGGACCGGCCTGTTCAGCTGGAAACCCCTCGGCATTATTTCCGCACGGCATTCACGCCCAACGAAGCTTTTTATGTGCGCTGGCATCTGGAAGGCATCCCGAATGGTGTGGATTTGAAAGACTGGAAGCTGAAGGTCGAGGGGAACGTTGAAAAACCGCTTGCGCTGAGCCTTCCCGAGCTGATGCGGAAGTTCAAACCAGTTTCGCTTGCTGCGGTAAATCAGTGCTCGGGCAACAGCCGCAGCCGGCTGCAGCCGCGCGTGCCCGGCGGCCAGTGGGGCAACGGTGCGATGGGGAATGCGATGTGGACGGGAGTGCGACTGCGTGAGCTCCTCGATATTGCGGGCGTGAAGAGCGGCTCTTTGCAGGTGCAGTTTCAGGGACTTGAGACGGGGCAGGGGCCCAAGGGTCTCGGCTCGAATCTTTTTCTGAAATCACTCGACCTCGGGAATCCTGTGCTGGACGAATGCGTCGTCGCGTACCTGATGAACGGCGAGCCGCTGCCGATGCTCAACGGATTCCCGGTGCGGCTGGTTGTCCCCGGATATTTTGCAACCTACTGGACCAAATGCCTGACGTGGATTCGCGTGCTTAATGCACCGGACGAAAATTTCTGGATGAAGACGGGATACCGCGTGCCGGATACGCCGCGTGGGAACACCACCCCTGAGGATGTGAAGGCGGGCAAGGTAAAAACGGTGCCCATCGAGAGGTTCCCGGTGCGATCTTTCCTTATTTCGCCCGACGGATCTTCGAAAATTCCCGCGGGGATGAACATCACGCTGCGAGGTATCGCTTTCAGCGGGTTTGGCCGCGTGAACCGAGTGGAAGTTTCGGATGACGGAGGAAAGAGCTGGGTGGCAGCAAAACTCGGCGAGGACCAGGGCGCGTATTCCTTCCGTACCTGGGAAATGCCGTGGACCGCAATGGCTCCAGGACGTTATACGCTGGCAGTGCGCGCCACGGATGAAAAGGGCAGCACACAGCCCGACGAGCCGGTCTGGAATCCGGGAGGGTACCTCTGGAACCGGATCGAGCGGCAGGAAATCGTCGTGGGAAATGGGAGCTGAAGGGAGAACGATTATGAAAAACAGAGGCCCCGCTGTTTTTCTTGTGGTGTGCGGAGTGGCGATGGCGGCAGGCGTCGTTTATGCGGAGCTGAAAAAAGGCTACTACCGTCCAGAGGAACTCGGAAGCATGCGGCAGGCGGCGCGGACCGAGCTTTCTCCGGATTCGAACTACCAGGTGCCGGCGTACCCGGTGCCTGCCGGGGATCTTAAGCCGGGGGATGGGCTGCAGGATGTTCAAATTTACTGCAACACCTGCCACAGTCCGCGCTACATCACCATGCAGCCGCCACTCCCCGCCGCGACATGGGAAGCCGAGGTAGACAAGATGAACAAAAGCTTCGGAGCAGCAATTCCCGAGGAGAACACGCAGAGAATTATTCTGTACCTAAAAGCCCACTATACGGCCGAGAACCGCAAACAGTAGAGTTGAACTGGGGCGCAGCCCGGCAGAACCTGCCGGGGTTTTCGATATGCTGCTCCTCGATGAGGGCTCCTCTTTCAACTCTTTCCCTGTTCCCGGCATCCAAATCTGAGTCGGTTCGCAACTCTGGAAACGCCGGCCTTTTGACTTTTGACCGCCTTTCTGTCGCATGGGATAATTTTTGTTTCAAGGACACACATGAACTATCGCTGGATTACCGCTGCTACCCTTTTCGGGGCCCTAGCCGGCGCCTCCCCCGCCGTTCTGGCGTCGCGCGGGCAAGAGCCGGAAAAGAAGCCGGTTGAGGTGACAGGGTCACAAGCACCGCAGGCGGATTCGCCGGCATCCTCATCGGCCAAAGACAGCACGCGAGCGGAGGCCTATTACAACTTCACGATGGGCCACTTCTACGAGCAGCAGTACGAGGCCACCAGCCGCGCGGAATACGCTACGCAGGCCATCGAGGCGTATAAAAAAGCCTATGCGCTCGACCCGAACTCACCGGTCATCGGCGAGCGGCTGGCCGAGATGTATTGGAAAGCGCAGCGCACGAAGGATGCGATCAGCGAGGCGCAAGAAATCCAGAAGCGCAACCCGAACGACGTGCCGACTCGCCGGCTTCTGGGGCGCATTTATCTTCGGAGCCTGGGGGCAGCCGGCGGAGGGCAGACGGAATTCACGGAAGCCAGCGGCGGCGGGCAATCCGAATTCCTCACCCGCGCCATTGAGCAGTACCGGGAAATCTACCGCCTGGAGCCGACGGACAGCGAGTCGGCATTGTGGCTCGCGCGGCTGTACCGCCTGCACAACGATCATGACAAGGCGGAAGAGGTGCTGCGCGGCATCTTGAAGGATGATCCGGAAAACGAAGCGGCGGTCGAGCAGCTCACGCAGCTGCTGCTGGACCAGGGCAAGTCCGCAGACGCGGTTGTGCTGCTTGAAGGTCTGACCAAGAGGTCGCCGTCACCCGGGCTGCTCGATCTTCTCGGGGATGCACACACACAAGCAAAAGAGCTGGCCAAGGCAGAGCAGGCGTATCGCAAAGCGATGGCGCTGGATCCGTCTGAGCTGAGCCACCAGCGCGGGCTGGCGCAGACGTTACTTGCGGAAGAAAAATATTCCGATGCGCTGGCGGCATATCAAAAGCTAGCCGACCTGATGCCGGACGATCCGGACGTGTATCTTCGCATCGCGCAGATCTATCGCGAACTGCACGAACTGGATAAGGCCGAAGAGAATTTAGTGAAGGCGCGGCAGTATTCGCCGGGCAGCCTCGAAGTCATGTACAACGAGGCCATGCTGTACCAGGCGCAGGGACGCTACGAGGACGCCATCCGGGTCCTGTCGGATGCCGTTACAGGAATCAAGAGCCAGTCCACAGTGCTGCCCTCTCGCCAGCGTTCCTTGGCCATCCTGTACCAGCAATTGGGGCAACTCTACCGCGACACGCAGAATTATCAGGCGGCGGTGTACACCTACGAAGAACTCGCCCACCTCGGCGAGGAAGAGGACCGTCGCTCCCGCCTGCTCTTGATGGATACCTATCGCGTGGCGAAGGACCTTCCCAAAGCGCTCCAGACGGGCAAGCAAGCGCTGGCGAAGTATCCGGCCGATCCGGCGATCCGGGAGAACGAAGCGCTGCTGCTCGGCGAAAACGGGCAGACGGATGAAGCGGTGAAAATGCTGCGAGCCCAGCTTACCAGCAGCGAAGTGGATCGCGCCACATACCTGAATATCGCGCAGGTTTACGAACGAGGGCGCCGCTACAAGGAAGCAGAAGAGGCCGCCCGCGCCGCCGAGGTGCTGCCGGGGCAGCCGCGGGACAATGAGATGGTGTGGTTTCTGCTCGGAGCGATTTACGAGCGGCAGAAATTTTTCGACCGCGCGGAGGCCGAATTCAAAAAGGTTCTTGCGGTGAATCCGCGAAATGCCCCCGTGCTCAACTACTATGGCTACATGCTGGGCGATCTCGGGCAGCGGCTGGATGAAGCGCAAGCTCTGGTCGAGCGTGCGCTGAAGGAAGAACCATACAACGGAGCATATCTCGACAGTCTGGGCTGGATTTATTTCAAGCAGAGCAAGCTTGCCGACGCCGAGGCCACGATGCGCAAAGCGCTGCAACGCGAAAGCCACGATGCCACGATCCACTCACACCTGGGCGATATCTATGCAAAGACCGGGCGCACGGATCTGGCGGCGGCGGAGTGGGAAAAATCGCTGGCGGAATGGCGGCGCTCGCTGCCCGCAGACATCGAGAGCGACAAAGTCGCCGAAGTGGAAAAGAGACTGGGGCAGATGAAGCACCGCGTGGCGCAGAAGTCCGCCTCGCAGGACGCCAAACCGCAATAGGCCGCATGCGCGAAATCCGCATCCCTGCATTCGCAAAAATCAATCTCCGCCTCCACATCCTGGGCAAGCGCGCCGATGGGTATCACGAACTTCGCACGATCTTCCAGAGCGTTTCGCTGCACGACGAACTGCGGCTGCGCGCCTCCAGCCGTCCGGGATTCGCGCTGACGATCCGCGGAAGCGAAGCGCTCTCGCGGGAACCGTTCCAGAAAAATCTAGTGTACCGTGCTGTTGAAGCGCTGCGCCGGGAACTGAAGATCCGCACGGGAGTCGAAATCGAGCTGCGCAAGAAAATTCCCGCTGGACGAGGGCTCGGCGGTGGCTCGAGCGACGCGGCTGCAGCCCTGCTCGGCTATTTGCGTTTGACGGGGCGCAAGTTGCCTACGGCACGATTGCTGGAAATCGCGGCTTCGCTGGGCGCCGACGTACCGTTTTTCCTGCTTGGCGGCCGCGCGCTGGGAATTGGCCGGGGAGATGAAATCTATCCACTACCCGACATCCCGAAGAAATACGTCTTGATCGTGTCGCCGAGGGACATTCACGTGTCCACTCCCGGCGCGTACCGCTGGGTAAACGCGCGAGCGATTCCGGCGACATTGACAAAAGTGGGCGCAGACTCTACACTTTGGAAGTTCTGCGCTCTGTGCTGGAGCACGCGGGGGGACGGCCTTTCGAATGATTTCGAGCGGGCAGTTTTCCGGCATCATCCCCGGCTTGATCGAATCAAGCGGGTTTTGCTCCAAAGAGGAGCTTCAGAAGCCTCGCTGGCGGGTAGCGGTTCGGCGGTGTTTGGAGTTTTCCCGAGCCC
>Ga0209118_1000109_pt1 | contig 58085 bp, 44 predicted proteins | sample BlaSpr_A8_Ref_M1_FD_187988 | JGI IMG/M metagenome (GOLD analysis project Ga0209118, IMG submission 187988) | Forest soil microbial communities from Thunder Bay, Ontario, Canada - Black Spruce, Ontario site 2_A8_Ref_M1 (SPAdes) (version 2) | ecosystem: Environmental > Terrestrial > Soil > Boreal... | reverse complement strand
GGCGTGTTGAGCGGGCTGCCCGGCGGCGGCTCGAGCGCGAGGGTGACGCGCGGCCGACCCTGGAAGGCGACGCCGAGGTCGGCGGCGACGCCGAAGCCCGGGCCGGCGCGCGGCGCGGTGCCCCAGCCAATGCCGAGGTAGGGGGCGAGGCGCGCGTAATCGACCTTGGCGTGCAGCTTGCCAACGACCGCCGCCGGCAGCAGCAGGTGCCCGATGGTGTAGGTGCCGATGCTCGACGGCTCGCTGTCGCCAGAGAGGCGGTTGGCGTCGTACATCGCTCCCGCGCTGACGCGGAAGCCGCCCCCGGCCGGATGCCAGTCGAGCAGCGCCGCGGCGTTGTTCAGGCTCAGGCGCGCCCGGTAGCGGTTGCCGCCGGCCCGTTCGTTGGCGATGAGATCGAGGAAGGAGTTGCCCTCGACGCGCACCGCGAGCTGGGGCGCGAGCGGCCACGCCAGGGCGCCGCCGATGCCGAGCGTCCCGGCCTGCACGTCGACGGTGAGCTGCGCCGCCGCCGGACGGGCGCCGGCCGCGAGACCCGCAAGCGCCGTCGCCACGATGATCGCCGCCCTCGCCGCCATCATCGCTCTCGCCGCAATCATCGTCATCCTCGCGATCATACCTGGCCTGCACATGCAAACCAGCAGCCGGCAGTCCGCCGTAGAGCGGTAGTAGACTGTCGCCGCTTGCGGCAGACGAGACCTTGCGGCGGGGTCTGGAAAGGTGCGGGGAGCGATGCAGATAGCAATGATCGGGCTGGGCCGGATGGGCGGCAACATGGTGCGGCGGCTGCTGCGGGGCGGACATCAGTGCGTGGTGTTCGACAGGAATCCGGAGGCGGTGGCGGAGCTGGCCAAGGAAGGAGCGGTGGGGGCCTCGTCGCTGGCCGACGTCGTCGCCAAGCTGGAGAAGCCGCGCACGGTCTGGCTGATGCTCCCGGCCGGCGAGATCACCGAAGGGACGGTCGGCGCGCTCGCCGGCCATCTCGAGGCCGGCGACGCGGTGATCGACGGCGGCAACTCGTACTTCAAGGACGACGTGCGCCGCGCCTCCGAGCTGGCGGGCAAAGGCATCCACTATCTCGACGCCGGCACCAGCGGCGGCATCTGGGGCATCGACCGCGGCTACTGCCTGATGATCGGCGGCCCGCGCGACACCGTCGAGCGCCTCGACCCGATCTGGAAGACGCTGGCTCCCGGCCAGGGCTCGATCGCGCCTTCTCCGGGCCGCGAAGGCAAGCAGGGCACCGCCGCCCTGGGCTATCTGCACTGCGGTCCCAGCGGCGCCGGGCATTTCGTCAAGATGGTGCACAACGGCATCGAGTACGGCCTGATGCAGGCCTACGCCGAGGGCTTCGACATTCTCAAGAACGCCGGCTCGTCCGAGCTGCCCGAGGCGCACCGCTTCACCATCGACCTCGCCGACGTCGCCGAGCTCTGGCGGCGCGGCAGCGTGGTCTCGTCGTGGCTGCTCGACCTGTCGGCGATGGCGCTCGCCGAGAGCCCGGACCTCGGCGGCTACACCGGCTTCGTCCACGATTCGGGGGAGGGGCGCTGGACGATCAGCGCCGCGCTGGAAGAGGCGGTGCCGGCCGACGTCCTCGCGGCGTCGCTGTTCGCGCGCTTCCGCTCGCGCCAGGAGCACACCTTCGGCGAGAAGATGCTCTCCGCCATGCGCCAGAAGTTCGGCGGCCACCTGGAGCGGCCGGCGGGCGGCTGAGCCGCGAGTGGCCCGAGAGGAGAGCCCATGCCGGTCCCAGCACCAGCCAAGTCGCAGGCCCAAGTGCAGGCCCATACCGATCGCCAGCCGGCGCCGCCGTGCGTGCTGGTGATGTTCGGCGCTTCCGGCGATCTCGCCAAGCGCAAGCTGGTCCCGGCGATCTACAACCTCGCCGCCGCCGGCTTCTTGCCGGACGAGTTCGCGGTGGTCGGCATCAGCCGCTCGCCGATGAGCGACGACGACTTCCGCCAGAAGATGAGCCAGGACCTCCACACTTTCGAGACCGGCACGCTCGATCCGCAGCGGGTCGAGTGGCTGAAGAGCCGGCTGTCGTACATGTCGGGCGACCTCGATCAACCGGAGACCTACGAGCGGCTGCGCGCGGCGCTGGAAGCGGCGGACGAGAAGTGGGGCACGCGCGGCTGCTACCTCTTCTACCTGGCGGTGCCGCCCAGCCAGTTCGCCGCCATCATCCGCCGGCTCGGCGACGCCCGGCTGACGTGCGAGGAAGACGGCAAGTGGCGGCGGGTGGTGATCGAGAAGCCTTTCGGCCACGACCTCGAGAGCGCTCGCCGGCTCAACCACGACATCCGCGAGGTGATCGCGGAGACGCAGATCTACCGCATCGATCACTACCTCGGCAAGGAGACGGTGCAGAACATCCTCGCCTTCCGCTTCGCCAACGGCATCTTCGAGCCGATCTGGAACCGCCGCTATATCGACCACGTGCAGATCACCGTCGCCGAGACCGTCGGGGTCGAGACGCGAGGCGCCTACTACGAAGAGGCCGGGGCGCTGCGCGACATGGTGCAGAACCACATGTTCCAGCTGCTGGCGCTCACCGCGATGGAGCCGCCGATCTCGTTCGCGCCGGACGTGGTGCGCGACGAGCGGGTGAAGATCCTGCGCGCCGTCCGGCCGCTCGACCACGAGGACGTGCTGCGCGAAACGGTGCGCGGCCAGTACGACGCCGGGATGGTGAACGGCAAGCAGGTCCCCGCCTACCGCAGCGAGAAGGGCGTCTCGCCGACTTCGAGCGTCGAGACCTTCGTCGCCCTCAAGCTGTACGTCGACAACTGGCGTTGGGCCGACGTGCCCTTCTACCTGCGCACCGGCAAAACGCTGCCGCGGCGCGTCACCGAGGTGGCGATCCAGTTCAAGCGCGCGCCGTTCATCCTGTTCCGCGAGACGCCGGTCGAGCAGCTGGAGCCGAACCTGCTGGTGCTGCACATCCAACCCGACGAGGGGATCTCGCTCTCCTTCGAGGGCAAGGTGCCGGGGCCGCTGATGCGGCTCGGGCAGGTGCGCATGGGCTTCCGGTACGCGGATTATTTCGGCAGCACGCCGGAGACCGGCTACGAGACGCTGCTCTACGACTGCATGACCGGCGACTCGACGCTGTTCCAGCGCAGCGACCTGGTGGAGGTGGGATGGGGGATCGTGATGCCGATCCTCGACGTGTGGTCGGCGCTGGCGCCGCGCTCGTTTCCGAACTACGCCGCCAACACCTGGGGCCCGCGGGCGGCGGACGACCTCATCCAGGAGGACGGCCGGCGATGGAAGAACAACGAGAAGAACGACGGCTGAGCGATCCGGCGGGCGCCGGCGCCGGCGCGCCACGACGGAGAGAGCGGAGAGAGGTCCGCATCTTCGTCGATGCCGCGGAGCTGACGCGCGCCGCGGCGGAGGAGGTGACCGCCGCGCTGGCGCGGCGTGACGACTCTCAGTTCCTCGCCGAGACTGCCGGCGTGGCCGGCGCGGCGTCGGCGGCGTCCGCGGGCGTTGCCGCTCCCTTCCCGAGCTTCGCGCTGTCGGGTGGCTCGACGCCGCGCGCGCTCTATCGTCTGCTGGTCGATCCAGCGGCGCCGTTCCGCGGCGAGATCGATTGGCAGGCCGTCCATTTCTTCTGGGGCGACGAGCGCCACGTGCCGCCCGACCATACCGACAGCAACTTCCGCATGGCGCGCGAGGCGATGCTCGATCACGTGCAGGTACCCACCGCGCACGTGCACCGCATCGCCGCCGAGGAGCCCGACGCCGCGCGCGCCGCGCAGCTATACGAGCGCGAGCTGATCGAGGCCTTCGGGCTGCGGACCGATGATGACGATGGGGCGGGCGCGGCGGGCGACTGGCCGCAATCTGATCAGGCAGCGCGCGCCTTCCCGCGATCTGATCAGGTGCGCGACTGGCCGCAATCTCATCAGGCGCGCGACTTCCCGCGCTTTGACCTCGTGCTGCTGGGCCTGGGCGAGGAGGGGCACACGGCTTCGCTGTTTCCGGGAAGCCCGCTGCTCACCCAGGACGCGCAGCCGGCGACAGCCTCGGAAGCGCGCGAACGCCCGCCAGGCCGTAGTCCCCGGCGACCCCGGCAATTAGCAGCGGCGGTCTGGGTCGAGAAGCTCGAGACCTGGCGCATCACCTTGACGCCGCCGATGCTGAATCATGCCGCCACGGTGATCTTCCTGGTGAGCGGCGCGGCCAAGGCGCCGGCGCTCGCCGCGGTGCTCGAAGGCGAGCCGCGGCCGGAGCTTTACCCCGCGCAGGTGGTGGCGCCGATCGACGGCAGGCTGCTGTGGCTGGTGGATCGGGCCGCCGCCGCGCAGCTGCGCTCACGCCCGTAACGCCGCGAGCTCGCGACGGCAAACCCAGAACGAAAACTCCTCGCGCGAGCCTCTACCCTCGGTGTGATGCGGCGACCTGCGAAGGGACCGGATGGTGCGGCGGATGCGCGCGGGGTGGAGCGGACAGCGGAGCGGGCGCGGGTGCGTGTGAAGGCGACGCTGGGAACGGTGGCACTGGGACGACGGCAAGCGGGAGCGCCCAGAAAGATCCAGAACGTCGCCTGACAAAGAACGGTGCGGCTTCGAGCTCACCCGGGGAACGTGCTCACCGGGTGAGGTCACGGGCCTTCTACTTCTTCGCCTTGGCCTTGACGACCTTCTTGGCCACTGCCTTCTTGGCGCCGGGCTTCTTCGCCGCAGCCTTCTTGGCGGGAGCCTTGGCGGTCTTCTTGGCCGTGGTCTTCTTCGTGGCCTTCTTCGGCGCTGCCTTCTTCGCTGCTGCCATGCACGTCTCCTTTCTAGAGAGATGCCCAAACTGCCTGGGCGGAAGATTTGTAATAAGGGTACGCCCACAACATGTAGCGTGTCAAGATTTTTCGTACCTCAACCCTTAGTGCCGTTGACCAGCGGCTTGTGCAGCAGCCCGCGAACGGCCCCGGCGCCCGCGGCAGCGGCGCCGCGCGAGGCCTCGCACCGCTTCGACGCCGGCGCGGCAGACCTGCGGCGGGCACGAGAAAAAAGCCCGCCGGACAAGGGTTTCATGCGGGGCGGCGCGCCGGCCCGCAAGCGTGCGCGGCGAAGAGCGCGCCGAACGCAAGAGGCGATCAGCGGCCGCGAGCGCGGCGCGAGCGAGCGGCGCGGCGAGTCGCCAGGCGGCCGCGAAGTCAGTCGCGCGGCGAGTCGAAGCGATCGCACGAGGCGACTCACGAAGTCAATCGCGGTGAGTCGAAGCGAGTCGCGCGGCGAGTCGCGAGGTCAGTCGCGCGGCGAGTCGCAGCGAGTCGCGAGGAGTCGCGAGGCCAGGAGCCCGCGTCTCAGTAAACCTGGCCGAGGAGCACGGTAGCCGGAGGGGAAGGGAGGAGGGCCGCGAGCTGCGGAATCCCTCCGGCCGCCGTTTGGCCGGCACCGCAGTCCACCGAACCCGCATCCAACGCCCCGGCCAACCGGAGGCCGGAGGGATTCCGCAGCCCACGGCCCGGCCGGCCGGAAAGGGATCCCCGAAGGCTAGTAGACGTTGAGGCGCAGCGCGTGGCGGAGGGTCAGCCAGAGGATCTTGAAGTCGAGCGCGAGCGACCAGTTCTGGATGTAGTAGAGGTCGTACTGGATGCGCTTCTTGATCGAGGTGTTGCCGCGCCAGCCGTGCACCTGCGCCCAGCCGGTGATGCCGGACTTGACGCGGTGGCGGAGCATGTAGCGCGGGATCTTGTGCTTGAACTCACGCACGAAGGTGGGACGCTCGGGACGCGGGCCGACGATCGACATGTCGCCGAGCAGCACGTTCCAGATCTGCGGCAGCTCGTCGAGCGACCAGTGGCGCAGGAAGGTGCCGACGCGCGTGCGGCGCGGATCGTCCTTGATCGCCCAGACCGGACCGCTGCTCGCTTCGGCGTCGACGCGCATGGAGCGGTACTTGAGGATCATGAACGGCTTGCCGTCGAGCCCCATGCGCTCCTGGCGGTAGAAGATCGGGCCGTGGTCCTCGAGCCAGATGGCCAGCGCCAGCAGCGGCGCGACCGGCACCACGATCGACATCGCGGCCAGCGCGATCGCCAGGTCCATGCCGCGCTTGACCATGCTGTTCCAGCCCTGCAGCGGCACCTGGGAGAGGTTGATGACCGGCGTGCCGTCGACATCCTCGAGCGTGGCGTTCAAGGTGGCGTACTGCAGGACGTCGGGGACGAGCCTGATCTCGACGCACTCGCGCGCCATCAGCTCGAGCAGCTGCAGCAGCTTCTTGTGGGCCTCGAGCGGCAGCGCCAGGAACACCTGGTCGATGCTGCGCGCCGCCAGCACCTCCGCGGCCTGGCGCAGCGTGCCCAGGACCGGCACGCCGCATACCAGCGTGCCGAGCTTGCCCGGATCGTCGTCGAGGAACCCGACCACCTCGAAACCCATCTCGCGGTGCGCCAGGATCTTCTGCGTGATCTCGCGGCCGAGGCTGCCGGCGCCGACCACCAGGATGCGCTGCAGGTTGTGTCCCTTGGCCCGCACCCGGCGCATCGCCCAGCGCGCCAGCATGCGGGTGCCGGCGACGAACAGCAGGTCCACCAGCGCGAAGAGGCCGAGGAAGGCGCGGCTGTAGGTGAAGTACTCGTGGCTGCCCGGCGCCGCCGGCGGCCGGTACCAGGCGATCACCACCGACAGCAGCACGGTCGCGAGCAGCACCGCCAGCAGGATGGTGACGACCTCGTCGACCTGGCTGCGGCCGCGGCGGCTCTGGTAGAGCCCATGGAAGTAGAAGACCAGCGGCCAGAGCACCAGCACGAACGGCAGCAGGTAGAGATAAGGACCGAAGCTCGGGACGCTCTTGGTCAGCGGAATGACCGCCAGCTCGAAGCGCAGCAGCCAGGCGGCGCCGAAGGCGGCCAGCGTCGCCGCCAGGTCGGTGGCGAGATAGACGCCGGAGGTGATGCGATGGCGTTGTCGGATCAACGGCGGTGTATCCCTGGGCGCGAGATCAGTGCCCGGCTCTCGTTGCAGGCCGTCAGCGACCGCATACGGTCGGCGAAGTGCCAGGCGGCGAACGATTCCGCCCGGTTGCGCAGGTCCAAGGGATTCCAGCTGATCTGACGCGCTTTGTCAATCGCCGCGGCGAGCGCGGCGACTTCCGGTGTCTCCGGCCGTTCCGCGGCCGGCGCCGCTGCGCCCCCCGCCGGCGCCGCTGAACCGCTCGCCGGCGCGAGATCGTCGTAAAGCACGCCGTGACGGCCGTCCTCGACGACGTCGAGCACACCGCCGCGCGCCGCCGCCACCACCGGCGTGCCGCAGGCCAGCGCCTCGACCGAGGCGATGCCGAAGTCCTCGATCCCGGGCTGCAGCAGCAGCCGCGCGCCGCGGTAAAGTTCGCGCAGCGCGGCGTCGTCGACCCGGCCGAGCAGCCGCACGCCGGGACCGGCGAGGCGCGCCAGCCGTTCGCGCTCGGGGCCGTCGCCCGCGATGCGCAACGCGATGCCGGCGCGCTCGCAGGCGGCGATGGCGACTTCGATGCGTTTGTACGGGGCCAGCGCCGACACCACCAGCGCGTAGTCGCCGCTCGCGGCGGGCGCCGTGGTTGCCGCCGCCGCACCCGCCGATGCGGTGGAGGCCGGCGACGCGGTTGTCACCGGCGCCGGGGTGAAGAAGTCCACCGCCACCGGCGGGTGCACCACCTCGGCGTCGCGGCCATAGAAGGCGCGGATGCGCCGCGCGACGAAATTCGAGTTGGCGACGAACAGGTCCACGCGCGCCGCCGCCGCGGCGTCCCAGGCGCGCAGCGCGGTCAAGGTGAGCGCCCGCAGCCGCGCCGGCAGGCCGCGGCGCCGCGGGAAGTACGCGTGCTCCTGGTCCCAGGCGTAGCGCATCGGCGTGTGGCAATAGCAGACATGGACGCCGTCGGGCGGCGGGACGATGCCCTTGGCGACGCAGTGGCTCGACGAGATCACCAGCTCGAAGCCCGCCAGGTCGAAGTCCTCGATGGCGGCCGGAAAGAGCGGCAGATAGCGCCGGTAATGGCGGCGCAGGCCGGGCGCCCGCTGCAAGAAGCTGGTATGGATCGGATGGCTCTCGATCGCCGCGCTGACGCTGCCGGGGAAATGAAACAGAGTGAAGATCGGCGCCTCCGGGAACATCGCGCCGAGCTCCTCGAGCACCTTCTCGCCGCCGCGCATGCCGGTCAGCCAATCGTGCACCAGCGCCACCCTCAACCGGCACCGTCCTTGCCGCCGGTGCCCGCGGCGTGCGGCGCCGGCTCCGGTTGCCGCTGGCGCTCCCGTTCCGCATCCGATTCCGCAACCGGCTCCGGCTTCGCCGGCGTCCGCAGCGGCCATGCGCCGGTCATGTCCGTCGCGGGCGGCGCCGGGACGCCCAGGGCCGAGAGATAGACGCCGAGCGTCTTCCTGGCGGTGTGCTCCCAACGGAAGTCGCGCGCCCGGCGCAGGCCGAGGCGGGCGAGCGCGGCGCGATGCTCGCCGTCGGCCATGCACTGCGCGATCGCCTTGGCCATCGCGGGAATGTCGAGCGGATCGACGAGATGCGCGAAGCCCTGCGCGACCTCTTTGAGCGCCGAGGTGTTGGAGGTGATCACCGCGACGCCCGAGGCCATCGCCTCGATCACCGGCAGCCCGAAGCCCTCGTACAGCGTGGGGTAGAGGAAGAGCGTGGCGCCCTGGTAGATCGCCGGGAGAGCCTCGTGCGCCACGTGGCCGAGCAGCCGCACCTGGTCGCCGAGCCCGAGGTGCTCGGCGCGCTGGCGGATCTTGAACTCGGAGCCGGTGCGGGCGCCGACGCAGACCAGCGGCGCATCGAACTGCGCCAGCTGGCGCGCGCGGGCGTAGGCCTGGACCACGGTGTCGAGGTTCTTGTGCGGTTTCGGGTTGCCGACGAACAGCAGGTAGGGCCTTGCGATGCCCAGGCTCCGCAGCCAGCGCTCGATCTCGTCGTCCGGCAGGCGCTGGCGGAACACGTCCTCGACGCCGTTGTAGATCACCTCGATCTTGCGGCCGTCGATCGCGAATTGCTCCATCAGGTCGGCGCGGGTGTTCTGCGACACCGCGATGATGCGGTCGCCGCGCGTCAGGCTGTGATGGATCATGCGGCGCGCGTAAAGGAACGCCATGCGGTTCGGCAGGAACTCCGGGAAGAGCAGGTGGATGATGTCGTGGATGGTGACCACGACGCGCGACGTCAGCGCGGCGGGCAGCACGTAGTGGGTGGCGTGATAGAGGTCGAGACGCTGCCGCCAGAGCTGCCAGGACAGCGTCACCATCTCGCGCAGGGAATAGACCGGGGCGCTCTCGACCGCCAGCTCGAAGTTGCCCGGCAGGTCGGCGAGCTGCTCGCGATCCTCCGGCCGCACCAGCAGGATGTAGCGCAGCGCCAGGCCGCCGGTGTCGAGCTCGGCCAGCGACCGGACCAGGTTCCGGACGTAGGTCCCGATCCCGAAATCCTGGAGCTTGCGGGCGTCGAGTCCGATCCTGTAGGTCGTGTCTGGCAAGGACGCCATCATTCTAGCTCTCAACGATAGCAGCGGTAGAGGCGAGGCGCCCCGCCGGGCCGCGGACAAAGCGCTCCTGCGGGCGGCGACCGGCGGGCCGCTTCGCGCCACCTACGCCCTGTCGCCGGTCGCCGTCCTCGGACGCTTGTCCGCGGCCCTACCGTTCCCTCTCCCCGAGGGGAGAGAGTCAGGCGGGGAGTTTCGTTCTAGCCCAGGGCTTCGCGGAAGACGTCTTCCATCTCGGCCGCCGCTCGCTGCCAGCGGAAGCGGCCGGCCTGGTCCACGGCGCGGCCGGCGAGCTCCGCCGTCAGCCCGGGATCGGCCACCAGCCGGGCGAGCGCCGCGGCGAGCGCCGCCGTGTCGCCGGGCGCGACCAGGACGCCGGCCTCGCCCACCACCTCCGGCAGGCTCGAGATGTCGAGGGCGACCGCCGGCACGCCGCAAGCGAGCGCCTCGGCCGGCGGCAGCCCGAAGCCCTCGTAGAGCGACGGGTAGACGAACAGGCTGGCGGCCTGAAAGACGCGCACCAGCCGCGCGCGATCGAGACGGCCGAGGGCGAGGAGGCGGCTGCCTGCCGCGCCCTCCGCCGCGGCAGCAAGTCCCATGCCGGCGCCGGCCGTGACGCCGGCCTCGATCTGCCGCGGCGTCCGCGAGGTACCGCGGCCGTGGCGCGCGGCCAGCCTGGCGATGCGCCTCGCCAGGGCGCGGCTGCCCCAACCGTAGGGGCCGGCCAGGACCAGCGACGGGAAGGTGGGGTCGTCCGCCGCCAGCTCCTCCCAGGCGTCGAGCAGCGCGCCGACGTTCTTGCGCGGCTCGAGGGTGCCGGCATAGAGCAGGTACCCGCGCGGCGCGCCGAGCTCCTCGCGGGTGGCCGCGATCTCCTCTGCGGTTCCCGGCCGGAACTCCTCGTCGACGCCGGGATAGACCACTCGCACTTTGGCGGCGCTGCCGGGGTAATGGAAGGCAATGTCGGCGGCGGTGGCGCGCGACGGGGTGACCAGGCGGCGGGCGCGGCGCAGCGAGGCGGCGAGGAACGGCAGCAGGCTGAGGCGGACTTTGGCGCGGTGCGCCTCGGGCATCAGCAGCACGGTGAGGTCGTGAATGGTGGCGACCGCCGGCACCGGGCAATCGAGCGGCAGCGTCAGCAACGGCGACCACAGCAAGTCGACGTCGCCGCGCCGCAGGCGCCGCGGCAGCAGCAGCTGCTGCCAGACGACTCCTGGCACCGACCTCCGCGCCGCGGGCGCTGGTCGCGGCTCGATCTCGACACCCGCCGCCGCCAGCTCCGCGGCGCCGCGCGGTGGCCGGTGGGCGAGCCCGAGGTAGCGCATGCCGCCGCGCCGCGCCAGCGCGAGCGCCAGCGAGCGGGTGTAGACGCCGATGCCGGTCGGCAGCGGCACCAGCGCCCGCAGGTCGATGGCGACTTTGGGCCGGCGCGTGCCGGCTGCGGCAACGGCCTCACGCCCGGCAGGAGACGGGATGGCAGCGGGCGCGGCAGCCGGCGGCATGGCGGTGCATCTTATCGGACGGTGCGGCCTGCGGGCGGGGCAGGTAGCCAGCCCTCGAGCGCGGCGGCGGCGCCGATCCAGAGGGCGAGTTGGGTGGAGAAGCGCAGCCGATTGGCCTCGTCGCCGTCGACGAAGAGTGCCATCGCCAGTACCCACAGCACCGCCGCGAGCAGGAAGGCAAGGGCGACCGCCGCGGACCGGTCGGCGACGCGCAGCTTGAAGATCCGCCAAGCGGCGGCGGCGCAGAGCAGCGGGAAGCAGGCCGCGAACAGGCGCGTCCACAGGACTCCTCCCGCCTTGACCGGCGGCCTGCAGAAGACGTGGAGATAGGTGTCGAGTGCCTTGGTCACCACTTTCCGGGGCTGGTGCGTCATGACCGCCAGGGCGCGGTGGCCCAGCTCCGCCGACATCCCGATCATCGCGTAGTGGTTCCAGTTGGGCGAGCCGTCGGCCTTCGTGGTCAGGGTCAGCGCCGGAATGCCGCGGAAGCGTTCGGGAACCAGGGCAAGAGCGCCGGCGCGTGCCGCGTCGGCCCCCGGTAAGCGGTCCCATGAGAAGAGCGCCCATGCCGGCGGCGGCGCGATCGCGAGCCCGCGCGAGAGGTTATAACCCTGCCAGCTCGAGAAGCCCCAAACGCCGAAGCGCAACGCGTTCTTGAGCGGCCAGGCGGCGAGCAGGGCAACGCTCAGCGCCAGCACCCCCGCGATGCGGCGCCGTTCCGCGGGCGGGGCGGCATTGCCGCAGCTCGCCGCGACGGCGTTGCCGCAACTTGCCGCAACGGCGGCAAGCGCGGCGCCCGCCCACACGGGATGGAAGAGGGCGCGGCTGTAGGCCAGCGCCACCACCGGCACGGAGAAGGCGGCGAAGGCCCGGGCGCTGGGGCGTTCGGCGAAGCGGTGCGCGGCGAGCGCGGCGAGGCTCAACCAGAGGAGCTCGTAGAGGGGAGTGAAGAACAGGGTGAGAAAGATGTAGAACGCCGGATCCAGCACCAAGAGTGCCATCACCACGCCGCGCAGCCACGGGCGGATGCGGAGGCGGAGCAGCAGGCAGGCGGTGGCCGCCACCACGACGCCGCCGATGAGAGCGTGCAGCGCGAAGAGCCAGCTCTCGACCGTGCCGCCCACGCCGCCCACGCCGCCCGCGAGGGCGAGTGCCCCTCCGAGGACGAGGTTCAGCAGCGGCGGCTGGGAGTGCAGGTTCCACACCGACTCGCCCAGGCGCTCGGCCAGCAGCTCGCGTGGGAGCAGGTTCACGTAATCCCAGGGCACCCACATGCGAAAGCCGGCTGCCATCGCCAAGGTCAAGACGGCGAGGTAGGCCGCCAGCCATGCGGCTACTTCCAGCCGCGGACCCGTCCACCACCTCTCGCGACGGGCCGGCATGGGACGGGGATGGCGCGTCATTTCCACCGCCGCGGGGACGGCTGAGCACGGCCGAGGACGGGTGTCTCCGCTGTCAGCCACAGTTCCGAGAAGGCCGAGGACCAGAGCGGGAAGGATGCGTGTCCATGCGGGCGCCGGTCACGGCCGAGCAGCAGGCGGTCCGGCTCGGCGCTGGCGGAGGGGAGCAGGGCGCCGAGCCGCGACTCCCGGCCATCCTGGCCGGTCACCGCCAGGCTGGCCCTGCCGGCTTGCGGGTCATAGCACAGGCGCAGATGGTAGAGCGGCCGGTTGGCGAGGCGGAGCGGGGCCGTGACGGTCTCGCGCGGCGTGACCAGCCGCACCGCGCCGCCGCCTTGGAGGGTGACGCGAACCAGCTCCGCCCGGTTACGATCCTGCAGCGTCGCCACGTCATAGGTCGCCCCCGGCTCGAGGTCGGCGAGGCGGAGGTCGAAGGTCGTCTCGAGCATGCCGCCCGCTGCGTCCGGCCTGCCCTCGCGGTGCGCATCGCCGGCGCCGCCCGCGCCCTCCGCGCCGCCGGCATCGCCCTTGGCGGCAGCGCCGTCCTTGCCGCCATCGCCGCCCGTGCCGGTGGCGCTCTCATCCTGCGCCTCGGTGGCTGCCGGCAGCGGGATGGCGCGGAACGCGGCCCGCGGGAGCGGGGTGAAGAAGGCGCCCGGCAGCAGGCGCAGCACCGCGATGCCAGGTCCGAGGGCGGCGATCCGCTGTCGCAAGCCGGCGGCGGCTGGATACGCCCTGGCGGCCAGGCGATCAAGCTGGCGATAGGCGCGCCGCGGATCCTCGGCTTCCCAGCTGGCGAGCATCGCGAGCGTGCGGTAGGCGTCGGCGGTTGCCGCTCGGCAGCGCGGACCCACCCGCGGCTCCAAGAGATCCGCCTCCTGCTCTGCCATCGGTGCTGCCGCCGCGAGCTGGCGGCTGGGGTCTTCCCAAGCAGCGGCGATGCGCTGCCAGACGGCGCGCTCGGCGCGGTCCGGGCGCGGACCGCGGGCGAGGAGGCCATGACACCAGAGGACGGTGGCGAGCACCGCCAGCAAGGCCGCCTGCAACGGCAACCGGCCGCGCGCACCGGCGAGCAGGCAGCAGGTGCCCGCCGCCACGCCTGCCATCAAGACCGCGGTGAGCAGGATGCCGAACGACCGCCGGACGCCGACGAGGCCCGCACAGTAGTTGTGCGGCCCGTAGCGGACCGGCACAGCCGGCAATGCCAGCCGAAATGCCCGCTGACGCGCCGCGGCCGGATCGTTCACGGCGACGGCGGTGTTTTCCGGCGGCACCGGCGGCACCGGCGCTTCTGGCGCATCCTGCGCCCCCGGCGCCTCCGGCGATGAGCGCGCACCCGCCGAGGGGGTTCCTAGCAGCACCAGCGGCAGGTCGCGCACCCCGCCCCAATAGAGGTAGACGCTGAAGCAGCCCCATAGGCAGAGCGCGCCCAGCAGCAGGACGAGCGGCCACCGCCACCGGCGCGAGCCGGCGGCGAGGGCGGCGAGATTGGCGAGGCCGATGGCGAGCAGCGGCACGCAGGAGGTCATGCGGCGGGCGCCAAACGAATCGCCTCCCCACCAGTCGCGCACCGCGGCGTTGAGGTAGATCTCCGCCGCCAGCACCGCCAGGGCCGCCAGCCGCCAGCGCGGCGACAGCCGGCAGCGCCACGGCAGCAGCAGGCCGGCGGCGGCCACCGCGAAGACCGGCGACCAGGGAAGCAGGCCGGAGAAGCCGGAGAACAAGAACGCTCCGAGCCGCGGCCGCATCCAGTGCATGTACTGCCCGCCCTGCGGCATCGCCAGCCAGGCGCCGAGCTCGAGACGCCAGGCATGGAGCTGCAGCGAGGCCATCGCCAGGCAGCCGGCAGCAGCGGCGGCCAGCAGCTGCGCCAGACGCCGCCAGTCGCGCCGCTTGCCCGCCAAGAGTGGCGCGAGGGGCACCGCCAGCAAGATGCCGAAGACGGCGTCCTGCCAGCGCACCAGGAACACCAGGCCCAGCGCCACTCCGGCCAGCAGCGCGCGATAGGGCCGCGGGTCGCGCTCCAACCAGAGCAGGCTGGCCACGAGCAGGCTGGCGGCGAGGGCGCTGGGAAGATGCGCCATGGTGTAGAGCGCCGGACCGTAGACGGCGAGCGGGGTGCCGAGGAGGAGCGCCAGCATGGCAGTGACCGCGAGCCGCCGTCCGGCGCCGGCGGTCTCCAGCAAGCGGACGAGGAACCAGGCGACGCCGGCGAGGCAGGCGAGCGAGAGCAGATGCAGCGCCGCCAGCTGCGCGCGGCTCCAGCGCATCGCGGCGGCGGTGCCCGTCCCCTCGCGCCACGGCATGCCGGCGGCGTAGGCCGGCAGCCAGAGCACCGCCGGTCCGATGCTGAAGGTGTTCTTGAGCGTGCCGGAAGGGAGAGTCGTGGTGAGGAAACGCCGGAGCTCGTCCGGCGGCAGCGCCGAGTACAGGGCGTCATTGCGCAGATCGAGATCGCCGTCCTCCACCAGCGACGACGCCTGCAACAGGTACCAGGTGTCGTCCCAACCCGTCCGGGTGCGGATCTCGCCGAGGCCCCAGGCGAAGGCGAAGACGATCGCGGCCACCGCCACCCAGGCGGCTCGCGGCTCGGCCACCGCCACCCAGGTGGCCCGCGGCTCGGTCACCGCCACCCAGGTGGCCCGCGGCTCGGTCCCAGCCGCCCCAGCGGCCCGCGGTTCCGTGCTCACGGCGGGAGCGCGCCGGCCGCTTCGCGCCAGGCGTCGGCGGTGGCGGCGGCGGCGCGGTGCCAGTCGAACCGGGCGGCGCGCAGCCGGGCGCGGCGCGCCAGGTCTTGGCGCAGGGAGTCGTCGCCGAGCACTTGACGCAGCCGCTCGCGCCAGAGGTCGGGCCGGCCGGCGGGCGCGTAGAGCGCCGCGTCGCCGGCCACCTCGTGGAAGACCGGCAGATCCGAGAGCACCAGCGGCGCGCCGGCCGCCAGCGCCTCGATCGCCGGCATTCCGAATCCTTCGTAGAGCGACGGCAGCGCCACGACCGCGGCGCCGCGATAGAGCGCGGCGAGCTCGGCGGGCGTGACGTAGCCCAGGTAGCGCAGCCAGCCCTCGGCCTCCGCCTCGGCCAGCAGCCGCCGCAACTCGCGCGCCCGCCAGCCGCGCGGACCGCAGATCAGCAGCGGCGGCGCGCCAGAGTCGCGGCGCAGCTCGCGCCAGGCGGTCAGCAGGGTCGCGAGGTTCTTGCGCGGCTCGAGGGTGCCGACGAACAGGCCGTAGCGGTCGGGCGTGCCCGCTGGCGGCGAGGCGGCGGCGAGGACGCTCGGCGGCGGCAGGTGGCCCGGCCCGAGGTGGATCGCCCGCACCCGCGCCGGCGCGACGCCCGCCGCCGCCAGCTCATCGGCCACCGCCAGGCTGTCGGTGAGCAGCAGGTCGGCCTCGAGCAGCGTTCGCTCGAGCCTCTCGGCCAGCGCGCGGGCGGTGTCGGGCCGCACCGCCCACGGCAGCCGGCGGAAGGCGAGATCGTGAATGGCCACGACGCGCGCGCCGGCGGCGAAACGGAACAGCGGCGGCAACAGGAAGTTCGGACCGAAAAGAACGCGGTTGCGGTCGGCGGCCATCAGCAACGGCGCGGCACGCCGGAGCCACTGGTCGGCGCGCCAGGGCGGGATCACCAGGCCGTCGGGAGCCGTATACGTGACGTGCTCGATGGCGGGGCCGGCGGGCAGCGCCAAGATGGGCGCCAGCGGGGAAGCCAGGGACGGCAGTAACGGTCCGCCCGCTCCGCCTGGCGTTGCCGCCGGCGCCAGGCCCTGGCCATAGAGGCGCAGCCGCAGGTCGTCGCGCCGCGCGAGATGATCGAGGATCTCGTAGAGGTACCAGCCGACGCCGGTCAGGGTCTCGTAGAGCGAGTCGATGTCCACCGCCACGGTGAGGCGCGGCTCGGCGCGCCGGCGGCGGACCTGACGCGCCAGCCCGCCGAGGAAGGCGGCGGTGGCCGCCAGCCGGCGCGGCGAGAAGCAGCGCAGGACGGCCCGCACGGCGCGGCGGGCGGCGCCGGCGCCCGAGCGACTGGGGTCCGAAATCGCCATGGCTGTGACGAAGAGTGTATCTTTACCGCCACCAGACCCCCTCGTGATGCGCACCCGAACTCTCCCCGCCATCTGCGTCTCCGTGCTGTTGCTGGGCCTTGCCGCGACCATCTACAAGCTGCACTTCCCGCCGGGCCCGATCGCCGACGAGCCCGCCTACGTGATGATGACGCAGAGCATCTGGCACGATCACGACCTCTCTTACGACCGTCGCGACCTCGATCGCGCCTATCGCATCTGGGACCAGGGTCCCAACGGGCTGATCCTCGTCACTCGCGACGGCGGCAAGACCATGCGCTATGGCAAGCCATTCATCTACCCACTGGCGGCGGTGCCTTTCTATGCCGTCTTCGGGGTCCAGGGGATGGTGGTCTTCAACATGGCGCTGTTCCTGGCGATGTTCTGGACGGCATGGTGGTTCTGGCGCAAGGAGAGCGGCCACGTCGGCCTCTTCCTCGGCGGCTTCTTCTTCGCCTCGGCCGCCTTCTGCTACGTCTTCTGGCTGCAGCCCGAAGTGTTCGACATGGCCTGCGCGTTCTTCCCGCTGCTTATCTGGCAGGTGGTGCGGCGACGGCAGTCCTGGAGCTGGCGCGAGCCGGCGCTGCTCGGCTTCGCCGGCCTGGTGCTGGCCGCCGGCTTCGCCTCCAAGGAGCCGATGGGGGTGCTGGCGGCGCCGATCGCCATCGATCTGCTGTGGCAGCGCCGCTTCCGCGGCGTGCTGGCCCTGGCGGCGCCGGGGCTGGCCGGCCTGGCGCTGCTGTTCGCGGCGCAGTGGCACCTGACTGGCAACTACAGTCCTTATCTCGGCGTGCAGCGGAGCTCGTTCGAGAGCGCGTATCCGCTCGAGAGCGACCGCGATTTCTGGGGACAGTACCGCAACACCAGCTTCGGCTCCTGGTCGGCGCTCGGCATCGAGACCACGCCGCGGATGCTGCTCTACGATCTCGGCTACTACGTGTTCGGCAGGCACACCGGGCTGCTGCCGTACTTCCCGTTCGCGCTGTTCGCCCTGGCGCTGTACCTGGTGGGGCCGAAGGACCGCTCGCAGCACCTGCTGCTGGTGGCGATCGCTGCCTACTGCCTGGTGCTGCTTGTGATCCGGCCCAACAACTATCACGGCGGCATGGGCGCCGTCGGCAACCGCTACTTCGCCGGAATCTATCCGGCGCTGCTCTTCCTGCCCGGGCGGATCGCGGCGCGGCGCAGCCTGGTGCTGCCTTTTGCCGCGGCCGGCCTGTGGACCGCGGCGGTGGCGGCGGTGCCGCTGATGCAGCTGGCGCCGGAGCCGACCCTGCAAGCGCACGTGCGCGCCGCCACCTTCCAGGCGCTGCCGCTCGAGCTGACGCTGATCGCCAAGATCCCCGGTTACTTCCTGCGCACCTGGCCGGGCGGGGTGTGGGTGGTGCCGAAGCAGAACTTCTATGCCGACGAGCGCCATCCCCGCGGTGTCTGGGTCCGCGGCGCCTCGCGCTCGGAGGTGGTGGTGGTGTCGCCGGTCCCGGTCGAGCGCCTGCGCTTCAACGCCTACTCGCTCTCCGACGTCAACGAGCTGACGCTCGACAGCGGCATCGCGCGGGTGATCGTGCGCTTCGATAGCGACGCCAAGCGCCAGGGCGCGCCGGTCGAGCTGCCGCTGCTGCTTTCGGCGCGCAATCTCGGCTTCTTCCCCGACGGGACGGAGCAGTACTTCTACCGCTTCGTCCTCACCTCGACGGACGGCGTGGTGCCGGCGCACCGCGACCCGAAGAGCCAGGACACGCGCAACCTCGGCGTCTTTCTTGGTTTCGAGGGGCCGCCGTGAGGCCGCCTGAGGCCGGACGAGCGGGATGAGCGGGATGAGCCGAGCGGGCGAAGGGGACGGGGTGACCGGCGCGGGCGCGCCGGAGCCGCGGGTCGCGGAGGTGCTGCAGCAGCTGCGCTCGGGGGTGCGCCAGCGGCTGGCGGAGGCGGCGACGGTGGGCGGCCTGCCCGGCAGCCTCGACGCGCCGGGCGGCGCGGCGGGTACCGCCCAGGGCCTGCTGGCGGTCAAGGCGTCCGAGTACGTGCAGGAGCCGGTCCTCTTCTCCCACCGGCCGCGGTTCGGCAAGCTGATCGTCGGCTCGCGCAAGGCATTCTTCCACCTGTTCTTGAAGTGGTTCATCCGCCCGGTGCTGGCGCAGCAGAACGCCTTCAACCAGGCGGCGGGGAGGATGCTGCAGGAGCTCGCCGAGGCCCAGGAGCGCACCGCGCGCGAGGTGCGCGTGCTGGCCGCCCTGGTGGCCGAGCTCGAGGCGCGCGCCGAGGCGGCCGCGGCTGGTGCGCCGGCCGCGCCGGCCGCCGGGGCCGCGACGGCGCCAACGCTGGCGGAGCCGCCGGACGCGCCGCCGGACGCGCCGGCGCCGGGCGGGTCCGTCCCGGCGCCTGACCGCGGCGAGCCGCGGCGATGAGCGGCGAACCGCGTTGGAGCGCGCTCCGGCGGCGAGGCGCCGTGCGGCGATGAGCGGCGAGCGCATCTGCATCTGCGACGCCCAGGTGCCGTTCGCCCGCGGCGGCGCCGAGATGCTCTGCGAATCGCTGCGCGACGAGCTGGTGCGGCGCGGCTTCGAGGTCGACCTGGTGGCGCTGCCGTTCGGCTGGCCCACGCGCGTGGACGTGCTCAAGAGCTGCCTGGCCTGGCGGCTGATCGACCTCACCGAGGCGGCGGGCAAGCGGATCGACCGGGTGATCGCCACCCGCTTCCCGTCCTACCTGGTCAAGCACCCGAACAAGGTGGTGTGGCTGGTTCACCAGCTGCGCCAGATCTATGATCTGCGCGGCACCCGCCACAGCGACTTCGCCGACGAGCCGCGCGACCAGGCGGTGATCGAGATGGTGCGCGACATGGACCGCCGGACGCTCCGCGAGGCGCGGGCGGTGTTCACCATCTCCCGCAACGTCGCCGGCCGCCTGCGCCGCCACAACGAGATCGAGGCCGAAGTGCTCTACCCGCCGCCCCGGCTCGAGGCCCGCTATCACGCCGGGGATTTCGGCGACTACGTGTTCGGCATCGGGCGGCTGGACCGGATGAAACGTTTCGACCTGCTGATCCGCGCCCTGCAGCACACCACGACCGGGGTGCGCTGCCGCATCGCCGGCACCGGCCCCGAGCGCGAGGCGCTCGCCGAGCTGGCGGCGCGGCTGGGAGTGGCGGCGCGGGTGGAGCTGCTGGGATGGGTTGAGGACCGCGAGGTGGTGGAGCTCTTCGCCGGCGCCGGCGCCGTCTTCTTCGCGCCCTACGACGAGGACTACGGTTACGTCACCGTGGAGGCGTTCAAGGCCGGCAAGCCGGTGGTCACCACCGCCGACGCCGGCGGCGTGCTCGAGTTCGTGGAGGACGGCGTCACCGGCTTCGTCTGCCCTCCCGACTCGCCGCCCGCCATCGGCGCCCGCTTCGACCGGCTGTTCCGCGAGCGCCGGGAGGCCCGGACGATGGGGGCCGCGGGGCAGGCGCGGGTGCGGTCGATCGCCTGGGACCAGGTGATCGCCAGGCTCCTGGCATAGGACGAAGTTCCCTTCGCGCGAAGGGGAGGGGGCGTCCCCTTCCCCCTGCACCGCCGGGTTGGGACCCGGCGGATCAAGGGAGACTGGGAAGGGGATCGAGGGGTTCAGGGGGAGATCCGATAGATGCTTTACGTAGGCCCCCAACGGTCTGTGCGCCGCCCGGGTTCATGTCTCGTGGGCGCCGCCGGCGGTGGGAACTAGGACGAATCACGAATCGGCCGCGGCAGCGGAGAAGATACCACCTTGCGCATCGCCTGCTGGAGCCCGCTGCCGCCCCTGCGCTCGGGGATCGCCGACTACAGCGCCGAGCTGCTGCCGGCGCTGGCGCGCCTGCTCGAGGTCGAGCTGATCGTCCCCGAGGGCTGGCGCCCGCCCGGGCCGGCGCTCACGGGTCTCGCGGCGCATCCCGAGCGCGCCTTCCCGGGCCTGCTGGCCGCGGGCCGCTTCGACGCCGTGCTCTACCAGCTCGGCAACAACCGCGACTACCACGCGTCGATCTACCGTGCGCTGCTCGAGCATCCGGGCGTCGTGGCGCTGCACGAGTACGTGCTCCATCACCTGGTGCGGGACCTGACGCTCCACGCCGGCGACCCGGCGGCGTACGTCCGCGAGATGCGCTACGCCTACGGCTTGACCGGCGAGGCCGTCGCCCGCCGCTGCCTCGCGACCGGCGTGCCGCTCGACCCCTGGAGCTATCCGCTGTTCGAGCGGGTGGTGGACCGCAGCCTGGGGGTGCTGGTGCACAACCAGTTCACCCGGCGGCGGGTGCAGGCCAGCCGGCCGCTGGCGCGGCTCGCGGTGGTGCCGCACCACCTCAGCCTGGGGGACCGGCCGCTGCCCGAGGCGGCGGCGGCGCGGGCCGCGCTGGGGCTCGCGCCGGATGCTTTCGTCGTCGCCTCCTTCGGCTTCTTGACCGCCGCCAAGCGGCCGCGCCCGCTGCTGCGCGCCTTCGCCCGGCTGCGGCGGCGGGTGCCGCGGGCCGTGCTGCTGCTGGTGGGGGAGGTGTCGCCGCATTTCGATCTCGCCGCCGTCGCGCTGCCCGAGCTGATGGCGGGAGTGACGGTGACCGGGCGCCTCGAGCTCGACCGCTTCCTGCTCCACATGGCGGCCGCCGACGTGGCGGTGAACCTGCGCCACCCGACCGCCGGCGAGACCTCGGGGACGTTCATCCGCCTGCTCGGCCTCGGCAAGGCGGTGGTCGCCAGCCGGGTGGGGGCTTTTGCCGAGGTCCCGGAAGGCTGCTGCGCGCAGGTCGACGTCGACGACAGCGAGGAGGAGCTGCTGGCCGCCTTCCTGGAACGGCTGGAGGCGGATCCGGAGCTGCGCCGGGCGATGGGCGAGAACGCCAGGCGCTGGGCGGCGGCGCATCACAGCCTGGAAGGCTCGGCGCGGGGCTACGCCGAGCTGCTGCGCCAGGTGGTGGCGGAGCGCGCCGCGCCCTTCCGCGCCCTGCCGCCGCTCGCCCCGTACGACGAGGACGACGTCGCCGCCGATCTGCTGCGGGCGATCAGCGCCGAGACCTGCGACCTCGGCGTGGGCGAGGACGACGACGCGCTGCTCGGAGCGGTGGCGGAGGCGCTGGTGGAGCTGACCGCGCGGATCGGGGGGCCGGCGCCTGGCCACGACGCCGCCGCGCATCGGGGTGCCCGCGCCGGCGGCCGCGACGGTGGCGCCGGCGCCGAAGGCGGCCGGGAGGAGATCCAGCGGTGAAGCGCGTTGCCTATGCCGCCGTGGTGCTGCTGGCGCTGCTGGCCGCGCACGTCTTCTATTGGTACTGGCCGCGCGAGCGCGCGGTGGCGCCGCGGTCAGGACCTGCCGAGCGCGCAGCCCATCGTGGAGCCGCCAGCCGGTTCGCGGGGAGCGCCGCCGGCGGCGGCAGGTCCGGCGAGCCGTTGCGGGTGCTGGCGGCAGGCGCCTACGATGTCTGCCTGTGGGTGCCTTACCCGCATCAGAACCTCGGCGCGCTGGCGGGGGCGATCGGCGATCTGCAGGACGTGGTCGGCGCCGCGGCCCGGTTGACTTCCGGGGAAGCCGCGGAGGCTTCGGCCCAGCGCTCCAGGGAGCCGGAAGAGCCGCCGACGTTCGGCCCTTTCCAGGTGCCACCGGCCAGCGAGATGGTGGCCTGCTCCGACCTCGCGGGCGGGCGCCTGAAGGTGGTGGCGCGCATCTACCCGTCGCTGGCGGCGGTGGCGAAGCTCGCCGGCCGCCTCGCCGGCAATCCCTGGCTGGCAGGGGGCGTCGCGGGCTCCACGCGCATCGCCTGGAAGGGCCGCCTGTGGACCGTCACCGCCGGCCCGGAGGTGCCGCCGGCGCCGGCAGCTCCCGCGCCCGCCGCGGTCGCCGCGCGGGAAGCCGCCGCCGCTCCGGCTCCCGAGCTGCCGGAGAGCCTGGCCGTGGTCCACTGGACGGGCGCGCGGCCGGAGATCCCTGCCGGCTACTACGCGCTGACCCGCCGCGGCTCGGATCTCGCCCTGTCGCTGGTCGCAGCCGGCGGCGTCGCCGCGGCTCCCGAGCTTGCCGCCGCCGCCGGCCCTCGTCCTCCGCTGCTGGTCGCCGTGGGTCCCGATTGGCGAGGCGCCGAGACGTTCGGCGCTTCGGTCAGCGGCGGGCCGGCGAGTGGCGCTCCGGTTGGCGGCGCGGTTGCTGGCGACCCCCCCGGCGCCGCCGCGGCACGGCCTCCGGCGGCCCTGGCGCTGTTTGAGGCCGGTGGCTCGCGCTTGAGCTCCCTGGGCGACCTGCCAGGCCTGGCGGTATTCAATGCGGCGGCTCCTGGTCCGGCCGGTGCGGCGGACGCGCCGCGCTGGCACCTGCCGACCGAAGGGCTCTTCCGGCTGCTCGCGCGCCGCCTGCCGGCGGCCGAGGTCGCGGGTTGGCGCATCCTGGCCCTCGATCAAGGCAGCCTGCGCCAGGCCGAAGCGCTCGCGCCGCGGCTCGCGGCGCTGGTGCCCCCCGTTGCGGCCGGCGCCGTCGCTCCCGGCGCCTCCTCCGGCGGCGTCGCGCTCTCGCTCGGCCTCTGGCTCGAGCCCCGCTCCACCCTGCGCATCGTCACCCGCATCCGCCGGTTCGTCGAGAAGTTCCCGCTCGCCTCCCGCCGCCAGATCGATCTCTGGCGCGATTGGGAGACCGTCCTCGACCCCCTCGCCAACTGCGATCACGCAGCCCTCACCGCCACCGTCTCGCCGCCGTCGATGCGCCTGCTGCTGCGCGGGTGCACTGCCTCCGGTCCGCGCTGAGAGGCGCCGTTGCGGGCGGGCGCGCCGGGTACCTCAGGACCTTGGGAGGCCTCCGGTCGTCAGTGCCGCGGTGCGACGCTCGGGCCTTGGGGACCGGATTCGGTGCGGGCCGGAGGACGAATCTCGAACTGAGTGCCCGGCAGCCAGCAGATGCCATCGGCCACGAGCTGGAAGACCTCGGGGTGCTGCCACTGGCTCGGACCGACCCGAAAGCGGAACGTGGCCGTCTCGCCGGGTGCAACCCGCTCTTCCGCGAACCTCGCGACCCGGCAGGGCTTCAGCCACGACGGGTGGTGGAGCTCCGACGGGCGGTCGCGTGGCGCGGCCGTGCCGATGTGCACCTTGGTGCGGGCAGTCCAGGTGGCCTCGCCGACGTTTTTCGCCAAGAGATGGAACTCGCCGGCGCGGAGCTCCGACTGGCTGGTCAGAACCGTCGCCGCGAAGAGCCGCAGGAAATGACGCCCGCTGGAAGTCACCGTGCAGGTCCGGCAGATGGACGGCATCGGTCCTGTCAGGAGGTCGCGCCGGAACCGCTGGAAACGCTCCCCGTGCCAGATCTCGTGGAACGAATGCGTCTTGAGGTCGCCCATCACGCCCTGGCCGTCCGCGGCGGACTGTTCCCACGGCGGGCAGTTGCAGCACGGCAGGACCAGGCCGTCCTTGTTGACGAAGACGTGGTCCCACGGCGAGCAGCACTGACGCGTGGCGTCTTCGGCTGCCGCTGCGTCCTGCCCACGCAGCTCACTGGGAACCTCTGGCCAGATGGCAGGTTCGGCGCCCAGCATCTGGTAGACGAGGTGAGGGACCACGAGCACTGCGATGCCAAGGCTTCGGCAGTGCTGCCGGACGTCGTCGACGACCTCCTGGATCTCAGGGCGGGCAAGCAGGCGCTCGTTCCTGAGCCGGTCCGTGCCGCTGTCCACGAGACCCTGCATCACGTAGCCCCGGACCCCGATCCGCGCCAGGAGGGGGGGAAAGGCGACCAGGGAGGCGAAGTTGCTCTCCATCACCACCGAGGAGACGGTGATCCGCTCCGGCCTGGGAAGACCCTTGACCAGTGCCTCGAGGCCGCGCAGTACCGCATTCAGGCTGGCGCCGCGAATGGCGCGGAAGATCTCCGGGTCAGGTGACTCGATGGAGACGTTGACGTGCTTCAGCCCTCGCAGCTGGGCAAGCCGCGACACGATGATCGGCGTCAGAAAGCTGCCGTTGGTCGAGAAGTTGGTGCTCACCCCAATCCGATCCAGATCCTCCAGCAGGCCCAGGAACCCCGGGTGGGAGAAGTTCTCCCCCCAACCGTTGACGTTCACATGCCCCACTTCCCGGGCAGCTTCCAGGATGCGCGGCCAGACGCTCTCCTCCATGTGCCCCGCCTGCTGGCTCGACCGGGTGCCGCCGGTCACCAGAGCGCACATCTTGCACTTGAAATTGCAGCGCGTCGTGATTTCGACCGAGAGGACGTCGGGAGCTTCTGGGGCAAGGAGCGGATCGAGCATGATCAAACCGCCAGCAACGCTGCGGAGAGCAGCATGTACGAGTCTACCAGCCACCGGCTGATTGACAAGGTGGGAAGGAATCCCTTAGCCTTCGCGTTTGCCCGGTCGGGGGACGCTGGATGCGGATTTGGTTGGATCAGGTACGCGAAGAGCCCTTCAGCTGGGACGAGACGGAGAGCATCAAGCCGGAGACTCTCGAGCGGCCCGAGTTGCTGGCGCTCGGACCGGTGCGCTGGCGGGGCGAGGTCGTTTTTGCCGATCCGGGTTACCTGCTGCGGGGGCGGCTCTCCTACGGCCAGACGCTGGCCTGTATCCGGTGCCTGAAGCCGCACGAGGTGGGCACGACCGCCGAGGTCGAGGTGCTGGTCGTGGTGGAAAATCACCACAAGAAGCCCCAGAAGCCGCAGCGGGCCTCGGAGGCGGACGAGAGCGAGCTCTCGGAGGACGACCTCGACACGGTGGTCGTCGGGGACGAGGTCCTCGACACCGCGCCGATCGTCCTCGAGCAGCTGCAGCTCAACATCCCGATGAAGCCGCTGTGCCGCGCGGATTGCCGCGGCCTCTGCCCGTCCTGCGGGGCCGATCTGAACGAGCGCGGCGGCCAGTGCTCCTGCGCCGGGCCGGAACCGGATCCCAGGTGGGCGGCGCTGGCTTCGCTCAAGGGGCGGCTGGACGAGTGAGGCTGCCCCTGGCTCTGACGATCGCCCCGGCAGCGGCTGAGATCTGGCAGCACTGAATTGCCGTAGACGTGTCCCTTTTTCGCGAGGCTCGACGACCATGCCGAATCCCAAACGACGCCACTCCGCGGCCCGGCGCGACCGCCGCCGCGCCCACGACGCTCTGGCCGTCCCGGCCACCTCGACCTGCTCGAACTGCGGCGAGGTCAAGATGCCCCATCGCGCCTGCCCGCACTGCGGCTACTACAACAACCGGCCGGTGATCGAAGGCAAAGAGGCGACGTAGTGGGACACCGGGTGAAGCGCCCGGCCGCCATGTCCGGCCGCGTGCCTGGCACCGCCGTCCCCCACCCGGCCGCGTGCGCCGGCCGCGCCGAGTGCGCCGGGCGCACTCAGTGCGCTTAGTGACATCGCCGCCGCCGGCGGTTGCAGCTCTCCTGGATGCGCTGCTCTTCTCTGGGTATGCCGCGTCGCGTGGGTGACGCCGGTCGCGTATGCCGATCGCTGTAGACGGCATGGGTGGCGACTACGCGCCGCAGAGCGCGGTCGAGGGAGCGGTGCGCGCGGCGGCCGACGACCACGCCATGATCCTGCTGGTCGGCGACCGTGCGCGGCTCGAGGCGGAGCTCGCCCGCCACCCCGAGGCGGCCGGGCTCGGCTCGCGGATCAGCATCGTCCACGCCGAGGAGGTGGTGGGCATGGACGAGCCCGCCATCACGCCGATCCGCAAGAAGCGCCGCTCCTCGGTCCGCATCTGCGCCGAGCTGGTCAAGGACTGCCGCGCCGAGGCGATGGTCACCGCCGGCAATACCGGCGCGGCGATGATCGCCGCCAAGATGGTGATCGGCACCCTGCCGGGCGTCGATCGGCCGGCGCTCGCCGCGGTCTTCCCGAACCCGCGCGGGCATACGGTGGTGCTCGACGTCGGCGCCAATGTCGACAGCAAGCCCGAGCACCTGCGCGAGTTCGCGGTCATGGGCCACTTCTACGCCCAGGAGGTCATTCACACGCCGTCGCCGCGCATCGGGCTGATGTCGATCGGCGAAGAGGAGGGCAAGGGCACCGACCTGACGCGCGAGGTGTTCAAGGTGCTCAAGACCACCGGTCTCAACTTCGTCGGCAACGTCGAGGGACGCGACGTGTTCAACGGCGCGGTGGACGTCATCGTCTGCGACGGTTTCGTCGGCAACGTGCTGCTCAAGAGCGCCGAGTCGCTGGCCGAGCTGATGTCGCGCATGCTGCGGGAAGAGCTGTCGCGAAGCAGCCGCACCAAGCTCGGGTATCTGCTCTCGCGGCCGGCTTTCGACCGTTTCCGCCAGCGCGTCGACTACAGCGAGTACGGCGCCGCGCCGCTGCTCGGGATCCGCGGCGGCTGCTTCATCGGCCACGGACGCTCGAATCCGCGCGCCATCCACAGCGCCATCCGCCGCGCCCTCGAGTTCGCCAACGCCCGGCTGGACCGGAAGATTGGCGAGAAGCTCGCGGAGTTGCACAGCCACGAGCACGAGCTGCGCGGCGAGGGGAGGTAGCGGATGGCCACGCGGCGCGTCGCTTTCGTCTTCCCGGGGCAAGGGTCGCAGAAGGTGGGGATGGGCCGGAGCTGGGCGGAGGCCTCGCCGGCGGCGCGCCGGACGCTCGAGGAAGCCGACGCCGTCCTCGGCTGGCCGCTCACCCGGCTGTGCTGGGAGGGACCGGAGGAAGAGCTCAATCTCACCGCCAACACCCAGCCGGCGCTGCTCGCGGTGTCGATCGCCATCTATCGCGCCCTCGCCGCGCCGGAGCCGCCGGCCGGTTTCGAGGGCGAGGCCTGGCCGCCGCTGCCGGCGCCGGTCGCGATGGCCGGGCATAGCCTCGGGGAGTACTCGGCGCTGGTGGCGGCGGGCGCGCTCGACTTCGGCGCGGCGCTGCGGCTGGTGCGCCGGCGCGGCGAGCTGATGCAGCAGGCGGTGCCGGTGGGGGAGGGCGCGATGGCGGCGTTCCTCGGGCTCGACGCGGCCGCCGTCGCCGCCGTCGCCCGTGACGCCGAGGCTGCCGTGGCCGGGGAGGTCTGCGCCGTCGCCAACCTCAACGCGCCGGGGCAGACGGTCGTGGCGGGCCACCGGCGGGCGATCGAGCGGGCGGTGGCGCTCGGCAAGGAACGGGGGGCGCGCAAGGCGACGCTGCTCGCCGTCTCGGCGCCCTTCCACTCGCCGCTGATGCGGCCGGCGCGGCTGGGCATGGCGGAGCTGCTGGCGCGCACCGAGCTGCGCGACCCGCGGGTGCCCGTGGTCAGCAACGTCGACGCCGCCCCGGTCTCAACCGCCGCCGCCGCCCGCGACGCGCTGGTCCGCCAGATCGACAGCCCGGTGCGCTGGGTGGAGTCGATCGAGTGGATGGCGCGCGAGGCCGGCGTCGGGGCCTTCCTCGAGATCGGCGCCGGCGGCGTGCTGTCGGGCCTCAACCGCCGCATCGCCGCGGGGACCCAGGCGGCGACCCTCGGCGAGCCCGACCAGCTGCGCAAGCTGCTCGAGGTCTGGGCGGCGGGGGCGCCGGCAGGAGCTGGCGGGGGCACCCGGCTGACGGGGGCGGCGGAGGCGAGCGCGCCGGCCGGAGCGGGCGGGCAGGCCGGGACGTCCGGGCCGGGCGGGGAGGCCGGGCAGACCGTGGCGCCGGTGCGGGCCGGAGGCGGGGAAGAGTGATGTTCCGGCTCGACGGCAGGACCGCGCTGGTCACCGGCGCCTCGCAGGGCATCGGCGAGGGGATCGCCCGGCTCCTGGCCGCCCAGGGCGCCCGGGTGGTGCTGGCCGCCCGCTCGGCGGGCCGCCTGGCGGCGCTGGCCGCGGAGATCGGCGCGGCCGGCGGCGCGGCGCACGCGCTGACGCTCGACGTGGCCCAGCCCGAGACCGTGGCCGGCCAGCTCAAGGGGCTGCCCGAGGAGTTCGCGGCGATCGACATCCTGGTCAACAACGCCGGCATCACCGCCGACAACCTGCTGGCCCGCATGTCGCTCGAGGACTGGGAGCGGGTCCTGCGCACCAATCTGACCGGCGCTTTCGCGCTGAGCCGCGAGGTGGTGCGGGGTATGATGCGGCGGCGTTGGGGACGGGTGATCAGCGTCTCCTCGGTGGTCGGGCTCATGGGCAACGCCGGCCAGGTCAACTACGCCGCCGCCAAGGCGGGGTTGATCGGCTTCAGCAAGGCGCTGGCCCGCGAGCTGGGCAGCCGGAGCATCACCGTCAACGTGGTCGCCCCCGGCTACATCGAGACGGCGATGACCGGGAGCCTCCCCGAAGCGGCGCGCGCCGAGCTGACCGCCGGCATCGCCCTGAAGCGCCTCGGCCAGGTCGCCGACGTCGCCGCCGCGGTGCTCTACCTGGCCAGCGAAGAGGCCGCCTACGTGACCGGGCTCGTCCTGAACGTCTCGGGTGGGCTGTATATTTAGAGCAGGCGTCCCCGGTGGCGCGCATGGACTGGCGGGGGGCTTTATGCTAGAACCCCGGTCTGGTGCGCGGTGGGCCAGCCGATCAATTCAAGGAGGGAGGTCCGATGGCTGTAGCGGATAGGGTCAAGAGCATCATCGTGGAGCAGCTGGGCGTGGATGAGGACGAGGTGACGATGGAGGCCAGCTTCACCGACGACCTTGGCGCCGACTCCCTCGACATCGTGGAGCTGGTCATGGCCTTCGAGGAAGAGTTCGGGATCGAGATCCCGGACGAGGAAGCCGAGAAGATCGGTAACGTCAAGGAGGCGGTCGAGTACATCGAACAGAACGCCGGGGACCAGAACTGATCCCTGAGAGCCGGCATCCCGCTCACCACCCGTCGAGATCTTGAGCTCCGCAGTGCGCCGCCGAGTCGTTGTCACCGGGGTGGGTCTGGTGTCGCCGCTGGCGGTGGGGACCGCGGGGACTTGGCGCGGGCTACTGGCGGGAGAGAGCGGCGTCGGCCGCATCACCCGTTTCGATCCCAGCGTCTTCCCGTCGCGGATCGCCGGCGAGGTCAAGGGCTTCAACCCCCAGGACTACGTCGAGAAGAAGGACGTCAAGAAGAGCGACGCCTTCATCCATTTCGCGCTGGCCGCCAGCAGCTTCGCCCTTGCCGACTCGGGCCTGACCATCGACGAGCACAACTCCGACCGCGTCGGGGTGGTCATCGGTTCCGGCATCGGCGGCCTGCCGCTCATCGAGATCACCCACAGCATCCTGCTCGAGAAGGGGCCGGGCCGGGTGTCGCCGTTCTTCATCCCCGGGCTGATCGTCAACATGGCGGCCGGGCAGGTCTCCATCCGCTACGGCGCGCGCGGCCCCTCGACATCGCCCGCCACCGCCTGCACCACCGGCCTGCACGCCGTCGGCGATGCCTATCGCCTGATCCAGAACGACGAGGCGGACGCCATGATCGCCGGCGGCAGCGAGGCGGTGATCACGCCGCTGGCCATCGCCGGCTTCTGCGCCATGCGCGCCCTGTCGCACCGCAACGCCGAGCCGCAGCGCGCCTCGCGGCCCTGGGACGCCGCCCGCGACGGTTTCGTGATCGGCGAAGGCGCCGGCATCCTGGTGCTCGAGGAGCTGGGCGCGGCCGAGCGGCGGGGCGCGCCGATCTACGCCGAGATCGTCGGCTACGGCATGAGCTCCGACGCCTACCACATCTCGGCGCCGGATCCCGAGGGGAACGGCGCCGTGCGCTGCATGCGGGCCGCGCTGCGCGACGCCGGCCTGGAGCCCCAGGCGATCGGCTACATCAACGCCCACGGCACCTCGACCCAGCTCGGCGACCTCTCGGAAGTGAAGGCCATCCACAAAGTCTTCGGCGAGCACGCGCACCGGCTGGCGGTGTCGTCCACCAAGTCGTCCACCGGCCACTTGCTGGGGGCGGCCGGCGGCCTCGAGTGCGGCATCCTGGCGCTCGCCGTGCGCGATCAGGTGCTGCCGCCGACGCTCAACTTCGAGCACCCCGGCGAGGGCTGCGACCTCGATTTCGTGCCCTTGACCGCGCGCCCCGCCGAGCTGCACTATGGCCTCTCCAACTCTTTCGGCTTCGGCGGCACCAACGGCGCGCTGATCATGAAGCGCTACGCGGGACCGGCCGCGGCGGCCGCGGCGCTTGCGGAGCCCGCGGCGCCTGCCGGGAACGCCGCCGGCAACGGCTAGCCGGGGCGGCGCCGGCAACGGACGGCCGGGGCGGCGCCGGCCCGGAAGGCGTAACCGCCCGCCGCCCGCCGCCCGCCGCCCGCCGTTTGCAACCTTCTCGCCGCTGGCCTCGTAGTGTCGGCCGATGGCAACCTGGAGGTTCAGCAGATGAACGAGCACGACAACTCAAGAGGAATCCTGCTGCAGGCGCGGCGGCCGGCGTCGACGCGGAGGGGGGCGCAGGTGCTTCGGGTGGCGATGGCGGCGGTGCTGGCGCTGGCCGTGGGCCTGGGCGTGGCGGGGCGGCTCGCCGCCGAACCGCAGGCGCGGTCGTTCCGGCAGGCCTTTCCGGTGACGCCGGGTGTCCCGCTGCGGCTCGGCAACCTGGCCGGGCGGGTCGAGCTGATCAGCGGCGCGGGCAGCCAGGTGGTGATCGACGCCGAGGTCCACGCCGAGCTTCCCGGGTCCGGCGAGACCCAGCGGGTGCTGCAGGAGATGAAGTGGGTGCGGTCCCAGGACAACAAGGGGCGGGAGGAATGGGTGCTGTCGTACCCGGTGGAGCGCTACCGCTCGTACTTCTACCCGCAGCCCCACGAGGGGTCCGAGTCGAGCTTCTGGAGCCTCTTCGACAACAGCTCGAGCTCGACCACGTATCGCGGCGAGCGGGTGCGGGTCTACACCGGGCGGCGCTCGTCGGCGCCCACGCTCTACGCCGACCTGCGGATCGCGCTGCCGGCGGCGAGCGACGTGGCATTGCGCAACCTGGTGGGCAAGGTGCACGGCGGCGCGCTCGAAGGCACGCTGGCCCTCGATACCGGCAGCAGCGACATCCGCCTCGACTCCTACGCCGGGCAGCTGCGGCTGGACACCGGCTCGGGCGACGTGGTGATCGGCGTCTGCCGCGGCGAGACCACGATCGACACCGGCTCGGGCGACGTGGTGGTGCACCAGCTGGTGGGCAACGCCAGCGTCGACACCGGCTCGGGCGACGTCCACATCGGGAAGGTGGCGGTCGGCACGTTGAAGCTCCACACCGGCTCGGGTGACGTCACGGTGCGCGACGGCGCCGCCGGCAAGCTCACTGCCGACACCGGCAGCGGCGAGGTGCGGATCATCGGCGTCGAGCTCGAGGAGCTGAGCGCCGACACGGGCTCAGGGGACGTCGAGGTCGCGAGCTCGCTCGAGCACGCCCGGCGGATCACCGCCAAGACGGGCAGCGGCGACGTGCGGGTCTACGCCGGCCCGGCGGCGTCGTTCGATGTCACGGCGGACCAGAGCAGCGGCGACCTGCAGGTGAATTACGCCGACGCGGTGCTGCGGCGTGGCCGTCACCACGACAAGGTGGTGGGGGCTCGGCGCGGCGACGGGCGGACCGTCATCCGCATCGAGACCGGCAGCGGCGACTGCGTGATCGGGCCGCGCGGCGCCAGCAAGCACAAGGACAAGGACAAGGACAAGGACCAGGACTAGGGCGCCTCCGGGGCATGCCCCTCCCGGCCGGGGCCTCGGTAGGCGGCGGATCTCCTTCCAGCCTCCGATGAGCGAGGGTCAGAGATTCGCCGAGGCGGACTGCGGTGCCTCGCCCAGAAGGCATCAGTGCCGGAACAGGCAAATCAGTAACAGGATCACGGCCAATGCGAGGAGTCCGCCCAGAATCAGGACCAGCGTCAGGTTGCACGGCTTCGTCGCAGGATTGGCCTGGAGACCCTGGCTGAACGCGTAAGTCGTAGCGAAGCCGGGGTTGCCAGTGACCATCACGTCGAAGACGCAGTGTGCGTTCTCGCCGGTTACTGGCTGGCAGGCCTGTTTCGCGATACCCTCGGTAGTGGGTTCCACTGGGTTCGTTCCCGGGATAGCGCACGGTGGATGCTCCGGCGGCCAGTTGCGCATGGTGAATGTGTCAGTCGACGTGCCCGGCGCGTAGTCGAACAGGCTATTGCCGCTGGTCACCCGCCAGGCATCGGCGAATTTCTGGTAGAGGCCGACGTAGCGGTCATGTAAGGCCCTGGGCATTGGGCCCATGGACGTACCATCCGGGAGTGCCGGCAGCCAACTGTCGTTCGCGAAGGCGCCCGCGATCCCGGCGGCGGCTCGGGCGGGGGCGATGTCGACATTGAGGTACCATTTGCTCTGGTTAGCCCACCAGCCCGGCGTCACGAACAAGTTGCTGCCGTCCGGGAAATCGATCTCGAGTCCGCCCGGCGCCGCCGTAGTCGTGATGCGGCCGCGGTTCCCAAGATCGATCCCTCCGGGGCCAGGTGTTGTCAGGACGCCGTCAACGCGGAGCTGAAGGCCGCTGGGATCCGGCACACCGCTGAGGTTCGGTTCATAGGTCACCCGGCGTTTGCCCACGCGGGCGGCAACCGCGGTGTTGATGCTGACGCAGGTAGCAAGCTCGTCGTGGGGATCTGGTCCCGGATTGAATGTCGTCGCAACGGGCGCTAGGCGTGTCTGGATTTCCAGGCCCTCAGGATGGCGCAGCGAGACAAATTCCGCCAGCGCTCTGGAAGTCGTAGTGCATTCCATCGATGGTGGTGATGTGCGGATCACCATGCAACGCCGGGTTGTAGGTAACTGTATAGATCCCGGGTCCCATCAAGTTAGTCTTAATGCTTATAAAATAAGTAACTGGATAAGTACCGGACTGTAAAAGGAAACCCCCACTGTATTGGCCCGATGTAGGCATCGATGTAATCAGCGCCAGCGTTGTGTCGGCCACGTCTGACCGGACCGTTGACAAGTAGAAGCCGGCCGCGTTTGGAGGACCCGTACCCTGATAAGTAGCCTGCCACTGGATAGTCTGGGCAAAATGTAGCGTGAATTGTGCTTCCATGACCGTACAAGGGGTCGTAAAGCAGTCCTTTGACGCCTGCACGCTGGTACTTGCCGCCAGGGATCCGGGCCATATACTTGCGGCCAGCAGGAACAACACGCACCTTACCGGCCACGTGACTCTCTTCGGCAATCGTGTATATTTCGTCGGCATAGATCCCCCTAGTTCCACCATGTCCCCCTCGACTCCTGGCCAGAAACGCAGGCGAGCTGGCCAGACTTGAACCTGATAGTCTAGATAAGTACGGCGACTACACGGGCATCGCGTGCGGCGGGGGCTTCGCCTTCTTCTCCTGGGCTTCCGCCACGCCGCCCGCCGGGATCGTCGGCTCGCCGCCCGCCGGTATCAACGCCTTCGTCGCCGCGGCCCGGGTCGCCAACCCGGACCTTGCGATCACCCTCACGGCCTCGCCCAACCCGGTGATGGCGACGAAGAACATCACCTACACGATCGGAGTCCAGAACCAGCCCTCGACCGCTCTTGCGCAGCAGGTCCAGGTGGTCGACGGGCTGCCCGCCGGGACGAAATTCCAAGGGGTTACGGCGCCGGGCTGGAGCTGCGTCACGCCGAGCGTCGGATCGGGCGGCATCGTGACCTGCAGGCTGCCGGTCTTGGCCGCGGGCGCCGCGGCGGCCAACATCCTGCTCGTCGTGGCGGCGCCGAGCGCGGCGAACCCGGCGCTCTCGGACACCGCGGCGGTCACCAGCAACGCGACCGACCCCACCCCCGCCGACGACACCGCGACCGTGACCATCGCCGTCGTCTCACCCTTGCTTCAGGTGCCGGGTGGGATCGACCTGGGGCAGACTTGCGCGGGCGCGACCAGCACCGGAACGCTCAACGTTTGCAACACCGGCTCGGCCGGCCTGATCGTCACGGCCATCACCTCTTTGAATCTCAGCTTCTCCGTCACCACGCCTTCCGCGGGCTTTCCGGTTGCCATCAGTACCGGCTTCTGCTTCCCCTTCCAGGTGGTCTTCACCCCGGCCGGCGCAGGCGCCCAATCGGGGAGCCTGATCATCGCGAGCAACGATCCCGTCAACCCGAGCACCGCCGTGGCGGTCTCCGCGAGCGTCGGCAGGCCCGACATCCGGGTCACCGGCTCGACCGACTTCGGCGTCGCCTCCGCCTGGACTCCGGCCGAAAAGACGGTCGACGTCTGCAACACCGGAACCTGCAGCCTGTCGGTCACCGCCGCGGCAACCAGCTGCGCCGCCTTCGAGCTGGTCACGAACCCGTTCCCAGCCACCCTGGGTCCCGGCTCCTGCCTCGATCTCGTGGTGCGCTTCGTTCCCCACCGGCAGGGGCGCCGGGTCTGCCAGCTGACGGTGGCGAGCAATGATCCCGGCCAACCGACGGTCACCCGCACGCTGGCCGCCCGGACGCCGCCTTTCTTCAGCCTCCATGCCGGCCTCGTCGAGCCGCACGGCGCCTTCCACGCCGTCGCCGGCCATGGCGGGACGCTCAACCTGGATTTCCTCTACCCGCTGACCTCGCACTGGGCGTGGGACGTGCGGCTGGGCGCGTCGCGGTTCGACGGCCGCGCGGGGCAGCCCGACGTCGACCTCGCGATGCTTTCGGCCAACGCGCGCTTCACCCTCAACCCCGGTGGACCGGTCCACCTCTTCATCAACGGCGGCCTCGGCCTCTACGACTTCCGGCCCGGGGACTTCGTGGGGGGCGGCAATCTCGGCGCCGGCCTGAACGTGCCGCTCGGCCATCTCTTTGCCCTTGAAGCCACCTACAACTTCCACTCCGCCTTCAACGCCTCGCCCGGGCGGGAGTTCAGTCAGGTGCAGCTGGGACTGCTGGTGTCGTTCTGAGGCTGGCGCCTGCCGCGAGCCGCGCCACGAGGCGGCGCGGGCGGAGGGCTACATCTTGCTGTAGTTCGGGCCGCCGCCTCCTTCGGGGGGCACCCAGGTGATGATGCCGTAGGGGTCCATGATGTCGCAGGTCTTGCAGTGGACGCAGTTGGCGGCGTTGATCTGCAGGCGGGGGCCTGCCGCGTCGGTCACCATCTCGTAGACCGCGGCCGGGCAGAAACGCTCGCAGGGGTTGGCGTACTCGGCGGTGCAGCGGGTGACGCAGATGGTGGGATCGGCGACGTGCAGGTGGACGGGCTGGTCCTCTTCGTGCGCGGTGCCGGACATGTAGACGTCGGCCAGGCGGTCGAAGACCAGCTGGGTGCCGTCGACCGCTGCGCTCGCGGCTGGGATCGGGGGCGGCGGCTCTAGACGGCTCCCGGCCGCCGAGGTCAGCGGCACCAGGCGCTCGTGGCCGGCGCGGGCGGGCAGGCGGTCGCGCACCCCCCAGCCGCGGCCGCCGGTGATGAGGCCGAGACCGGCCTGGAGCATGGCGGCTGGCAGGCCGTGGTCAAAGGCCTGGTGGAAGTTGCGCACCGGCCAGAGCTCGTCGCGGATCCAGCTCGCCTCGACCTTGGATTGGTAGCGGACGTGCGGCGCCAACCGATGTCCGCCGATGTCGCCGGCGGCGGCTGGCGCGGCGGTGGCGGCCAGCTCCTCGAAGATGGCTTCGGCCGCCAGCATGCCTGACTTCATCGCCAAGTGGATGCCCTTCAGGCGCTGGCTGTTCAGCAAGCCGGCGGAGTCGCCGATCAGCAGGAAGCCGTCGCCGCCGAGCCGCGGCACCGACCACCAGCCTCCTTCCGGGATCGCCTTGGCGCCGTAGAACGCCAGCTTGCCGCCGGCGAGCAGGCGGGCGACCGCGGGATGGGTCTTGAAACGCTGGAACTCGAGATAGGGGTCGAACCGCGGGTTCCGGTAGTCGAGGCCGACGACCAGCCCGACGATCAGCTGGTCGTTCTGCATGCCGTAGAGGAAACCGCCGCCGAAGGTGTGGAAGCCGAGCGGCCAGTTGAGGGTGTGGATCACCTGGCCCGGCGCGACGCGTCCCGGCGGCAGGTCCCAGACCTCCTTCAGGCCGATCGCGTAGACCTGCGGGTTGCGCCCCGGCCCCTGCCCCAGTCCCAACGTCGCGTCGAGCTGCTTGACCAGGGTGCCGCGCGGCCCCTCGCCGAGCACCACGCAGCGGGTGCGGATGTCGATCCCGGGCTCGTAGTTGGCCTTCTTCTCGCCGTGCCTGCCGATGCCGCGGTCGCCGGTGCGGACGCCCACCACCCGCCCCTCCTCGAGCAGCGCGGCGGCGGCCGGGAACTCGTAGAAGACGTCGACGCCGGCGGCTTCGACGCGCGGCGCCATCCACTTGAGGAGCTTGCCCAGCGAGGCGACGTAGCAGCCATGGTTCTGCAGCGGCGGCGGGATGGGCAGCGAGTGCGCGCCGCCGGCGGTCAGGAAGAGCACCTGCTCCTTGCCGACCGGCGCCTCGAAAGGCGCGCTCTGCCAGTCCTCGGGAAACAGCTCGGCGAAGGCCCGCGGATCGACCACGGCGCCGGAGAGCGCGTGGCTGCCGATCTCGTGCCCCTTCTCGAGGACCGCGATCGAGATCTCGAGCGGTGCGCCGGGCGGCGCCGCCTGCTGGTTGTGCCGGCGCACCAGGCCGGCGAGATGGTAGGCCCCGGCCAGGCTGGCCGGCCCGGCGCCCACGAACAGCACGTCGATGTCCAGCGTCTCGCGCTCGCCGCTCATTCGGAGGGATCGGCAGGCTCAGCTGGCGAGATCGAGGGCAGGGATGCCGACCATGGTCTCTTCGTCGACCGGGAGACCCGAGGCGATCCAGGCGTCGAGGCCGCCTTCCAGGGGACGGACGCGGGTGAAGCCGCGGTCCATGAGGAGGCGCGCCACGCGCGCCGCGGAGGCCTCGTTTGGGCAGGTGCAATAGAGGACGATCTCGCCGTCGCGCGGCAAGGCCGCGAGCCTATCGTCCACCTCCTCGAGAGTCATGCGGAGGGCGCCCGGGATGTGCTGGACGGCGAAGCTGCGAGTGGTGCGGACGTCGACGATGGCCGGCGTGCGGCCGCTCTCGATCAGCCGGCGGAGATCCTCGACGCGGATGCGGGCGAGGCGCAGCAGCTTGTAGAAGCGGCGGCGCTCCCACCATTTCATCGCTACCACGAGAGCCAGGGCGCCCACGGCGATGACCACCGCCCACACGCCGAGGCGGTGGAGGAAGGCGAGGCCGCGTCCGACCGCGCCGTGGAACACGAAGCCCAGGCTCAGCGCCGAGCCGGCCCACAGCAGGTTCCCGAGCAGGTCCCAGAGCAGGAAGAGATGGATCGGGACACGGGCGGCGCCGGCCAGCGGCAGCACCACGATCGAGTAGCCGGGGACGAATTTCGAGTACAGCAGCGACGCCAGGCCGCGGCGCGCGAAGAGGGCTTGCGTCGAGCGCTCGCACCCCTCGGGCGACAGGGCGATGCGGCAGATGGCGCGCACCGCGCGCTCGCCGCGCCAGCGCCCGAGCAGGAACCAGCCGAAGTCGACCGCGAGCGGCGCGCCGACGGCGATGATCAGCAGCGGCACGACGGCGATCAGGCCGGTCGCCGCCAGGGCACCGGCCACGAACAGCGCCGGCAGCGCCGGCACGGGCACGCCGACCCGCTCCAACACGGCGTTGGCGAAGACCAGGGCCAGACCATGCCGGCCGACCTGCGCGATCAACTCATCCATCGGAAGGAGGACCTCGATGCTTCGCGGTGGGGCGCCCGCTCGACGACCGCGACTCCGACTACCGCTCTATTCTCGCACGGCTCGCCGGGCGGCGGAAGCGCCGCGGTGCGAGCAGAGCAAGGCCTTGCAGCACTCGGGCCAGGGACTCGGGCCGGGATCTCGGGCCAGGGAGGCAGAGCTCGAGCGAGGCAGAGCTCAAGCCAGATAGGACTGCAGGCGGAGCGAGGGGTTGAACTCGGCGTTGCTCAGGAACGCGATCATCGGCTCGAGCGGCATGGTCGACCGGGTCGCCGAGAAGCGGTTGGCCGTGCGCAGGTACATCAATGCCAGGTAGACCTCGCGGTGAGGATCGAGCTTCAGCAGCCTCTCCGTGGCCTCCGCGACCAGGGCCTGGGCGGCGGCCAGCTCGCCCCGGCGCTCGAGGGTGGCTGCCCAGCTGAGAGTCCACACTCCCGCCTCGTAGGGTTGGCCGATGGCTTCGAGCTCGGACCGGCACAAGGTGAAGGCGCGAGCCGCGTTCTCCAGGTCCCCCGCGTGGCCGAGGAGCTCGCCTTCGAGCCTGGCGGTGCGGGCCCGGTTCCTGCCGCGCTCGTGGGTGACGATGACGTCCCGATGCCGGCGCAGCGTCTCCAGCCCCTCTCGCCAGCGCCCGGTCCTCTCCAGCGCGCGGCAGATGCCCGTCAGAGCAGTGCCCGCGACCAGCGGCTCATGCTCGTGGCCGAGCACATGCAGGGAATCGCGGCAGAGCTGTTGCGCCAGGTCGAGATCGCTGGTGAGGTTCATCACGACCACCGCGTCTCCCACCAGGGCGCGGGCCAGCTCCGGCGCGTCCGCTTCGCGACGGTAGATGCGCCTGGCGGCCGACAAGAGCATCCTCGACGAGGCGGTATGCGACTGATCGCAATAGAGGCTAGCCTGGATCTCCAGCAGCCGGGCTTCCACCAGCGGGTCGTAGCCGCCGCGGGCGAGGTCTGCCGCGGCACGATGGAGGTGACGTTGAGCGGCGCCCAGATCCAAGGCGACGCGGCAGGCATTGGCGAGCTCGATGGTGGCGCGGCAGCGCAGCTGCTGGAAGGCTCGTCCCGTATCGCGGGCGCTCTCGGCCAGATCGCGTGCGAGCTCCGCCAAGCGCAGCCGCAGCCGAGGGTCGTTGGGCCCCAGCGTGGCGGTCTGGCGCAACAGCGCTTCGATCGCCGGAGCACCGAGCAGTTTGCGCGGCAGCCGGCCAATCGCCGCCGGGCCTTCAGCATCGAGGATAGCAAGCGCCTGGCGCACGGGCGCGTCGCCCCGGTTGGCGGTCCGCAGCTTCGCACCGGCCCGAGCGGCGCGGGCGGCGGCCCGGAGGTAGGCGGCCGCCAACGTCCTACCGCAGCGCGCCGCATCGGTGGCCCGCGCCTCGGCGGCGGGATCGTCGTCCATCCAGGGAATGAGCCGTGCCGCGAGCGCCTTCCGGCACGCGGCGCAGCCGGCTCGCAGGTGGTGCAGCACCGTGCGGCTCTCTGCCGCGGGCAGCCCGCTGCGCCCGAAGGCGTTGAGCTGGAAGATGGTTGGATGCATGAGGAGCATCGTTGGCTTTGGCCTGTGCCGCGGAGCTCCTGACCCCCGGGCGACGATGCGACGCGCCGGGACTCGACGGAACTCGACGGGACGCGAGGCACGGGAAATCCCGTCGAGGCGCTCGAGCTGCTCAGGTCACTCTAGGAGGTATACGCGCTTTGGGGCTATTACGTTATCGGCGCTCAGGGCGCTGCTGGCACCCCGGGCGCTCAGGACGACCCCGGGCGCTTCGGCGCTCCGGACGTGCTGGGCGCTCCGGGGGCTCATGACGCTCCAGGCGCTCTGTGCGCTCCGGGTGAGAGCCGCCGTTCGGTTGCGGTTATCCTATCCGCTGGGCGGCCGCGAGCGAGCGGCGGGCCAAGCCTCCCGGAGGGTCTGTCTTGTCTGAGGCCGATGCAGCGGCGGTGGCGGGAACGACGGCGACGGCGGCGACGAAGGCGTCGCTGATCGCCACGCTGACCACTCCGCTCACGCCCGAGCTGGCGGCGGGGCTCGACGGCGTTGAGTGGCTCGAGGTGCGCGCGGACGTGCTGGGCGATCTCGACCCCGAGCCGCTGCGGCGGCTGTTCTCCGGCAAGCTCCTCTATACCTTGCGCAGCCGGGCGGAGGGAGGCGGCTTCGAGGGCTCGCCCGAGCGGCGCAAGCGGCGCCTGCTCGAGGCCGCGGTGCGCTACGACCGGGTGGACCTCGAGGGAGCGCGCGACCTAGGGCCGGAGCTGCTGACCGCCGTGCCGCGGGAGCGGCGGCTGATCTCCTGGCACGGGCCGGCGAGCGACGCCGAGGCGCTAGAGGCCTGCTTCGCGCGGATGGCGGCGTCCGAGGCGGCGCTCTACAAGCTGGTGCCGTGGGCAGTGCAGCCGGGGGAAGCGCTGGCGCCGCTGATGCTGCTGCACAAGTTGCATCGGCGCGACGTCATCGCCTTCGCCGGCGGCGACGCCGGGACCTGGACGCGGCTGCTGGCACCTCGGCTGGGCGCGCCGGTCGTCTTCGGCGCGGCCGGCGAAGCGCCCGGCGCGCCGGGCCAGCCGTCGATCCGGGCGCTATGCGAAGACTTCGGCCTGCCGGCCCTGCCACCGGTGGCGACACTCTTCGGAGTCGTCGGCAACCCCGTAGCCCACTCCCTCTCGCCGCGCCTCCACAACGGCGCCTACCGCGAGCTCGGCATCCCGGCACTCTACCTGCCGTTCCAGACCGACGCGTTCGGGGACTTCTGGCTCGAGGTGGTGGAGGAGGGAGTCCTCGAGACCCTGGGCCTGCCGATCCACGGCCTCTCGATCACCGCGCCCTTCAAGGCGGCGGCCCTGGCGGTGGCCGGAGCCGAGAGCCCGCTCGCTGGCCTCGTCGGCGGCGCCAACACCCTGGTCCTGAGGCAAGGCGTCTGGGAAGCCGAGTCGACCGACCCCGAAGGAGTCGTCGAGCCCCTGCGCGAGCGAGGCATCCGGATCGAAGGCCGCCGCGCCGCGGTGATCGGGGCCGGAGGGGCCGGCAGGGCCGCCGCGGTGGGGCTGTCCCACCAGGGCGCCCAGGTGACCCTCTTCAACCGCAGCGCCGAGCGAGGCGAGAGCGCTGCCGCGGATCTAGGGGTGCCGTGCCTGCCCCTGGGCGATCTGGCGCCGGGCGACTTCGATCTGCTGGTCAATGCCACGCCGGTGGGGCGCGCGGAGGTTGCGCTGGGGGGCGAGGACGGGCAGGAGGGCCGGCAGGGCCAGGGTCAGCAGGCATCGCAGGGGCAACGAGGCGAGCGTGCCCAGGGAGGCGAGCGAGCTCAGGGAGGCGAGCGAGGCTCGGGCGAACCGCTGCCGTTCCCGGTCGAAGCGCTGCGCCCGGGAACCGTGGTCATCGACCTCGTCTACCGGAGAGGGGAGGAGGGGCCGACGCCTCTCCTGGCGGCCGCCGCGGAGCGAGGAGCGGTGACCGTCGACGGCCGCGAGGTGCTGCTAGGCCAGGCCCGGGGGCAGTTCCGGATCATGACCGGGCAAGAGCTGCCAAGGAACTTGGCGCGGCGGCTCCTGGGCCTCCCGCCGGCCAGCTGAGCCGGTCCCGTAAGTGCTTCAGCCGCAGGATCTTGCAGCCCGTCACCGCAGCCAGTCCTCAGCCCGGTCGTTTTGACGGCCCCAGGAGACTGGTGTACCATTCCCCGCTCCCCGCGCCGGGGTAGCTCAGTGGTAGAGCACCTGACTGTGGATCAGGGGGTCACGGGTTCAAATCCCGTCTCCGGTGCCAATAAAATCAACAACATACATAATTCTACCTCAAACTTAATCATGGCCAGGGGACGCATAGGGGACGTATTCCGCACGTGCTGGGACGGCGGCGCACCAGCCTTGGACAGCTCCGTGCGCGAGTTCCTCGCATCGCCTCGAAGCGCTTCGGCGCTCCTTCTGCCCCCTCTGTAAGCCTGAGGTCCCCGGCAGGGCATCGCACACCGTGCCGCGGGCCATCCTCGCGCCGCCCCCAAGTGCACTGTGAGCAGGCCCGCGATCACTGCCGGGGAGCATCTCCTGATGGGTGCCGACCAAGCCTGGCCGCTCCTCGGCTTGCCCGGGCGGGCGGGGGCGTAGCTCTTCTAGCGAGCGACCGCTTTTTACCTGCTAAGATTCGCCGACCGACACCGACCCGCAGGAGTGCCCGATGTCCCTCACCTCGATCTGGATGACCGACCCGGACCAGCTCCGCGGTAAGCACATCCAGCAGATCATTTCCTTTGCTGGCGCCGGGAAGCTGCTCGACGACTCCCAGGCATCACTGGAGTTCCGCGAGTTCCTGCAGCTTGTCCAACTCGAGACGCTCCAGAGCTTCGCCGAGGGGTGCCTGCAAGACAGCTTCCCGGATAGCGGGCTGGCCCTCCAGGACATCGTCAACGAGATTGGACGTCGGCTCGACTTCGAGGTGGAGAAGGGTCGCTACCGCGGCACCAGAGGCAGGGTCGGCTTCGACGGGATCTGGAGGTCCGAGGACGGACGCGGGCTGATTGTGGAGGTCAAGACGACCGACGCCTATCGGATCGAGCTAGCGAGGCTTGCCGCCTACAGGAAGGAGCTCATCGCAACCGGCAGGCTCTCGGAGGCCACCTCTTCGATCCTCATCGTTGTGGGGCGCGCACACACCGAGGATCTCGAGGCCCAGGTTCGCGGCTCTCGATACGCCTGGGACGTCCGGCTCATCAGCATCCGGGCGCTGCTGAAGCTCCTTGATATCAAGAGCAAGCTCGTCGAGAATCCCTTGGTTGTGCAGCAGGTCCGTAGCATCCTCGCCCCCAGGGAATATACGCGTGTAGACGACATCGTCGATCTCGTCTTTCGTGCCGCCGAGGATGTGGCGATAGAGAGCGAGGAACCTGAGACGGAGGTGGAAGAGGGCGAGGAGGCGGTCGTGCCTGCGAAGGAGTCCGGCGGCAAACAGGTCGATTTCAACGACGAGTGTGTAAAGCGGATCGAGAAACGCCTCGGTCGGCCATTGGTCAAGCAGTCCCGCGTGACCTGGAAATCACCGGACAACGCCGTTGCTCTACTCTGCAAGACCTCCCGGAGGTACATCCGCGGGCAGCGCGTCGTCTACTGGTTCGCCGTCCATTCGAGCCGGTACGGCAAACTCTTCTCCTCCATCGATGAGACCTGGGTGGCCTTCGGGTGCGGCTCACCCGAAGTCATTGTTCTCGTCCCCTTTGCGACGTTCCGCGATTGGACTGCTGGGCTGAACATCACGACCATGAAGCACGGCGAGGTCTACTGGCACGTCCACATCTGGGAAGACGAATGCCGGTTCGAACTCCGGCGGAAGGCGGGCTTCGAGCCAATCGACCTCACGCCCTACCTTCTCGCGACGCCCTGAGCTCAGCCTCGGGCAAGAGGGCGAGGTCGAAGACGCGATCCGCCCTCCCGCGGTAGTCGACCGCCGCCAGGGTGGGCTCGCTGCGCCGCGCGCTCCGGGAGCGCGTCCGGGCGATGGGCTACCGCGCCTTCGACGTGGACCGCCAGGGGGAGAAGGGCTTCCGCCGCATCGACGAGGGCTTCTCCACCCGTCCCGATTCCCGGGCCATGGCTGCGTACTTCGCCGCGTCGGGGGACGCTGCCACCGCCGCTCTGTTCCGCCCCAGCTCGATGGAGTTCGTGCGTGGGCTCGGCGGCGACCCTTCACTCTGGTCTCGGAGATGCCGCTGTTCTTGCGCCCGCCCGCGGCCCCCCGGGGCCCTGCGAGCTCGGCATCCGGCGACCCCGCGGCAGCCGCGGTGCGGCGGCGGCTCGTGCGCCTGGCGGTCGGCTGCGCCAACACCCTGGCGGAGCTCGTGGGCCTGGCCTTCGAGGTGGACGAGGCGGGGAGCGTGCCGGTACCCTCAGCCGCCGCGGCCTGCGGCGAGCCCCCGTGGCGTGGCATCGCGCCGCCGCCGGCGAGCGGCACCAATGGCACGCGCGCCGCGTCCCCTCTCGCCAGGCCGAGGATCCCCCTGCGGGCGGTGACCGACAGCAACCTCCTCCTCGTCGAGCAGCTCAGGCGCCTGCTCGACAGCGTCGAGCGCCAGGAGCGCTGGCGCTCCGCCCGCCCCGGCGAGCTGTGGCGCGGCCTGCTGCTGCAGCTGGCGCGACTGTTTCCGCTCGTCGCGAGCCTGGAAGCGGGGGCGCTGCCCGACGCCCAGGCGCGGGAGCTCGCGGCCCTGATCGCGGACGCCACCACCCATCTCGCCTTCCTGCGCTTCTATCCCCGCCTGCCGACCGCCTGAGACGGCCCATGGCGCTGGCGAGAGGACGAGGTGCTCGGGAACCAAGCGTGCCGCGGATCGCCGGCCCGATCGCCCGGGGCTCGCGGCGCCGCCGGCGCCGGCGCGGCGCCGCAGCGCGCCCGCGCCGCCCCTGGTCGTGCCTCCGCTCGCCGCGGGTGCCGCCGGTGCGGCCCGTGCGTCGACCGCCGCGGGGCCCGTTGCCCTCCCGCCGCTCGAGCCACCCGAAGGCAATGGCGTTTTCGGCGTGGCACCGGCGAACCGCGCGCGACCTCGCGCGGCGCACCGCCGCCGCGCCCGTCGCCGCGGGACGCTCCGCTGCCGCGTGTCTCGCAACGGCCCGCCGCAGCGGGCACAGGATCTCGCCACGAGCTCGACCTGCCGAGGAGGCAAAGCGCGCGATGACACCAGGGTCCAGCAGGATCATCGTCGTCGGAGCGCGGCCATCCGCGCATGACCCTCGCGAGGATGCCACCGGGCCCCATGTGGGTACGCCTCGATGACGCCATCCCCCACCATCCCAAGTTCGCGCGCGCCGGCCCGGAGGTGTTCGCCCTCTTCGTCGCCGGCCTCTGCTACTGCAACCGCTACCAGACCGACGGCCTCATCCCCAAGCTGGCGGTGCCGCACCTGCTGCCCGGGCTCGCCGAGGGCCGCGCGATGGAGCTCGCCATGAACCTGACCACCAACGCCCCGCGGCCCTCGTGGGGCGACGAGGGCGACCACTTCCGGGTCCACGACTACGAGCACTACCAGCCGACGCGGGACGACGCGCAGGAGCGGCGGGCGCAGAACGCCGACCGCCAGCGGCGCTTCCGCGAGCGTCATGCGGCGGCCGGCGACGCCGCCAGCGCCACCGTCGACCCCGCGGGTGGCGTAACGCGTTACGTCGTGCGTGACCGTAACGCGCGTAACGCTGCCGTAACGCGTCCCCGTAACGCTGCGCAGCGTTACGGTAACGCCCCCCTCCCCGGACCCCTCCCCCCAACCCGTCCCGTCCCCGGTAGGAGAGATTTATTTCCCGGGCCGGGCCTGGAGCACGAACAGCGTGAAGGGCTCAGGCGCGCGCAGAACGCGGAGCGCCAGCGGCGCTTCCGCGAGCGTCACCGGGCGTCCGGGGGTGGGGCCGGGCGTCCCGTAACGCGTGACCATAACGCCGCGATCGCCCGCGACGTAACGCCCGTGACGCGTGACAGTAACGCCGCGGCCGTAACGCCTGACCGTTACGTAACGCGTGACGGTTACGCAGCCGACGTAACGCCTGACGGTAACGCAACCGACCTCACGCGTGCCGGTGACGCCTCCCTCCCCGCAGCCTTGCCCGCGCCAGGTCGTGACCGCGACCTGCGGGCTGAGTTCGACGACTGGTTCGCCGCCTATCCGCGCCAGGAGGCCGAGCTCCCGGCGCGGCAAGCCTGGATGGCGGCGCCCGACCTGCCACCGCTGGCGCTGCTGCTCGAGCGCCTGGCCTCGCAGGGCGCGGCCAGGCCGGACGCGACCTTCTGGCCCGCGCCCGACCGCTACCTGCGCGAGCGCCGCTGGGGCGACCGGCCGCCGCCCGCGGCGCGCACCCGCCAGGCGCGCTCGCCCGAGAGCGAGCGCCGGGCCCTCGGCAGCGACGACGCCCGCCGCCGGCGCCTGAGCGAGATCAGCGCCGAGGCCTGGTTCGATCCGGAGGCGCCGGATGCCTGACTGCGAGCTCTGCCTGGGGCGCGGCTGGGTGGTGACCATCGACGCCGGCGCCGGCCATGCGCGCCGCTGCACCTGCCACACCGAGCGGCCCCTCGCCGAGCACCTCGCCGCGGCCGGAGTGTGGGAGGAGTACCGCCACTGCACCCGCGACACCTGGCGCGGCGCCTGGCCGTCCACCCAGCTCCGCGACTTCGGCAAGACCGTCTTCCTCTGCACCATCTTCGGCCGCGTCGGCAGCGGCAAGACCCACCTCGCGACCGCGATCCTCGCCGAATGGCTCCAATCCGGCGGCCGTGGCCTCTGGCGGGAGACCAGCACCGCGCTCGAGGAGATCAAGCGGGCCATGGCGGGCGGGAGCGCCGATGCGTTCGGCGGCGCCGGTGGCGCTGATCGTCTGATCGACCAGCTGAAGTCGGCCAGCCACCTCCTGGTGCTCGACGACCTGCTGACGCAGCAGGCCACCGACTGGGCGGAGTTCCTGGTCTCGCACGTCCTCCGCTACCGCCAGGGCCGCCACCTGCCGACGGTGATCACGGCCAACGTCACCGACCTCGTCGAGCTCGACAGGATCGAGCCGCGCCTCAGCTCGCGCTGCGGCGCCGCGATCGTCATCGGCCTGGCAAGTGGCGACCGCCGGACGGTGATGGCTACGAACACCACAAGAAGGGAGCAGCACAGTCCATGAACGCTGGTCCTCAAAGCAAGCCCAACAACCAGGACCCGCTCGCCGTCCTCCTCGCCGCGCTGCGCGAGCGGGACGACCGTCTTCTGGACCAGCGCGAGGTCTGCAAGCGCACGACGTTGCACCGGAATACGATCCTCAAGCTCGAGGTCAAGGGAGACTTCCCAAAACGGAGGGTGGTTGCCGGCGGCAAGATCGTCTGGCGGGCGTCGGAGATCGCCGCCTGGATCGCCAGCCGGCCGACGGCAGAAGAGGCGCGCGAGGTAGAGGAACGCCGCCTATCGTGAACGCGCCGCGCCGCGCTTAAGGACCGGCGAACGATCCCACGACCGAGGTGTTCAAAGTGTCTCAGCAGGCCGCGAGGGGTGGTGGCCGGATCGTCACCCTTGCTCGCCGATGATCGCCTTTTTCGAGCGCGAGACCACGACAGTCTTCCGGTGCACGAGTCCGCTGTCGTCGAATCCTTCCCGATCCGGCTCCACACTCAGCAGCTCGATGTCCTCCGGGGCGGGCAGAGCGGCTGCGACGGAGGCCGCGCTGTCCGGGTTGGCAGGCGTCCCGGCGTCCGCCGCTCGGACGCCGGCGGCGGAACCGGCGGAGCGACTGCCGCCCATGGTCGCGCGCAGGATGGCTCCTGCATCCACAGCAGTGCGAGCCGAATCCTCTCCGGCCAGTGCCGCATCCGCCGCCGCGCGCTGCTCGCCGCTCGGCTGCGCCTGAGCACGCTCCACGGCCGCCGAGACTCTGCGCTGTAAGGCGTCCAGGTCCGGCGATTCAGTCGCTGCGACGGCCGACCGCGCGGGGCTGGCCGCCGAGCGGGAGAACCTGAAGCCCGGCTTCGCCTCCCTCAGGATGCTCACCAACTCGTCGTATCCCTTGTCCTTGTCCATCGCGACCTCCTATGCCACCGCCCTCGGGACCGCTTCCGCCGGCCTGGTCACCATCCCAGCCCCAGACAGGTATACTCCCTCCAGATCTTGAATTCAATAGCTTCTGCCAGGCTGCCAGGGATCCGCCCGTGGGGCATGCCGTCCATGAACGCCAGCTTCGCATCGAGCAGCGCTGCCGCCGGCGGCTTGCTCGCCGCGTAAGCCTGCCAGAAGGCGCGGTGAAGCGGCTCACCAAAGTACCCGTAAGGTTCCAAAGTAGGAGAATAGTGAGATCCAGTGCAGCCGACGAAGGCTCGCGCGCCATTGGCGAGAAAGCGTAGGGCGATCGATGTGTCCGCAGTCCGATCCCCTAGGCGTCTGGATGGCACTGCCCGTCGGGCCGAGGTGTCGGCTGCGAGCGCACCCCAGCAGCAACCGGTGAAGACGACGCTTCCTGGGCGCACAGGTACGTTCTCGAGGTGCATCGCGGTGGGATATTGCCCCGCGTCCTCACCCCAGAACAGGCTCGCGATCACGTCGTTGCCATGGAGCATGAGGTAAACGCGCTCGGCGTCCAGCGAGTACTTGGGTGACTGGTTATAGAGCACCGGTCCGGACCGCAGCATCTGGGCACCGCCCGGCAAGGAGCTGTAGATGAGGTCGGCAAAGGGCCGCGCGACGTTGCGCAGGCCGTGCCGGTGCTCGTTCGTCTGTGCCAGTGGGGCTTGAAGCGCTGCGAAGACGAGCTCGGAGGCCTTACCGTCCGGGATGCGGCTCACCGGGAGGTCCGGGATGCCGTTGCCGTCACGGTCGCCATAGGCATCATCGCTCCAGACCAGGAAGTTGTCCGCGTCATCGTTCGACGGCAGCTGCCGCCGAAGCCGTGGAGGCAGCGCGTCCACGCATTGGGGCGGGATCGTGTCATAGCCGCCAAGCAGGACGACTCCCTGTAGATATGGCTTCGCGGCCAGCTCCGCGCGCACGGCGGAGACGGCATCGATCTGAGACCAGAGACCTCGCGGCAGAGTCTCGAGCACGTCCTGGCGCGCAACCCGCAGCGCGTCGAGCACGGCGTCGGCCTCGCGTGCGCCGATGTTGGAGATCAAGGCTTGGCGGCTGGTCACGAAGAGGAGCGGCGGCAGGGTGCGGCCTGAGGCCAGCGCGAGCGCGGACGGTTCGGGTCGCGCAGCCCGCTCCAAGTCGATCCTTGGCACGCCTTCCTGGTCATGTTCCCGAGTGCTGCTAGCCGCCCCCGCCACCTCAAACGTGAAAGCACCGGAGAAGGTGATGCGAACCCCGGCAGGCACGCGCGTGATCAGCTCCACTGTATCGCCATCGCCCCCTGTCGCAGGTCTGCCGCCGCCGCCCGGTCCGGCAACGCCAGCCGGTCGGGTTGGGCTCTCGAGACCGCGGCTTGACGGCTCCGGAGCGCCCGCCGGCTCGGGTGCGGGTTCGTCGGAGGAGTTCGGCTCGGGATCATTCAACTCCCCCCGCGTCAGTTCGATCGCCGGCTTCTTCGTGGAGAACCTGAACGTCACACGCCCGTTATGGTCGGTGCGGGCCCAGCGAATCTGTTTCGCGTGGGAGTCGAGAACCCGCAGGGTCTGCGGATTTGGATGGTGCTTGCTCCCGGACCCCGCGCACATCCCGATCACCCGCGGCCGGCCCAGCTTGTCCCAGACGCTCTCAGAGAACCCGTTGTCGCTGCCGTGATGAGCAAGCTTGACCAGGGCATAAGGAGCGCGGGCGGCGAGATCATCGAGGAGCGTATCGATTTCGCGTGATACGAGATCGTCGCTAACTTGTGGATCCGCGAACTGCATGTCACCGGTGAAGAGCAGGTGCACGCCCTGGTACGTAAACACAGTCACCAGGCTTTGATCGTTGATGGCCCCCTTTTCCTTGGAGAACGCGTCCGCGTTGTCCGCGCCGGCTTTCACGGCGTCGACCACTTGGCGGTAGGCTGTGATGACCCCAACCTGGCTGTCCTGGTCCCCGGGCAGTAGCGCCGTGGATGCGTGCATTAGGTCCTGCGAGCGCCCCGCAATCAGTTTAGCGCAGTGCTCGAGTTGATCTTGCGATGGCCCGAGGATCTCGAGGCCGATCTCCTGGAAGCGCCGGAGAAGTTCTTGGGGGTCGTCGCTGCCATATCGCACCACTCTGGTACCGCGCTCCGCAAGCTGCTGGAGCATCCGGTTATAGCGTTGCTCGAGTGTGGCGGCGGCATCGGCCAGCACCGCGATCTGCTCATCGCTTGCATCTGCCAGGGTTTCCTCGCGCAGCGCGGCGACCAGCACCCGCACACCGGCAGGTGCCGCGAGGAGCGCGTCGGAAGTTCTGTCGTCGGCGGTGTGACCCCAGCCGAGGCGCGGATCGGCCACCAGCGCCCACTCAGGACGGATGCTGTTTTGTTCCACCAGCGCGGGCAGACACCCGATGTGGTCGGCGTGGGCGTGAGTGCAGATGAGGAGCGAGATCGAGTAGGGCTCCTCCTGCTGTCCCATCACGTCCCCGATCTGCGCCTGGATGGAAGGATGGTCCTCTCCCTTGTCCTTGTAGTTGCCCGGATGTGCGCCGTCGATCAGCACGGTGGTATCGCCGAACTGACAAACGATGGCATCGCCGTACTCCTCGGGACCGACATCCAGGAGGTGAACGGCGAAGGTAGAGGCGGACGCGTCCGCTCCCCGATTCAATCTGCCTGGATCCTGTCGCAACTCGTTCATTGCGCTGCTCTCCCCTTCTCTCTTTCCCTGTCGCATACACACATTTTAGCACATGTCGCGTACCCAGGACTTGGCGGCAATCGGTTATTGGGCCGGGGAGCTTTCGCTCGGGACGGCGTCACGTACATAGGTCCGCGGGTTCGCGCAGCAGCAGACGAAGGGCCGGCACCAATGGCCGACGGCATCCGGAGGACGTCGAACCTCACCGCGCGGTCCACGGCTGGACCGCGTGCGACCGTCAGCGGATGTCGTGCGTCAGCGGATGCTGACCACGTTGTCCACCGGCTGCCGCCCCCGCACGATCTCGTCCAGCCGTTGCCCCCAGACACGCAACGCATGCTCGATCTCGGGCTCGCCGGTCGATCGGTCGTAGATTGCGGTGACGCTGCTGTCCACATGGTTGAGCACCCGGGCGATCGCGGTTCGCGCGACCCCCATCCGGCCCATGTAGGTGGCCGCCGTTCGGCGCAGATCATGCGGACGCCAGTCATGGATCGCCGTCGCGGTCCGAGAGCGACGTTTCGCCGTGTTGAGCGACGCGATCGAAGTGCCCGCGCGGCGCGGGCTGGCGAACACCCACGTTTTTCTGCCGGTCAACGGCTCGAGGCTGGCGAGCAACCGCAGCGCCTCGGCGCTCAGATAGACCCGATGCGCCAGCTTGTTCTTGACGATGCCCTCCGGGATCGTCCACCACGCGCCGTGGATGTCGGCCCACCGCATCCCGAGCACCTCGTGCTTCCTCTGACCGGTCACCAGCAGCATGCGGAACGCCGCGGAGGAGACCGAGCCCTCGGCCTCCCATTGCTGCCAGAGAGCGCGGATCTCGTCCTCGGAGAGCACGCGCTGCCGTTGCCGCTCGAGGCCGGGCTTGTCGAGCCCGGCAACCGGGTTGAACTCCACGAAGCCGCGCTGCAGGCCGAAGGCAAAGATCTTGGACGCTAGCGCCCGCACCCGATTGGCCATGATGGGAGCTCCGCGCCCGGCGATCGCATCCAGGACGCGGGCGATGTCCCGCCGCCGGATCTGCTCCGCCGGCACGCCGCGCCACGCTGGCAGGAGATCGCGCCTGAGCATGCGCTCATCCTCCTTCCAGCTCCGCTTGCGCTGCTTGGCGTGCACCTCAAGATACGAGCCGGCCAGCTCACCGAACGTCGGGGCCGCTCGCCGCTCCCGGCGCTCCCCCTGAGGATCCTCTCCCCTCGCCGCACGGCCCAGCAGATCCTTGGCGCGCGTGCGCGCGTCCGCCAGAGGAACCTTTGAATAGTCGCCGAGGATGTAGCGGCGCTCCCCGCGTTCCGTCCGGTAGCGGACGAAGAAAGCCTTCGCTCCGGAGGGATAGACCCTGAGCCCGAAGCCCTCGAGCCCAGCATCCCGGTACTCGGTGCGGACCTCTCTTGCACGCAGGGCCCTGATCGCCCGATCGTTGAACACCATACTGTGCTTGGCGCGGCGGGCCATCGCTTGCTCTCCTACCTGTCCCCGCCGCGCAGGGGACGTAAGGGACGTATAGGGGACGTATTTTGCACGCGGCAGTGGGGTGCAGCCATGTGCAGGAGGCTACACCATAACCCCTGTGAAATCAAGGTTAAGCCACTGTAGGATATGCAGATAGCGACAATGGCGGTCAGCAAAAGACAGAAAAAAGCCCCGACTGTGGATCAGGTGGTCGTGGGTTCAAATCCCGCCCCCGGTGCCAGCCCATCTCCCTAAACGTCAGTAGTTTACGTGAAGTCGCGTACGACTGCAAGTGCGCGGAAAAGAGGGGGGTTGTACAAAACTTGTACTACAAAGGGTGGAATAGGGTCATGAGAGGGCCGTCGACACGCCAGGCATGCCCAGGAGACGCTCGAGGTCGGCGGCAATGCCGGCCGAGAGGAGCTCGGCGAGCAAGGCGTCGAGGCGGTCGGATGACAGGTGCCACGCGTGGTCGAGGCTCGCGACCAGGGCTCGCTTGAGGCGCTGATAGACCATGAGAGCCAGAGTCTCGGGCAGCTGCTTGCGGCCAAGGCGAGTGCAAGCTGGGCCGGTCCAGAGCCGCCGTAGCCCCGCTCGAAGCCAGTCGGCGAGTGGTTGCGCAGGTGTAGACGGGGGTCGAGGAGGCACCAGGTGGCGGTGGATGGCTGGGCTTCGACGATGGTGCCCCGAGAGGTGCGGCGGCCGCGTTAGGCTATGGGCAGCTCCTGGGTGGCTTCGCGTTGAGGTCCGCTCCTAAAGAGGCGCTCGCCCTTCTGGCGCCTCTTCCCAAGCCAGGAGGCGTCACAGGATCCGCCTGGCTTAACGCCGGGTCAGTGCGCCCCGGGCTAGATGCCGGAGTTATACTCCCTATAGCGGGGGTCGTCGGGGATACCACTAGATATGGAGCGGGACCGGGTGTAGAATGACCTCTACTAGGCCATTATGGAAGGAGGCTGGGCGCAGCTCCCGACAAGGCTGGAGGTTTGACGTGGCTGGCTACCTTAGGAGCGAAGAAGATCCAGAGGAACGGTCCGGCCGAGTTGGCCAGCACACGGCAATGGAGGGGAATCTAAGCGGTGATGGACCGGCGCGCAGGGGGTGGCTGGTGGAGGCCGCCGATGGACCCGCTTAGCCCGGCGAAGCGGAGCGAGCGAATGGGGCGTATCCGGGCCAAGAACACCAAGCCCGAGATGGCGGTTCGCCGATTAGTTCACGCGATGGGCTATCGCTACCGCCTCCACTCGCCTAAGCTACCGGGCAAGCCCGACTTGGTCTTTCCAGCGAGGCGGAAGGTGGTCCTGGTTCATGGCTGCTTTTGGCACCGCCACGGTTGCAAGGCCGGCTCAAGAACGCCGGTTGCGAACGCCGCGTATTGGATCCCGAAGTTGGCAAAGAATCGCAGGAGGGATGCTGTGAGCCGCGCTCGTCTGTCGCAGGCTGGTTGGCAAGTCTTAGTGGTTTGGGAATGCCAAGTCCGCGACGCGCGAGGCCTTGAGAACCGGCTGAGGCGGTTCCTGGGTTGAGTATGCGTTGACCGCCGCAGATTGCCGAGGGCCCCGATATGTGGCATTGGGATCAGGGACATCTAGCATACTTTCAGTTTGATGCATTGCGCCAACTCGCGACCTTTGTCACAGCGAATGATTTCAAGCGTGCAGCCAGGCCGACGCTCTATGACGCTACCGGACTGGCATTCGCGGCGCCGCCGACGCACAGCCCGTGGCGCAATTACTCTCGGGTGCTGAAGCTGTGTCTTCTGGTTAGCGAGGTTGCCGATCGCGCAGAGCCAACTCCTGTTGCACATATTCTTTCCAAGCCGGGAGCAGTGACCTGCGATGAGTATCTCCATTTCTTGGCCTGCGCGTTTACTGAACCCTCACCAGCCTTGGCGAATTGGCGAGCGGATGCCACATTTCGCTATCCGCTCCTGTTTGCTCTCAAATATCTTTTGGCGAAAGCTGCGATCATGGAAAACCCTGCTGCGAGCCTTGCTGAGATCATTGGCAAGTATCAAAGCAGTGGTTTTACTGGTTCCGAGGATGACGAGGATTTTATTCGCCTTGTTGGTATTGCGGCGAGGTACGAAGATCTTGGCGCAGGCGCTCCCGCCAGCTTCCGGCAGGCAAGCGAAAGCTTGCGGGTTATGGCGCAGATTTCCTATCTTCACATCCGCGACAGTCAGATGATCGTGTCGCTCGATCGCGAGGATGCACGTGAAATTTTCCAGGACTTGGCACCGATCTTGGGACCGCGAGCTGGCAATCGCGAGGCCGAGCTGCGCAGGCTTGCCGGATTGTTTGCGAGTGGCACTTATGTGTTTGATTATACAAATACAATAATCGGAGAAGTTGTTGAGAGCGGTTTTCGCGAAGGAAGTAAGGTTAAGAAGACCCATATCACAATAGAACGCAACGGCAGTCTCCGGAAGAGTTTCTTCGAAGCGCGGCCCACAGCCATCTGCGATGTCTGTGCGCTAAATACGGAGCGGACGTATCCCTGGACAACGCGAGTCATCGACATCCATCACCTCTTGCCACTTTCTTCTGGTACGCGCGTTGAAGCGACCGGGACGACCTTTGATGATCTGGTTCCTGTGTGCCCGAGTTGTCATCGAGCGGTTCATCGATTTTACGATCGGTGGCTCGTGTCCAACGATCGCCAAGATTTCAAGGATAGTCGAGAGTCTCGCGCCGTTTACCTGGACTTGAAGGCTCAATTCCCAGGGCTAGTAACTCATGCGTAGCAACTCCGCGACCTATAGCCGCGTCGACGTAAGAACGCAGTTGCGACTTCTTAGGAAAGCTGAGCGCAGCGGCGAGCCTTTCTCGGATCTACTGGCAAGCGCTGGCTGGTCATATAACGATTTATGTTACACCAAGTCGCGCAAGCAGACGTGGAATGGCCGGCGGCCACCTTCGTTGGATGATCTACGCTTGCCGGGTTGCCATGCGCAAGTGGTGAGCTTCTTCACTGGCTGCGGGGGAATGGATTTGGGACTAGAGGCAGCTGGGTTTGAGCATGCGGCAGCCTTCGAGATCAACGAAGTGTTCTGCAAGACGCTCCGGCGGAATCGTCCGCAATGGAAAGTGTTCGGGCCGCCTACTCATTCAGGTGACGTGTCTAAGTTTGATGAAATTTCGGCAGTGCTCGCGTCCGTGGTGGGGTCACCATTCGGAGGTTTGTTCGTGGGTGGGCCGCCGTGCCAGCCTTTCTCGATAGCGGCTAACCAGCGATTCGCGAAATCTGGAGAGAACTTCAAGAGGATTGGCTTCTCCCACGGAGAGAATGGGAATCTGCTTTTCGACTTCGTTCGCTTAATCGCTGCGTTTAGGCCCAGGGCATTCGTGATCGAGAATGTGCCAGGCCTTCGCGACCTCGATGGTGGCGCCCAATTGCGCAGGACAATCGATGAGTTGCGAACAATTGGATATAACGTTGAAGAGCCCTTTTGTCTGGATGCGGCACACTACTACGTACCGCAACAGCGGTTTCGATTGTTCGTAGTTGGTTCGCGCAGTGAGGGTCGCTTCAGGGGCCCGGCGCCATCTATCGGAACTTATGGGTCCGGGAGCGTCCTGAGCCGTCGCATCGCGAGCCTTCTCAATCACGAGACCAGGGAACACAAGGCCGAGTCAATCCTTCGGTACATGCGCCTCGACTACGGACAGCGCGACCAGCTCGGACGAGTGGATAGGCTTGACCCAGCCCTGCCGTCGAAGACCGTTATCGCGGGTGGAACGAATGGTGGCGGCCGCTCCCATTTGCACCCGGAGATTCCACGCACTCTGAGCGTACGGGAGTGTGCGCGCCTGCAAACGTTTCCCGATGACTTCGAGTTTGTAGGGGCCTCCGCTCGGCAATTCACGCAGGTTGGTAACGCCGTGCCGCCTGTCTTGGCGGCCCAATTGGGCCGCAGCATCCTGGAGAGCTACTTCTAGCAGATTGAGTGGAATGCCTCGCCCTAGCTGTTGAGGGGTGGCGTCGCGCAGCGGCTGGGGGTCCATCCACCTAGCTCGGATCGAGTCTCGTGGTTCGCTCCGCCGATACGGGCACTGGCATGCTGCATGCAGGGTGGCTAAAGATCGAAGGCATCTCGCCATCGGCAAGGAGGCGCCAGCTTGGGAGACGGGGAAAGCCGGCCGCGGGACCCGGCGCCGCATCGTGGCGAGCCGGCGCGCGCGCGCGCCGCGAGCCCCACGTGCCGCCAGCTCGCCCGGTTGCTGCTGGTCATCGCGACGATCGCCGCCGTCGTCCCGGCGCTGGGCTGCACCAGCACCGCGACGAAGCGGCACGTCTTGCACTTCAACCACCCCGTTGCGCCGGAGGACACCGCCTTCCGCCGTTCGCTGGACAGCTTCGGCAACCTGATGGTCAAGGGCAACCGCGCCGAACTGCTGAACAATGGCGACGAGATCTTCCCGGCCATGATCCAGGCGATCGAGGGCGCCAAGCAGACGGTCAACCTCGAGTCCTACATCTTCAGCGACGACCGGGCCGGGGCGATGGTCACCAAAGCCCTGATCGACGCCGCGCGCCGAGGCGTCGAGGTGCGGGTGCTGGTCGACGGCACCGGCGGCAAGCTCGGGGCGCTCGCCGGCCAGATGAAGGAGGGCGGGGTCGACCTTCGCGTCTACCACCCGGTGCGGCCGTGGAACCTCATCCGCATCGGCCAGCGAACGCACCGCAAGATCCTGGTCGTGGACGGCACCGTCTGCTTCACGGGTGGCCTCGGCATCGAGGCGCGGTGGCTCGGGAATGCCCGCAACCCGAGCGAGTGGCGCGACACCCAGGTGAGAGTGACGGGCCCGGTCGCGGCGCAGATGCAGGCGATCTTCGCCGAGAACTGGACCTACTCGACCGGCGAGATCCTCGCCGGCGACAAGTTCTACCCGCCGATCGCGGTGGCCGGAGACCTCCAGGCCCAGGCGATCAAGTCCTCGCGGGGCGATGCGACCTCGGTGCCCAAGATGCTCTATTACGTCGCCATCCAATCGGCGGTGAAATCGATCCACATCCAGAATGCCTACTTCCTCCCCGACGCGCAGTTCCGCGAGGCGCTGGTCAAGGCCGTACAGCGCGGCGTCGACGTGCGGATCATGGTCCCCGGCAAGAACATCGACGTGCCGCTCGTGCGCATGGCCTCCCGCCACCACTACGGCGAGCTGTTGCAGGGAGGGGTCAAGATTTACGAGTACCTCGACACCATGATGCACACCAAGTCCGCCGTCTTCGACGGCATCTTCGCCATCATCGGGTCGATCAACTTCGACACCCGCTCGATGTTGAAGAACGCCGAGGAGAGCCTTACCTTCTACGACCGCGGCTTCGCGGCGAAGGTGGAGGCGATGTTCGACGAGGATTTAAAGCACTGCCGCGAGTTCGACTACGAGCGCTGGAAGCGGCGCGACCTCGGCGACCGCATCGCCGAGGTCGTCTCCAACCTCTTCTCGCCGTTCTATTGAGCCGCGACGACCTCGGCGGCGGCGGCCCTTCCGGTGCTGGCCCTCGGTGCCTGCCGAGAGTCCTTTGATGTTCCACTGCCAGCGAACCCGCTGGCAACCGGTCTGGCGTCCTGCAAGCATGGACCGGCCGAGCATCGCCCGGTGCGAGCCTGCCGAGACAAACTCAGACTCCATGGGTCACGAGCAGCGCACACGGGCTGTGGCCTTGGCGGCGGGCGGCGCCGGGTCCATCGTCATCGACGTTCAACCTACATTACAGAGGCGAGGGGGGCGGGTGAGCGGATCGGTGGCAGGGTGCCGACGTTTAGCTGTTATCGCGGCCGCAGGAGGTCATTCGCGATGTTGGCCGAGACCAGCTTGGCGAGCAGCAGATCCAGCGGCTTCGGATCGCCGTGCTCCTCGAGGTGGAAAGGCGCCGACGCGAGCTCGAGGGTTGGCTCGCGGTCGAACTCCGGCTGCACGAGCTGGCTGAGGAGCTTGTACTCCCGGGCCGTCCGATCGGATCCCCTTGACAAGCGCACCGCGCGTCAGCTCTTCGAGGCGTGGCATGAGTGGTCCTCGGTGCTGACTCTAGCAGGGTGGCTGGGGTGAAGAGGGACATCGGTTGCACTCGTCCGAGTCCCGGCACTTGGATCTCGGTCAAACCGTTGCAGCGACGACCCGATGCGAGCTCGGCCTCATAGGCGCCGGCGCAACGCCCCGCCGGTAACCGAGGGGCGGTTGAAGGTGTGCGAGGCTGGGGAGGGCGTTGCCAGAGCGGGAGGAGCGGCGTGTGCGGTGTCTGATCGTTTCGGGCTGGCCCGCCGCTGATGTAAGCTCTTCGCGATCGTGGTCAGGAGGGCGGAGCTATGAGCGAGCATCCGACCGCGACCGAGCTCGAGGGCTTGGTCCGCGGCGACCTGAGCCGGAAGCAGGCGAGATTGGTGGTTCGTCATCTGCTGCGTGGCTGCGAGAGCTGCGTTGCGCAGATCGCCCCCTACGCGTCGATGATGCTCACCGGTCCCGCCTCCACCAGGCGTGTCGAGCACGACGCTCAAGCAACGCCGGCAGATCCGGCCG
>Ga0209118_1000108_pt1 | contig 58182 bp, 52 predicted proteins | sample BlaSpr_A8_Ref_M1_FD_187988 | JGI IMG/M metagenome (GOLD analysis project Ga0209118, IMG submission 187988) | Forest soil microbial communities from Thunder Bay, Ontario, Canada - Black Spruce, Ontario site 2_A8_Ref_M1 (SPAdes) (version 2) | ecosystem: Environmental > Terrestrial > Soil > Boreal... | reverse complement strand
CGACTTCGTGCTCAGATCCCTACGTATTCAAATGCGGGGCAACAGATAGCTCCCCCAGAAGTGCGCGATGCTTCTACCTGCCGCCTCCTGCGGACCTAACGCTGGACACTGGCGGCCATTGACGGGGCCTGGTCAAGCATATACATTACCTATATACACCGTCGGAGGTGGCATGGTAAGGACGCAGATCTATCTCACCGAGGACGAACGGAAGCAGCTGGCCACCCTGGCCGATCGCACCGGGAGCAGCCAGAGCGAACTCATCCGCGAGGCAATCGACAGGTATCTCAGCAGTCGCGTGGGCGAGCACCGGCTTCCTCACCTGCGGGAGGCTCGCGGTCTCTGGCAGGATCGGACCGATCTGCCAGATTTTACGTCTCTTCGCCGCGAGCTCGACAGGATTGCTCGCTGAGCGGAGCGCCACGGATGCCCGGTCGACTGGTTGTCGATACAGACATCCTCGTTGAGTACCTCCGCGGCCGGACGGAGGCCGGCGAGTGGCTGGAGAGCCAGGATGCAGATCTCATGGTTTCAGCGGTCACCGTTGCCGAGCTCTTCGCTGGGATCAAAGGCGAGCGCGAAACCCAGATCCTCGATCGCTTCTTACTGGCGCTAGCGGTGCTGCCGGTGACTGAGGAAATTGGAAGGCTCGCAGGCCAATACCGGCACGACTACGGACCGAGCCATGGGACAGGTCTTGCCGACGCGCTGATCGCCGCCACCGCGACAGTCAGTGGTTCATCGTTGGCGACATTCAATGGCCGCCACTTCCCAATGCTTCCAGCGGTGGTAGTTCCTTACCGCCGCAGTTGAACTCGGGGGTCCAGGCGGCGGCAATGCAGGCATGAGGCGGGCCTGTGTTACCGATGGAAACCATGCGCCGCTGCGTTTTCGCTACACCAACGACCACCTCAGGCAGCGTAAAGGAGGGCCCGCCGCGGCCGCGCGCGGCGTCGCCGCTGATCGGCACCGGCAGAAGGGTGCTAGTGTTCGCTCGTTGGGCGTCTCGGTAGGTCCGGCCTGCGCCAGCAGGAATCGAGTCTGGCCGCGGCGGGCAACGACCCTGGCACGGTGTGCACGCACAAAACCTCACCAGGCGGCCAAGGGGGAGCGTCCGGGGGAAGGAAATGCTCACCCGCACATTCAGGATCTTCCGCAGAAGGGTGATGGACCACGGAGATGTCCGGCCGCGCGGCGCGGTCTCGAAGCCGATCGTGCAGCGTGCCGTGCTCGCGCTGCTGCTAATCGGCCTGACGTGGACCGTGTCCGCCTCCGGCTTCGTGTCGCAGCTTGTCGAGCGGTTTGCGCTCGGCACCGCGCCGGGGCCCGCCGATGGGGTCACCCGCCTGGACTCGCGCGACCTTGATTGCCCGCGCGGCGCCACCCCGCGGCGCGAGGAGGCGACGGCCGGGCGGCCAGCGTTCATCGCCTGCGAAGCGGAGATCGCCGGCCGCATCGTCCGCCACGGTCCCTACGTCGAGCTCGACTCTGAGGGCTTGACGGCGCGGCAGGGCGCGTATGCGCGCGGGCTTCAGGTCGGGCGCTGGGTGCGCTGGACACCGGCGGGCGCGATCCACAGCGTGATCCTGCTCAAGAGCGGCGAGGCGAGCCGCTTCATCCCCGAGCCGGAGGATCTCTGCCCGCCGGGAACCACGCGGCACCGCGAGATCGGATTCGACGACCGGCACCGCATGTGGTCCTCGTGCACGACGCCTGGGGCCGACGCGAAGCAGGAGCTGAACGGCCCGTACGTCACCTGGGACGAGGAGGACACGCCAGGCGGCAAGCGCTACGCCCTGCGCGACATCACGACCTACGCGCACGGCGAGCAGCACGGGCCGCATCGCGAGTTCGCGGGGCCGTTCCGGCATGAGTCGCCCCTCGAGGAGGAGACGTACGAGCACGGAGCGCTGGCCGGCGAGAGCCGCGGATATTACGACGACGGTGCACCTCGCGAGCTACGTCGTTACTGGCATGGGCTGCTCGACGGCGAGCGCGTCGGGTACGCTCCCGACGGCAGCGAGCGATGGCGCGTCACCTACCATCAAGGACAGCAGGTCGCCGCGTCGGGCGACCTCACGGTTGCGGAGCGACCTTGCCCGGCGGGGACGGTGCCGACTTTCGCGTCCGATCGGCGCTCGGTGTCCTGTGCCTTGCGGACCGGAGACCGGGTGCAACGCGACGGCCCGTACGAAGTCTGGGACGCCGAAGGTCGGGTGGTCGAGTCGGGCCTGTACGCGAACAACCAGAAGAAGGAGCTGTGGATCGCACCGCCTGGCGTCGAGTTGCCACCGACTGTCTCGGACCAGACGCTCGTGGCGACGATTCCGGTGCGCATCGGTGAGGAGGAGTACCCGCTCGAGGCCGCGTCGCGAGAGCCGACGAAAGGAGGCGAGGCGGCCGTGTCGATATGGTTCCGCGACAACGTGAGCGCGAGGTATCCGAACCCGCGCACCGTAATCCGCGGCAGCGAGGTGGAGGTCTACGGCCTGCCGCCCGGCAACTACTACATGGAGATCGACGTCGACGCTAACAAGGGCAACCCGATGAGGTGGCCGGGCGACCTGACGACCGGGCTCGACTTCCTCGTCGCCGCAGATGAGGTGACCCGGCGCCCCACGGCGAAGCTGATGTACACGATGCACCTGCTCGCGCCGTGGGACAACGGTCAGCCGATCCCCGGTATGCGCTACCCGTGCACCGACGCGAAGGTAATCGTCGGCAGCCCCGTCCACTTCGCGTGGGAGCGCCCGCCGGTGGATCCGCGTCTCGAGCTTGAGTACCGATACGGGCTGGCGCGCCGCGAGTGCCAGGGCTACCGCATGATCGAGACGACGCGCAGCGCCACAACTGCGACCGAGGTGCTTCTCGCCCTGCCGCCGTCGCGTCCGGGCGAGGCGTACCAGTGGAACGTCGTTGCGTTCGCCGGCAAGAAGCCCGTTGGGCAGCTCATGACCTTTGGCGACGATGGCAGCTACGGCTGGAGCCTTTCGTTCCGCGTGCACTGACATGATTGACGAGCGTGGACCTGACAAGGAAGTGGCCTAACGAGCCGTCCGCCTGGGAGGACCTCCTTCTCTTTCGGCCAGCCGCTGACCGTACGGCACCGCTGAGGGTGAGCGCCGCCGACTGCCCCAGCGGCGCGGGCTATTGGGCGTTGACGAACTTGAACGGGTACTGTACGCTTGTTGGTGGGAGGGGAGCGTATGCCGCTGGAGATCGAAATAAACGGCTCCGCGGCACCGGAGGCGCGCTACATCGCCTATGCGCCCTCGCCGTGCCGGATCCGTCAGCAGACGCCTGCCGCCGGCCCGTTGCCGGTCACGCTGCGAAGCGCGCCGGCGCAAGCCGGCGGCGGAGAGGCAGTGTTCTACACCGACCCTGCAACGCCATCCAGCCCGACACTCCAGTTGACGCTCCCAGCCGACGGCAGCTGGATGGATTTTGGACTGGGCGGCAAATGGCAGGTGCCTAGTGTCGACGATCGCGATTGCCTGCTAATCGCAACCGGCAACGGTGACACCCTCACGGTGCCGCTGATGGTTCGCCTGCGCAAGAATGCGAACACGTTGCTGCCCCGCGAACGGGATCGTTTTCTCGAAGCCCTGGCGAAGCTCAACGCGGGTGGCAGCGGGCGATATCAGGATTTCCGCGACATACATGTCGGTGCGGCTAACGGGGAGGAGCATCGCGGGCCGCACTTCCTGCCATGGCACAGGACGTACCTGCTCGACTTCGAGCGCGGCTTGCAAGCCATCGATGCCGCGGTGTCGCTCCACTACTGGCGGTTCGACCAACCGGCGCCCTCCTTATTCCAAAGCAACTTCATCGGCGCCACTTCGCAGGTCACGTCGGGCGATCCTCCGGGCGATGTCACTTTCGATCCAGGGCACCCGCTCAGTGGGTGGATCACGGACGGCGTGCCGGGGATCAGTCGCAGCGCACTCTTCGACACGCAGACGAGCCCGGCTCCTGGCCTGCCAGGATTTGACCTTCTCTCCGAGGCGGCGACGCTCGCGCTCGGTGATGTCTACGCCGCGTTCGCCCAGATGGAAGGGACGCCGCACGGTGCAGCGCACGTTTCCTTCGTCGGCTGGATCTCGTCTATCCCCACCGCCGCGAAGGATCCGTTGTTCTTCATGCTGCATTCGAACGTGGATCGGCTCTGGGCGCTCTGGCAATGGCTGAACCGACGTACGGATCCCAACGACGTGAAGGTCTATCAAGGTCAGAACCGAGACGGCCGCCGCCTCGACGATTCCACCTGGCCTTGGAACGGCGTTACGACGTCTCCCCGCCCGAACTTCGCCCCAGGTGGTCCCCTGAAACCGTCTCCCACCACGGACGCACCCGGGCCAGAGCCGACGATCCGCGGCGTGATCGACTACCAGGGTCAGTCTTCGGCCGCAGCCCGGATCGGCTACGGATACGACGCCGTTCCGTTTGAGCTCAGCTGATGAACGAGGACACTCTATGAGCATCAAGGACTACCGACGGCAGCTCGAACAACAGGTTGCCCAAGAGGGCGCGCGGGCCGCAGAACCCTCAGGGGGCCCGCAGGCCGATCTACCCGGCGGGCCAGGAGATGCTGGCCAGCTCCGCAGCTTGACCACCCACCCCGAGGCCTCACCGGAGTTGCGCGCCGCGGCGCTAGGCCGGCAGGTCCGCCAGGAGGACCCGGGCAAGGCGCACGCTGCACCCCTCGAGCGGCTCGCCGATCCCCACGAGGCGCCGTCGGTGCGGTTGGCGGCGCTGGGACTCCTGAAGCTGCTCGCCATTTCGAGCCCCACCTTCCCTGACTGGCGTCCCATGTTCCTCGAGGCCCTGCGGAGTGCCCTGAGCGAGCCCACGTTGCGGGCGGCGGCGCTCGAGGTGCTCACCCATGAAGGGGACCGGTCCACCCAGGAAAAGCTGCTCGCGGGCCTTCGGGATCCGGCCCAGGCTCTCGTTCCAGTCGACCACGCGCTTCGCCTCTTGAGCAGCGATCCACACGCCAACGTGCGCGACGTGGCACGATCGGTCGCCGGCAATCCTCCTAACGAGGCGGCTCTTCTGCAGGCGCTGAAGATCCTCGCCAGTGACCCTGAATCGGTCGGAGAATTCAGTTCACTGCTCGCGGACAGCTCGAAGAGCATTGCCGTCCGTAAGCTGGCGGCGACGGCGCTCAATAACCTCGCCCCAGAGCTTCTGCCGTCGGCCCCAGACCAGCGGCTGAAGGCTGTCGCGGCTAACGAATCCGCGCTGGCCGTCCCGGATGACGAATCCGCGCTAGCAAAGCACATCGGGACGCTCATCCGGGTCGGCCGTGAGCCTGTCCACCGATAGGTGTTGCTGCGCAGGCGGCGCGGTCGAGACCGCGCCTGTCTCTCCCGTCCTGCGCTCCGAGGCAGATTTGATACGACTCGTCGAGGCGGGTCGTGGTGACAGCGCCTACACCCAGGTCTTCCTAGACCTGCTCGACGAACGTCATCCGGTCTACGACGGCGTGGGAACGGCCACGGTCGTTCGGATGCGTGGGGCGTTGTTGCTCGCGCTGGGGCACCACGCGCTCCCGACGGCCGCCCTTCCGTTCGTCCTGGAGGAGTTGGAGAGTCCGCACGAGGCGTGGCTCACCGCCGTCGCGGCGCGCGCCCTGAGGAATCATCCCGAGCCTTCTGCCGCCTTCGTTGCGCCACTGTTGTCGGCATTGTTCTACATCGGGCAGCGCGACGACACTGTCCGTCTCGATAGTTACGGCGGTTACGGTTTCGAGGGCGAGCCGACCACAGCCGTGGCGGAGGTGATCCGCACCATTGGCTGGTTGGGCAAGGCAGGGGAGCGGGCGCTTCCGCGCCTGCAGCAGCTGCGAGCGCAGGAGCCTGGTCCGCGCACGGCAGCCCAGCTCGACGAAGCCATAGCGGCGATCCAACACGAGGCACGGGTCGAGACACCTGAGTGCTGTGGGCATGCGCGCCGGTTCGTCGATGCGCCCAAGTCCGCGCCGACGGATGTAGCCGAACTTGTCTTGCAAGACCAGTCCGGCGAGTTGCTGACCTTCCGCGACTTCTTCATCGGGCGACCGTCCATCGTCGTGTTCTTCTACACGCGATGCGACAATCCGACCAAGTGTCCGCTGACGATCGCCAAGCTCGGCCGGTTGCAGCAGCGTCTCCATTCCGCGGGCCTCGGCGACTCGATCCGGACGGCAGCGATCACCTACGATCCCGCGTACGACCTCCCACCGCGCCTGGTCCAGTACGGGCGAAGCTGGGGCACGAGCACCAGCGAGAACCACCGCCTGCTCCGAACGGTGGGGGATCTTGCTCTCTTGCGAGCCTTCTTCGAGCTCGGAGTCAACTATGGCGACTCGGGGTTGGTCAACCGCCACCGGATCGAAGCCTTCGTGCTCGACCGTGCGGGCAGGATCGTCGAGGTCGCGACCCGACAGCAGTGGGAGGAGTCACAGATCTTCGAAGCAGCCGTAGCCTTGACGGGCGAGGCGGACGGCCGCGAGGCGGCCGACGGCCAGCAGTTCTAGCGGCCGGGAGCCCCCGGCCGCAACGAGAGCGAGCAACATCGATTGAGCATTCGAAGCGAGACCGCTCGCTACCTCCGCACAGGTGAACACGACCCTGTCTATAGGGCGTGGCCGGGCGGCAGCACCTTCGAGCGGTGTCGGCGGGGCCACGAAACACTTCGACTCGCGCTCTACTCTGCCGTCCGGCACCGGGCCGAAGAGGCTTCCCAACTCCCGGAGCTGCAGGATCTCGACACGGCGACCTTCACGAGGCGCAAGGTCGAGCCGATGGTGCGCGGCCTGTTCCCGCCGCGGGAGAGGGGGCCGGTGCTCGACATCCTTGAGTACTCGGTTGTCTTCCTCGCGCCCACAAACATCGAGCAGGTGCTTCGCAACTGTAGCTGGCTGTCCACGGCCTGGGAGCTCGCCAACCTCTACCTCGCGAGTATCGGGGCCGAATTGCTCGCGAAGGATGCACCGCAGATCGTCGGGCTCAGCGTAGAGACAACCTGCTACGTGTCGCTGACGTACTTCACCGAGCAGGACCCTTTCGCCGACTTTGTTGTGCACGAGGCGGCGCACGTCTTTCACAACTGTAAGCGGGCGATGGCCGGTCTCGCCGAAACCCGACGCCGCGAATGGCTCCTAGACATTGACTTCTGCAAACGGGAAACCTTCGCCTACTCGTGCGAGGCTTATGCCCGTATCGTCGAGCGCGCCTCAGGCCCGAGAGAGCGAATCAAGCTGAGCGACGAATATCGCCAGGACCGAAACCACCTGCCCGACGAGAGGGCCGACGCCGAAGAGGTCGCCGACATTGTGGCTGAGGCATGCGCTACGCGGAGCGGCTGGAAGGTGATCCTCGCGCGCTCTGCTCCCAAACCATCAACTCGGAACCGGCAGTGAAGCGGGTCCGCGATACGGATAGTGTTCCGGACCGGCCACGTTTCGCCAGCCGGGGCAGACCGATCCATTGGATCTTCGGCATCATTCACCGAAGGTCATACGAGCCAGTTCCCTCTTGAGGCGGCTCTGCTCCTCCGGGTCGCGGGTGCGGGTGAGGCGGTCCGCCAGGTCGTGGAAGCGCTCCCTCTCCTGCTCCCGGGCCGCGAGGCCTGACTCGATCAGCTCGACCAGGATTCGGCTGGCGCTCGTCCGGCTGGATTTAGCGAGCGACTTGACGCGGCGGGCAGTGCCCGGGGGGAGGCTCACGCTCTGACGGACGGGTCTCTCGACGGTCGACATGCGCCCAAGGTTACACCAAAGTGCACCAATATGCATCAAGCTAACAAGATCAGGCGCCAGGCAGGGGGCAAGTGCGGGACCCGCGGGGGTGCTCGCCGGCATCTCCGCGGTCGAGCCCGCGTGGGACCGCATCCTGATGGCTTCGGTCAGGCCGGCTCGGCCAGCCCGCTCACCTCGACGGTCGAGAAGCCCTGGTGCTTGATCACGATCACCTGCTGGGCGAACTCGTCGCGCAGTTCCGGGATGTGGGTGATGACCCCGACCATGCGGCCGCCGACCCGCAGGCTCTGCAAGGTCTCCGACGCCAGCGCCAGGGTGTCGGGATCGAGCGTGCCGAACCCCTCGTCGATGAAGAGGCTGTCGAGGTTCACCGCGCCGACGGCCCGCTGCACCTGGTCGCTCAGCTCGAGGGCGAGGGCGAGCGAGGTCAGGAACGTCTCGCCGCCGCTCAGCGTGTCGCTGATCCGCGTCTCGTCGGCGTTGTCGTGGTCGACGACCCGGATCTCCTCGTCGTCGAACCTCAGTGAGTAGCGCTCCCCGGTCAGCGTCAGCAGCCGAGCCGAGGCACCCCGCACCAGCTCGGTGAACACCTCGTGCAGGAGGAAGGCCTGGAAACCGTCGCTGCGCAGGTCGCCGGCCAGCAGGTTGTGCACCCGCAGCGCCGCCTGCTCGCTGCTCAGCGTCTCGCCCAGCTCCCGCCCGCGCTCGAGCCGCTCCCGCAGGCGTCCGACCTGCTCCTCGAGCTGCTTTTCCCGGCCGAGCGCGGCATCCACCAGGGCCGCCGTCGCCGCCGCCCGCTTCGCGATCTGCTCGAGCTGCCGGTCGGACACCCGCTCGCTCCCCAGCTCGGCGGCGAGCGCGGCGCGGCGCTCCTCGACGGCATGCCCCTCCCGTAGGTGCCGCTGGACCTGCTCCGCGAGCCGGCCGGCCACGGCTTCGTCGAGCAGGGCCGCGCGCACCCCCGCCTCGTCCGCGAAGCCGGCCCGCACGATCCTGGCATCCCGGCTTTCGACCCGCTTCAGGGCGTGCTTCGCTGCCGACAGGGCCGCGCGCGCAGTGAGCCTCCGCGCCTCCTCGGCAGCCGCCAGCCGGTTCCGCGATGCCGCCTCCTCCGCGGCGGCTGCCTTGAGGGCGCCTTCGATCCGCAGGACCTGCTCCTCGAGCGCCGCGGCCTCGGCAGCCGGATCGGCGGCACGCGTGACGGCACGGACCTGGGCCGCGAGCGCCCGCAGCCGCCCCCGGCTGGCATCGCGCTCCTCCTCCAGCCGCGCAAGCGACGCGTCCTTCTCGCCGAGCCGCTCCCGCGCCTCGGCCTCCGCGGTCCTGGCCGCCTCCAGGGCCCGTTCAGCCGAGGCCCGCTGTGCCTGCGCCTCGTCATGCGCCTGGCGGCGCTTGCCGAGCGCCACGATCTGCCGTTCGATCCAGGCCTCGATCGCGCCGCCGCCCTGCGGCGCACGCTTGCCGAGCGCCCGGCGGATCGCCGCCTCGGCGGCCGCCACGCCGGCCCGCAGCTCGGCATGGCGGGCCGCGAGGTCGGCGAGCCCTTGCCCTGCGGCATCCAGCATCGCCTGTTCCCGCGTCTGCGCCGCCTCGCTCTGCCGGGCGAGGGCATCGGCGGCCGCCTGCTCCTCTCGGCCGGCCACGACCGCGGCCCTGGCCGCCTCGACCGCGGGTACCAGCTGGACCGGGGGCGGCGTGGCCACGATCTGCTCGCACACCGGACAGGGCCGGCCGGGCAGCAGCCGCTCGCGCAGGTGATTGGCCTCGTTCAGGCTGATGGCGTGATGCAGCGCTTCCTCGGCGGTCGCGCACGCACGCTGCGCCTTCGCCGCGGACCTCCTGGCGGACGCGGCCCGCTTCGCCAGCCGCTCGACCTCCCCGGCATGCTGCGCCGCCGCCTGCCGCTTCCGGGTGAGCTCGGCCTTCTGCTCCGCCGCGACCCGGCGGGCGGCGCCCAGCTCGACGGCTCGGTCGCGTTCACGCTGCAGCAGCTCGTCGAGCTCGGGGTCGTAGCCGGAGGCCTCGGCGACCCGCAGTGCCGCTTCGCCGGCGGCCCCCTGCTGCGCCTGCGCCGCCCGCGCCTGGGAGATCCGCCTGGCGAGCGCGGTCCGTTCGCCGGCCAGGGCCGCAAGACCCTGCTGCTGCCGCGCGAGGGCCGCCGCCAGCTGCTCCAGCTCGGGCAGCCGTCCGGCCACCCGGTGGAGACGGGCCACCCGCGTCCGCAGCTGCTTGATCGTTCTGCCGGCTTTCGCCGCCGCCGCGAGCGCGCCTTGCTTCGCCTGCCAGTCCCGCCGCGCGGCGTCGCTCCTGGCCTGCGCTTCGTCGGCCGCCTGCTTCGCCGTCCTGGCCGCGGCGAAGGCGTGCGCCGCCTCGGCGAGCAGCGGCAGCAGCGGCGTCGCGCGCGCCGCCGCCTCGATCCTCGCCTGCGCGAGGCGTACGGCCTTTGCCTCCTGCCGCCAGGCGGCCTGCCTGGCCTCGACCTGGCGCAGCTCCCGGGTCCTCGTGTGCAGGCCCCGCGCCCGGACGAGCGCCGCCTGCGTCTCGTCCCGCCGCCGCCGCGACACCGCGAGCGACTCGACGATCCGCGCGTGCTCGGCCTCGAGCCTGGCCAAGGCCGCTGGGTCGATTCCATACTCGTCCGACAGGAGCTTCTGCAGCGCATCGACGGTGCCTTTGCCGAGCGCGGCCAGGCGCTGTGCCCGCTCACGCATCCGCTCGTAGACGTCGAGCCGCAGCAGCGTGCGCAGCATGCCGCGGCGGTCCCGCGGCTGCGCCTTGAGGAAGCTGGAGAACTCGCCCTGCGGCAGCACCACGGCCTGCATGAACGCCGAGGCTCCGAGCCCGAGGATCTGCACCACCCGGTCCGCCGCGGTGCGGACCTGGTCCGCCAGGCCCTGGAAGGCGCCATCGCCGTCGCGCTGCTCGAGGCGGACCATCTGCACGCCATTGCGCCGGAGGGTGCGAGCGATGCGGTAGCGGCTGTCGCCGACCTCGAAGTCCAGCACCACGGCGGCCCGGTCCCGCGCCGCCGAGATCATCTCGGTCCGGCTCTGTAGGTTGACCCGCGGGATCTCGCCGTAGAGCGCGAAGATCATGGCATCCAGCAGGGTCGACTTGCCGGCCCCGGTCGGCCCCGAGATGGCGAACAGCTCGAGCCGGCGGAAGTCGATCTCCTGCTTCTCCCGGAAGCAGGCGAGGCCCTCGACGGTGAGATGGATGGGGCGCAACGCTCAGCGGCCCGTCCGGCCGGCGCGGACGGAGCGCATGGAGATCATGCCTCCTCCCCGGACGCCTGGTCATAGAGGTCCTGGAAGGTGTCGAGGACGGCGAGCGGCGCCGCCTGCCCATGCACGCGCAGGTGGTAGGCGGCGTAGTGCCCCACCGGCGGCAGCCCAGCTTCCAGCTCGCTTTCCGGCGGCTCCTCGACCTCGGGCAGCTCGGCGCGCACGACGAGCGCGTTGGGCAGCAGCTCGCGGACCTTGCGGTTGAGATCCGGATCCTTTTCCGTCAGCGGCACCGTCACGCGCAACCAGCCCTTGCGGTGGCGGTCCGCGGTCGCCTCGATCTCCGCCAGCGGCGCCCGCAGATCCACGAGCGGCAGCCCGCCCTCGTAGGGCACCAGCTCGACTGCGCCGCGCTTGCCGGGCGAGGCGGTGACGACGTTGAAGGTCTTTTCCTCGCCGGCCTCGCCGAAGTCCAGCTGCAGCAGCGATCCGGCATAGTAAGCGGGGGGCACCCGTAGGTCGACTTTCTGCGGCTTGTGCAGGTGGCCGAGAGCGACGTAGGCCGCAGTCCTGGGCAGCGCCGTCGGCGATGCGGCCCAATCCTCAGCGATGTGCACGCGGCGCTCCGACTCGCCGAACAGGGCGCCCTCGAGGTGGGTGTGCGCCATCAGGATGTTGACGGCGTCGCGGCGGAAGGCGCCGCACAGGTCGCGCACCGCGAGCTCGAACAGGCGCGCATACTTCCGGCGCGCGCTCTCCTCCTCGCCGGCGACGTCCAGCGCCGAGACCCAGGCGCCGGGGGAGGCGAACGGCAGTGCCGCGATCACCGCCTTCTCGCCGCCGCGCGTCTCGAAGATGCGGCTCCCTCCTCGCGCCCTGGGGCGCGGACGGCCGACGATCTGGACGTTGATCGACTCGGTGAGCAGCGAACGCGCGTCCAGCCGCGCCGGGTCGTCGTGGTTGCCGGCGATGATGAGCATCTGCGCGCCGGCCCGGCCGACGCGCACCAGGAACCGGTTGACCAGCCGCTCGGCCTCGGCCTGGGGGTTGCGGCTGTCGAACACGTCTCCGGTGTGGAGGACGAGGTCGATCGCTTCCCGTTCGACGAAGGCCGCCAGATGGTCGAGCACCGCCTCCAGCTCGTCGAAGCGCTGGATCCCTTTCCATCGCCGGCCGACGTGCCAGTCGCTGGTGTGGACGATCTTCATGGTGGAATGGTGGACGGCTCGCGCCGCTCGCGCCGGCGGATGACCTCCCTGAAGAACGCAGTTTACAGGATCCGAGTACCTCCTTCGGGACCCAGGCTTCCCACCTGACGGGCGGCGGCGGTGGTTCCAACTGGGAACCGTTGGGGATAATCTTCGTTTTCAATCACTTAGGCTCGCCAGCGAACCACGGAGACTGCGCCGTGGGTAGCTCTTGGGTGATATAGCGGTTCGGAAGCGGCTGGTGCGCGTCGCTCGATCATCCAGCGCCCAGCGGACCCTACGGCGGGCAAAGCCCACGCCTGCGCTCCTCGAGCTCTTGCTCGGAAGCGACAGGCGCGGGCCGGGCGGGCCGAAAGCCTCGCTCGTGCTGCTAGTGCGCCGTGAGGGTCGTGATGCTGCCGCCAGTGATATCGCTGCCGTTGCCGGCGATGTTGGTGCTGCCAAAGCCGAACGCCTGGCCGCCCGAGATCGAGACGCCGGTGCCGTTGCCGGTGATGCTGGTGTCCGCAGTCCGCACAACCGCGCCGGTGCCTGCGATCACGCCGGTCTGGTTGTTCATCGATTCGGTGTGATCGAGGAAGAGCGCCGTCGCCGTGGCGCCCGCGGACGCCGAGCTGAAGCCGTGCTGTTTATTGCCGGCCGCGATGCTGTTCTGCACCGTCACGTTGCCGCCGTCCTTGTTGGTGAGGCCGGAGACGTTGCCCTCGATCCGCACGTTGTTCAGCGAGGCGAGGACCACGCCGACCGGGCTGGGCGCGATGTTGATGCCACCGCCGGTGTTGTTGCTGCCGTTGTTGCGCACCGTGGTGTTGGTGACGAACAGCTGGGTACCGGCGCCTGATGGCTTGAAGTCGATGCCGAAACCGGTGAAGTTGTCGATCTCACAGTTCTCGATGTAGACCTTGCCGGCTGAATTGATCTGGATGCCGTCCAGGCCGGTGCCGATCCCTTCGAACGTGAGACCGCGAATCATCACCGTGTCGCCCCCTCCCGCGGGCGACCACGATGCCGTTGGTGCCGCTCACCAGCACACCGGCGATCACGCCATCGGCCTCGACGGAGAGGCACTTGTTGATAGTCAGGGCGCCGAACCCGCCCGGATCGAGGACGTCGATCTCGCCGCAGATCGCGGTCTTCACGATGGCGCCCGCGAACGTCTTGCAGGGTGCGGTTCGGCTGCAGGGATTGGCGTCGTCGCCGAGACCCGAAACCCAGGTCCGCGTGGCCTGCGCATGGGCGGTGGCGGCGCTGACCAGCAGCGCGAAGAGTACCAGGGCGAAAATGCGTAACTGCACCGACTTTCTCATCGCATCCTCCTCTTTGAGAGGTATCCCTACGTTTTGACAGGTCTGCCCGGTGCGGTCAGCCTGCACTTAAGTTGTCGCCTCGTAGACCTCGGCCGTCCAAACGCGATCGAACTTCTCTCCGGCGGAGCGTCCGATTGGTCGCGTCAGCCTCCGAGGTCGACCTCGAGGCGGTGCGCGCGGCGGCGGCAGGCGGGCTCGGCGACCTCCCGCTTCCCGATCTGCGTGCCGCCGCCGCGCGTTTCCGAGGGGAGTTCCTCGAAGGCCTCGATCTTCCTGCTTGCGCGGAGCTCGACCTCAGCGCGGGCCGCGTCGGCGCCGCGATGGAGCGAGCCCGTGAGGCCCTGCGAGCGGCCGAGGGCGTGGGAAGGAAAAGCCAGATCGTTCTCGCGCAGACGGTGCTGGCGCGCGCCGCTCTGCTCGCCGGGGATCGGAGTTTGGCGGCGGCACATCTCGAAGCGGCGGCTGACCACTTGACCGCTGCGGCGGGACTGAGCGCGCGAGCCCGGCGCGCCTTCACCAGCGCGGCTGCCGTCGTTGCGGCCCCCGACCCGCGCGGCTGACAAATCACGCTCTGCAGCGTCCGATCCGGCTCGCTTTCAGGACGTCAGCGACCGGGATGGGGTCCCGAGCCAGAACGCTGCTCCCGCTTCGTGGGCCAGCGCGTATCCGATCCGGCCCCCTGCTTTCCCGTTGAGGACAGACCGCGGTGGGGATTAGCTCGAGAAGCCGATCCCCATCGCCTGCAGGAGCCTGAGCACCAGGTTGGGCTCGCCGCCGGCGTCCACCCGCCGGAGGGCGCGCGTGATGGCCGCTACCGCGGCGCTCCGCAGCGGCTCGGGCGGATAGGGGAACGGCGGCCGGCGGACCATCGACAGCTCGAGCAGCGGACTCGGCCTGGCAAGCGTCAGGTGCGCGAGGATGCGGCCCGCGATGCGCGTCGTCCCGATGCCGTTCCCGGTGTACCCGAGCGCGTACGAGATCCGGCCGCGCAGCGCGGTGCCGAAGAATGGGGTGAGCCGCGTCGTGGAGGCGATCGGGCCGCCCCACGCGTACGGAAAGCGGACTCCGGAAAGCTGCGGGAAGAAGCGCCGGAGGCTCTCCTCGAGGCCCGCATAGCGAGCAGGAGAGTGGTCGGCGGCCTTGTCGACGCGGTTGCCGCGGAAGTAGACCGCCTCGCTCGTTCCCCAGAGGATCCGCCCATCCGCCGTCGGCCGTGCGTAGTTGAAGAAGGCGCGGCCGTCGGTCAACCCTTGGCCCTTGCTCCAGCCGATCGCCGCGCGCTGCTCGGGCGCCAGCGGCTCCGTGACGACGATGTAGTCGTAGAGCGGCAGGAAACGCCATCTCAGGCCGGGCCAGAGGTGATGGCTGTAGGCGTTGGTGGCGAGGGCGACGCGGCGGGCGGTCACCTTGCCGCGCGCCGTCTTGATGCGTACGCGGCCCTGCGCGAGCTCGAAGCCCTCGACCCGCGTCTTCTCGCACAGGCGCACGCCGCGGCCCATCGCCTCACGCGCCAGCCCTTCCGCCAGCTGCACCGGGTCGACCAGGCAGTTACGCGGCGCGAGCAGCGCGCCGAGCGGGAGCGGGCTGTGGATCTCGGCCTGCACCTCTTCCTGCGAGAGCCACCGCCAGTCGTCGAGACCGAGGCGATGGGCGCTCTCGAGAGCGCCCTTCAGCTCCTGCACGTGGCGCGGCTGCAGCGCCGTGACCAGCTGCCCCGGGCGCGCGAAGCCGGCGTCGACCCCGGTCTGCCGCAAGAACGCTTCGAGCCCATCGAGGTTCTCGCGGCCGAGCCGAGCGAGCGTGCGCGCCTCGGCGAGGCCGAAGTGGGCGATGGCGAGGTCGGGCGAGTGGTCGAGGAGCTCGCTGGCGATGCCGGCGTTGCGGCCGCTCGCGCCGTGCGCCACGCGCTCCCGCTCGAGCAGGACGATCGAGAGCCCAGGCTCCAGCTCCTTGAGCGCCAGCGCGGTCCAGAGGCCGGTGAAACCGGCGCCGACGACGGCGACGTCGGCCTCGAGGTCTCCGTCCAGCGTCTGCGTCTCGCGTCGCGGGCGGCGCGCCAGCCAGTAGCAGCTCTCCTCGACAGGACGAAGAGACGTCGCTTCCGGCATCGCGCGGTCTCCAAGCCTACAGGTGGTGTGCCCGGTAGACTGCCTGCAGCGACTCCGCGAGCGCCGCCAGGAAGCGGTCGAGCTGCTCGTAGCTGATGACGAGGGGCGGCTCGACGCGGAGCACCTGCGCGTTGATGTAGGTGCCGGAGATCAGGATGCCCCGCGAGAACAGCGCCTTGGCGACCTCGTAGCCCAGGTCGTGGCTCACGAACTCCATCCCGAGCATCAGCCCGCGCCCGTGCGCCCCGACCATGACTTGCGGGTAGCTGTGCGCCAGCTGGTTCATTCGCGGCAGGAGGTAGTCGCCCTTCTCGCCGGCCTGCCGCGGGAGGTCTTCCTCGAGCAGGACGTTGATGGTCGCGATTGCCGCCGCGCAGCAGACCGGGTTGCCGCCGAAGGTGGTGGTGTGGAGGAACGGATTCTCGATGTACTTCTCCCAGGTTCGCGGCGTGCCGACACAGGCGCCGATTGGCATCACGCCGCCGCCGAAGCCCTTGCCCAAGGCCATCAGGTCGGGCACCACGCCGTCGTGCTCGCAGGCGAACATCTTGCCGCTGCGGCCCATGCCGCTCTGGACCTCGTCGAGGACGAGCATCGCGCCGTACCGGTCGCAGATCTCGCGCGCCGCCGCCAGGTAGCCGGGAGGGGCCACGTTGATGCCGCCCTCACCCTGGATGGGCTCGAGGACCACCGCCGCCACGCGGTCGCCCGAGAAGTCGCCGCTCGCCACCACCATCCGCAGCGCGTCGACGTCCCCGAAGGGAACGTGCGTCCAGCGCTGCAGCGGCAGGAACGGCTCGCGGAAGAACGCCTTCGAGGTGCCGGCGAGAGAGCCCAGCGTCTTGCCGTGGAAGGCGCCAATCGCGCCCACGAAGTGATGCCGGCCGGTGGTCAGGATCGACATCTTGAGGCAGGCCTCGACCGACTCGGTCCCGGAGTTGGTGAAGAACGAGTATTGCAGCTCGCCAGGGGTGATCTCGGCGACCAGCCGGGCGAGATAGGTGCGGAGCGGGTCGATCAGCTCCTGCGAGTGGATCGCCTGCCGGTCGAGCTGCTCGCGCACCGCCTTGAGCACTTTCGGGTGCCGATGGCCGGTGACGTAGATGCCGAAGCCGCCTAAGCAGTCGATGAACTCCTTGCCCTGGACGTCACGGAAGACGGCGCCCTCGTCCTCCCACTCGACGGCCGTGTAGTCGGTCGAGACCGACTTGCGGTACTCGAGAAAGCCGGCGTTGACGTAGTCGTTCCAGTAGCGGACCGACTCCTGGATCACGCGCTGCTGCTCGGCAGGGGTCAGCGTCTTCTTGCCGATGAGGTCGAGGACGTACGCGGACTCCTCGCGCGCCGCCGTCAGGTCCTGAGGCATGGGAGCGGCTCTCCTTTTCACGTTTTCCCGCAACCGTCCAGATCTGGGATCTTAGCCGCCCGGCGATACCGGCCGCTACCTCGACTTGACCTCGGTCCAGACCTCGTCGTACAGCTTCAGGGCGGCCCCGACGTCGGTGACGAGCTCGAGCCTGTCCATCACCTCCGGCGGCGGATAGATCGCGGGGTTGGCGCGATCGGCGGGGCGGATGAAGGGGAGCGCGGCGCGGTTCGGGGTCGCGTACTGGTTGAAGTTCGAGAGGCGGGCGCCGACCTCGGGCGCGAGGATGTAGTCGATGAACTTCTCGGCCATGTCGCGGTGCGGCGCCTGCGCCGGGATGGCCAGGCTGTCCATCCAGATCTGCCCCCCTTCCCGCGGCACGAAGAAGACCGTCGCCGGATCGTCCTTCGTCCCGCGCACGGCGTCGCCGTTGTAGACGACGGCTAAGGAGGCGGCCCGGGCGAGGACGCGGTTCTTGCCGCCGACGCTTCCTTCGAAGCCGAGCGACCGCCGCTTGGCGCCCAGCAGCAGGTCACGCGCCTCGCGCAGCTCGTTGGCGTCGACGGTGTTCACGCTGTGCCCCCGGTACTTGAGCGCCGGCGCGATCATCTCGCGGAACGAGTCCATGAGCAGAAAGCTGCCCGGCTGACGGCTGGCGTCGAAGACCAGCCCCCAGGTGCGGTCGATCGCCTGGTCCGCCGTGGTGCGCATGTAGATGCCCACCGTCCCCCACTGGTAGGCGGCGGTGTAGCGGTTGCCCGGGTCGAAGGGCGGGCTCGCGAAGCGCGGATCGAGGTTGGCGAGGTTCGGGATCCGCTCGTGCCGGAGCGGCGCGAGGAGGTGCGACGAGACGAGGGTGGAGACCAGGAAGTCGGTAGGGACGACGACGTCGTAGAGCGAGGTGCCGCCGCCTCGCAGCTTGGCCATCATGCCCGCCGGGTCCTCGAACAGGTCGACGGTGACCTTGCAGTCGAACCGGCGCTCGAAATCGCGGATGATCCGCGGATCGATGTACTCGCTGTAGATGAACAGATGCAGCCGGTTCTTCGGCCCCGCCGCCCAGCCGAAGGCCAGCGCGACCAGGCCCGCCGCGACCACCCCCTGGAAGGCCCGCACCCGGATCGCCGCGGGCAGCGCCATCAGCAGAGTCCCCAGCACCGAGGCCAGCACGATGAGGGTCGAGAGGGCGTTGATGTCGGGGGTGATCCCGCGCTTGACCGACGAGTAGATGAGGATCGGCAGCGTCGTGGAACCCGGGCCGGCGGTGAAGAAGCTGACGACGAAATCGTCGAGCGAGAGGGTGAAGGCGAGCAGTGCCCCGGCGACGACTCCCGGCAGCGCCATCGGGAAGGTCACGTGGCGGAAGGTCTGCAGGGCCGTGGCGCCCAGGTCGCGGGCCGCTTCCTCGATCGCGGGGTCGATGCCGGCCAGACGGGACCTCACCACGATCGCCACGAAGGGAATCTCGAACGTGATGTGCGCGACGATCATGGTCGGGAGCCCGAGCTCGAAGATCCCGAGCCTGCTCCGTACCAGCGCGAAGAACAGCAGCATGGCGACGGCCATGACGATGTCCGGGATGACCACCGGCACGTACATCAGCCACGAGAAGAGCTTCTTGCCCGGAAAGCCGTAGCGCGACAGCCCGAAGCCGAGGAGTGAGCCGAGGACCGTCGCGACGGCGGTGCTGAGGACCGCGAGCAGCAGCGTGTTGCGCGCGGCGGCGAGCTTCTCGGGACTGGCGAGCAACTCGCCGTACCACCGCGTCGTGAAGCCTCCCCACGCCGTGCCGTACTTCGTCCGGTTGAAGGAGTACGCCGTGACGACGGCGATCGGCGCGTAGAGGAAGAGGTACGCCGCCGCCGCGCCGGTCCACTGCAGGGCGGACGGGCGTCTCACGGGAGATCCTCGCTGCCGCGCTTCCCGGCGGTGCGCGCGTAGAGCCAGAGCCCCGTCATCACGATGCCCATCCCGACCAGGGCGATCGCCGAGCCGAACGGCCAGTCCTGGCTGGCACCGAACTGCTGCTGGATGGCGCTGCCGAGCAGCACCGTCTTGGCGCCGCCCAGGAGGTCGGGGATCACGAACTGGCCGGTCGCCGGCACGAAGACGAGGACGACTCCCGCCACCAGCCCCGGCACGACCTGCGGCAGGACCGCGTGGCGGAAGACGCGCGGCCCATCGGCGCCGAGGTCCCTCGCCGCCTCGACCAGCGACCAGTCGAGCTTTTCGACGGCGGTGTAGAGCGGCAGGACCAGGAACGGCAGGTAGGCGCAGAGCATGCCGATGTAGACCGCGAAGGTCCCGGGGTAGAGCGCTTCGCCCGGCCCCGCCAGGCCGGCCGCCGCGGCGAGCCGGGTGAGCGGGCTCGCCGGTGCGAGGAGGATCTGCCAGGCGTAGGTCCGGATGAGCAGGTTGGTCCAGAACGGGATGACGACCAGCGTGAGGGCGATGGCGCGCCGCTTGGCGTCGAGGGCGGCGATGAAGAAGGCGAGCGGGAAGGCCACCGCGACGCAGACGGCGGTCGTCCCGGCCGCGAGCAGGAGGCTGCGGGCGATGATCAGCGGGTAGAGCGGTTCAAAGCCGAGCGCTCCGAAGCCCAGCAGGCGAAGGAAGTGCTCGCCGGTGAGCGGCAGCCCGAACCCGCCGGCCGCGCCGCGGGTGAGGAAGCTGATGGCGACGATCGCGGCCAGAGGCACGAGCAGGAAGATGGAGACCCATCCGACCGCCGGCCCGCAGGTCAGCGCCGCGCGTGCCAGCTCGCGCCGGCGGCTCAGCGTCTCGCCGAAGCGGATCTCGACCGTGCCGCCTGGCCGCGGCATCAGTCGTCGAGCACCACCAGCGCAGCCGGTGGCAGGTAGGCGATCGCGCCAGCCCCCTCGGCGAGGCCCGCGGTCGCGGCGCCCGCGGCGCCAATGTTCATCGCGACGGCCGAGAGCAGCTGGCCGCCCGCCTCGAGCACGTAGCGGCTCTCCGCGCCAACGTAGAGGGCGCTGGTGATCCGAGCCGGCAGCCGGTTCTCCCCGGCGCTTGCGGCCGCGGGCAGCAGGACCACCTTCTCCGGCCGCACGGCGAGCGTGAAGGCGGAGCGCAGGGCCGCGTCCCCCGCCGGAGCGGGCTCCAAGCGCAGGAGGCCCGCGGGCGTGTCGACCAGGACCGAGCTCGCGCGCCGCTCGCGCACCGTCGCCGCGAGCAGGTTGCACGAGCCGAGGAAGCCGCTCACGAAGCGCGTCCGTGGGCGCTCGTAGAGCTCCTGCGGCGAGCCGACCTGCTCGACCCGGCCGGCGCGCATCACGGCGATCGTGTCCGAGAGGACCAGCGCCTCCTCCTGGTCGTGCGTCACGCACAGGAACGTCATGCCGAGGCGGCGCTGCAGGTCGCGGAGCTCGGTCTGCAACTCCTTCCGCAGCTTGAGGTCGAGGGCCGCGAGCGGCTCGTCGAGCAGCAGCACCCGGGGCTCGTTGACGAGCGCCCGCGCCAGCGCGACGCGCTGCTTCTGTCCGCCCGAGAGCTCGGCTGGCTTGCGGTCGGCGAGCGGCGCGATCCGCACCAGCTCCATCGCCCGCGCGACGCGCCCGGCGGTTGCGTTCGGCGCCACCTTCTTCATGCGCAGGCCGAACGCGACGTTGTCCTTGACGGACAGGTGCGGGAAGAGCGCGTACGACTGGAAGACCGTGTTGACCTGCCGGCGGTGGGCCGGCACGTGCGCCACGTCCTCGCCGCCGATGCGGACGGAGCCCGAGTCGGGGAGGTCGAGGCCGGCGAGGATCCTCAGCAGCGTCGTCTTGCCGCAGCCCGAGGGGCCGAGGAGCGAGAAAAACTCTCCCTCGCCGACCGTCAGGTCGATGTCCGAGAGGGCCTGCTGGTCGCCGAAGCGCCGGGCGACCCCCCTGACCTCGATTGCGCTGTCTTTTCGGCCCGACACCTGCACCTACACTATCACCGCAAACTCAATCGCCGCCACGACTTCCGCGTTTTCGGCAGGACGGTCTGAGTGCCCCTCCCGGGCCGTGATAGACTGGCATTTCCTTCCCCGGCCGGGGTGCCCCGTCATGAACAGGTCGATTTGCTTGCACACAACCATGCCCGGTCCGCGCTCGCTGGAGCTCGCCGCACGGCGCCAAGCGGCCGTCCCGAGGGGAGTCAGCCACTCGACGCCGGTCTTCATCGAGAGCGGCAGCGGAGCGCTCGTCACCGACGTCGACGGCAACGTGCTGATCGACTTCGCGGGCGGCATCGGGGTGCTCAACGCCGGCCACGCCAACCCGGCGGTCGTCCGCGCGGCAACCGCCCAGCTCGCGCGGCTGACCCACGCCTGCTTCAGCGTCGCGCCCTACCGCGGCTACGTTGAGCTCGCCGAAAAGCTGAACCGGATCACGCCCGGCAGCCATCCCAAGAAGACCGTCCTCGCCAACAGCGGCGCCGAGGCGGTCGAGAACGCCGTCAAGATCGCACGCCATGCCACCGGCCGCGAGGCGGTGGTCGTCTTCGAGCACGCCTTCCATGGGCGCACGCTGCTGACGATGAGCATGACGAGCAAGGTCCGGCCCTACAAGCTCGGGTTCGGGCCTTTCGCGCCCGAGGTCTACCGGCTCCCCTTCCCCTACGAGTACCGCGGCCACTACGCGGGCCCGGAGGCCGCGGCCCGCGCGCTCGACGAGTTCTTCCGCACGCAGGTCGCGGCGGAGAAGGTCGCCTGCGTCGTGCTCGAGCTCGTCCTCGGGGAGGGCGGCTTCGTGGTGGCGCCGCCCGAGTACGTCGCCCTCCTCGCGCGGGTCTGCCGCGAGCATGGCATCCTGCTGGTCGCCGACGAGGTCCAGACCGGCTTCGGCCGCACGGGACGGATGTTCGCCTGCGAGCACTACGGCCTGGTGCCCGACCTCATGACGCTGGCCAAATCGCTCGGCGGTGGGTTGCCGGTCAGCGCGGTCACCGGCCGCGCCGAGATCATGGACAGCGCGCAGGTGGGCGGGCTCGGCGGCACCTACGCCGGCAATCCCGTGGCGTGCGCCGCCGCGCTGGCTTCGGTTGCGTTCATCGAAACCAACCGGCTGGCGGAGCGGGCCGAGGCGATCGGCCGCGTCGTGGAGGCCCGGTTCGCCCGCTTCCTCGACCGCTTTCCGCACGTCGGCGACGCGCGCGGGATGGGCGCCATGCGCGCGCTCGAGATCGTGCGGGAACGGGCGAGCAGGGAGCCGGACAAGGACCGCGCCGAGCGCGTGATCCGCTGGGCCTGGGAGCACGGCCTGATCCTGGTCGGCGCCGGGACCTACGGCAACGTCATCCGGACGCTCATGCCGCTGGTCATCACCGACGCCGAGCTCGCCGAGGGGCTGGAGGTGCTCGAGCATGCGCTCGTTGCCGCTTGAGCGCCTCGCGCCTCGCGGTCTGCGCCGCGCCGGCATCGTGGCCCGATCCAACATAGCAAGGGGTTGTTCATGAACGCGAGGGAACTCATCCTCGAATCTCAGCGCTGGCTTGACATCATCTCGGCCCGGGAGCTGACAGCGGAGCAGAAGGAAAAGATCTGCGCCGACACGGTCGACAACTTTCACTTTTATTACAACCGCGGCTACCTCGAGTACCGCAAGTCGATCGTCGAGATGCGGGACCTTCCCGCGCTCGAGTGGACGGGCGAAGGCTCCGTCTTCGACGACATCATGGGGCGCCGCTTCATCGACTGCCTGGGCGGCTACGGCATCTACAGCGCCGGGATCCGGCATCCCAAGATCGTCAAGGCGGTCAGGGACCAGCTCAGCCGGATGCCGCTGTCGAGCCAGGAGCTCCTCGATCCGCTGCGCGGGGCCCTGGCCGAGCTGCTCGGCGAGACCACGCCCGGCGATCTCCAGTACTCCTTCTTCATCAACAATGGGACCGACGCCGTCGAAGGCGCCATCAAGCTCGCCCGCCTGTTCACCGGCCGGACCGAGTTCATCAGCTCGCTGCGCGGCTTCCACGGCAAGAGCTGCGGCGCGCTCTCGCTGCTCGGCCGCTGGGAATACCGCGAGCCCTTCCTGCCTCTCCTTGCCGGCGTCAGCTTCGTCGAGTTCGGTGACGCCGAGTCGGTCATCGACGAGCTCTACAAGGCCGACGAGACGGGAAAGGGAGTGGCAGCCGTGATCATGGAGCCGATCCAGGGCGAGGCGGGTGCCGTGGTCCCGCCCGACGACTTCTGGCCGCGGATCCGCAAGGCTTGCGACGAATACGGCGCCCTGCTCATCGCCGACGAGGTACAGACGGGCCTCGGCCGCACGGGGAAGATGTTCGGCGTCGACCACTGGGACGTCGTGCCCGACATCATGTGTCTCGGCAAGGCCCTGGGCGGCGGCGTCATGCCGCTATCGGCCTTCATCTCGACCCCCAAGATCTGGGGCGTCCTCGAGTCGAATCCCTTCATCCACACCTCGACGTTCGGCGGCAACCCGCTGGCCTGCGCCGCGGGGATCGCGGCGATCAACGTGACGCTCGAGGAGGACCTGCCGGGACAGGCGGCGCGCAAGGGCAAGTACATGCTCGATCAGCTCACCGCCCTCGAGCTCCGCTTCGGCCGCATCATCTGCCGCGTGGGAGGCAAGGGGCTGCTGCTCGGCATGGAGTTCCCGAATACCGAGATCGGCTACCAGCTCGTGGCGGGCCTCTTCAACCGCGGCGTCCTGGTCGCCGGCACGCTCACCAACTCGCGGACCGTCCGCTTCGAGCCGGCGCTCAACATCGCCGACGAGCTGATCGACCAGGTGCTCAACGCCCTCGAGGACACCTTGCAGCAGATCGACGCCAACAACGCCGTCATCAAGCCCGATCCGGAGTGATGCGGATCGCGATCCTGGGCGCGGCGGGGGCCATGGCCGCGGTGACGTTGCGGGATCTCCTCGATTCGGTGCCCGGCGTCGCCATCACGGCGGCCGACCGCCGTCCGGTCGAGGTGAGCGATCCGCGCGTGACGCCGGTGGCGCTCGACGCCGCGAACGAGGAAGCGACGGCGCGCCTGCTTGCCGGCCACGACGCCGTCCTCAACGCGGCGACCTACTACCTCAACGTTCCCGTCATGCGCGCGGCGCTCAAGGCGCGCGTCCCGTACGCCGACCTGGGCGGGCTCTACCATGGCACGCTGCGCCAGGTGGAGCTCCACGAGGAGCTCAGGGCCGCCGGCGTTCCAGCAGTGCTCGGCATGGGCTCGACGCCCGGCATCACCAACGTCATGGCCGCCGCGCTGGCACGCGGGCTCGACAGCGTCGAGGAGATCCACGTCCGCGTCGGGTGCCTCGACCGCGCCGCGTCCGGCCCGCTCCCGATCCCCTACGCCCTCGACACCGTCCTCGACGAGTTCTCGCTCGAGCCGATGGTCTTCCGCGCCGGCCGGCCTGCGGCGGTGCCGCCCCTGTCAGGCGGCGAGACGATCGCCTTCCCGCCGCCGGTCGGCGAGATGTCCGCTCTCTACACTCTTCATTCCGAGATCGCCATGTTCCCGCGCTCGTTTCCAGGTCTGCGCGAGGCGAGCTTCAAGGTCGCGTTCGAGCCGGAGCTCACGCGCCAGGTAGAGCTCCTGGTCCGCCTCGGCTTCGCCGCGCGCGAGCCGCTGGTGCGGGAGGTTTCGCCGCGGGAGATGCTCCTGGCGCTCGCGGCGCGCCAGACACGTCCGCCGGGAGAGCCGGATGACTGTGACGTCCTGCGCGTCGACCTCGCGGGTACCGTGGCCGGCCGCCGCATCTGCCGCCGGGCCGAGGTGACGGCTTTACCGGACCGGGCGCGGCGATTCCCGGCCGGAGCCCTCGACACCGGCGTGCCGCTGTCGATCGTGGGTCAGATGCTGGCGCGCCGTGAGATCTCGACTCCCGGCGTCCTCTACCCCGAGACCGCCGTCCCCATCGAGCCGTTCTTCGCCCAGCTCGCGCGGCGCGGGATGAGCCTTAGCCGCGAGGCCCTTGCCGCTTGGGAGCACACAGCGTGAACATCGCCGCCGAGGCCGTCATCCCGCCGGCCCCGCCGATCCCGCCAGGCGCGCCATGACGTGCTTGACGACCGTGTAGTCCTCGAGCGCGTACATCGACATGTCCTTGCCGTAGCCCGACTGCTTGAAGCCGCCGTGGGGCATCTCGGAGACGAGCGGGACGTGGTCGTTGATCCAGACCGTGCCGAACCGCAGCTTCCTCGCCGCGTTGAGCGCGCGATGGACGTTGGTCGTGAAGACCGAAGCCGCGAGGCCGTAGTCGACGTCGTTCGCCCAGCGTAGCGCCTCGTCGTCACTGCTGAAGCGCGTGACGGTGACCACCGGGCCGAAAACTTCCTTCTGTACGATCTCGTCGCTCTGGCGCGCCGCGACCACGGTCGGGCGATACCAGTAGCCGGGGCTGTCACCGGGGCCGCCGCCGGTCAACACCTCGGCGTGTCCGGTGGCCGCCGCCCGCTCGACGAAGCCCACGACGCGCTGGCGATGCTCGGCGGAGATCAGCGGGCCGAGGTTGGTCGCCTCGTCGTGAATGCTGCCAACCTTGAGCGACTCGACCGCCGGCACGAGCGCGGCGAGCAACCGGTCGTGGATCTTCGGCCCGGCGTAGAGGCGGCAGGCCGCCGTGCAGTCCTGGCCGCTGTTGACGAATCCCGCCAGCTTGATGGTCTGCACCACCAGCTCGAGGTCGGCGTCGTCGAAGATGACGACCGGGGCCTTGCCGCCGAGCTCCAAGTGGACGCGCTTCAACGTCGCCGCGGCCGCGCGGGCCACCTCCTTTCCCGTCGCCACGTCTCCCGTCAGCGAAACCATCCCGACCTTCGGATGCTTGACCAGGCCGGCGCCCACCGGCTCCCCGTGACCCGTGATGACGTTGATGACCCCGCGTGGAAAGAGGTCCGCGGCGAGCTCGGCGAGCCGCAGCGAGGTGAGGGGCGTCTGCTCCGACGGCTTGAGCACCACCGTGTTGCCGGTGGCGAGCGCCGGGCCCATCTTCCAGATCGCCATCATCAGCGGGTAGTTCCACGGCGCGATCGAGCCGACGACCCCGACCGGCTCGCGCCGGACCATGCTGGTGTAGCCGGCCATGTACTCGCCGGCGGCCTTCCCCTCGAGGCAGCGCGCCGCGCCGGCGAAGAAGCGCAGGTTGTCGACGATGAAGGGGATCTCGGACTTCGCGAGCAGGACCGGCTTGCCGACGTTGTCGGCCTCGAGCAGGGCGAGCTCGTCGCCGTGCTGCTCGACGCGGTCCGCGAGCTTGAGCAGCGACGTGGCGCGGTCCTGCGGCGTCGATTCCGACCAGGTCTCGAACGCCGCCGCCGCGGCGTCGACGGCGCGGTCGACGTCCTGCTGCGTTCCGAGCGGCACCCGCGCCAGGACCTCCTCCGTGGCCGGGTTGAGGATTGCCTCGTCGCGCCCCTCGACGGCTTCGACGAGCTCGCCATTGACGAAGTTCTGGTACGTCTTCAAGTCAGGGCTCCTTTCGGCTTGTCCAGTGGCCCTTCACGGGTTGGCCTCCCTCACTGCGCCTTGATCTCCGTCCAGTACTGATCGTAGAGCGTCGTCGCCTCGCCGACGTCCTCGAGGAACTCGCAGCGCGCCAGGGCCTCGGTTGCCGGGTAGATCGCCCGGTCGGCCAGGATCTCCGGCTTGATGAAGTTACGCGCCGGCAGGTTGGCGCTCGCGTAGCTGATGGCGTTGACGATCTTGGCGTTGACCTCGGGCTCCATGATGTAGTTGAGGAACGCCCAGATCGCGTCGAGGTGGCGTGCCCGCGCCGGAACGCAGACGTTGTCCACCCAGATCGTCGCCCCCTCCTTCGGTAGCACGTAGGCGAATTTACGCGGGTCCTTCGCGACCACCTTGGCGAGCTGGCCGTTGTAGCCGTGCGCGACGTCGACGTCGCCCGCGGCGAGGATGTTCTCGTAGTCGCCACTGTTGTACGTCTTGACCAGCGCCTTCTGCCGCTTGAGGAGGTCCGCTGCCTCCTTGAGCACGGCCGGGTCGGTGGAGTTGAGCGAGTGGCCGCGGTACTTGAGCGCGGCGGCGAAGCACTCGCGCATGTCGTCGAGCATCAGGATGCGGCCCTTGTTGGCCGGATCGAAGAGCGGCGCGAAACTGTCGAGGCGGCCCTTCACCTTCTGCTTGTTGATGCCGACCCCGGTCGTGCCCCAGACGTAGGGTAGAGAGTAGGCATTGTGCGGGTCGTACGGCCGGTTCAAAAAGCGGGGATCGAGGTTCTTGGCATTGGGCAGCCGCGCCTGGTCGAGCTTCTGCAGGAGGTGCTGGGAGATCAGGATGCGGACCATGTAGTCCGACGGGACGACGATGTCGTAGTCGGCGACCCCCGACTGGAGCTTCTCGAGCACCGGCTCGTTCGAGTCGTAGGTGTCGTAGCTCACCGCGATGCCGGTCCGTCGCGAGAAGTCGTCGATGACCTCCTTCGGGACGTAGGCCGACCAGATGTAGATGTTGAGCCGCTTGTCCGCGGCAGGCCCGCCTCCCGCCTGCCGGCCCTGCCCGCCGCAGGCCGCGAGCGTGAGGGCCACCCCGAGGGCCACCGCGAGGGCCACCGCGAGCACCCCGCCCAGTCGTCCCTTCACCGGTTGGCCTCCTGTTCCACCGGCACCTGCTGCAGCCGCTGCGCGATCACGATCAGCGCCACCGTCACCGCCAGCAGCAGCGTCGACACCGCGTTGACCTCAGGCGTCACCCCCACCTTGAGCATCGAGTAGATCTGCAGCGGCAGCGTGGTGGCGCCGACGCCCGCCACGAACGAGGTGATGACGTAGTCGTCGATCGAGATGGTGAAGACGAGCAGAGCTCCCGCGACGATGCCGGGTTGGATGAGGGGGAGCGTCACGCGCCAGAACGTCGCGAGCGGCCGCGCCCCCAGGTCGAGCGCCGCCTCCTCGAGCGAGCGATCGAAGCCGGAGAGGCGAGCACGGACGACGATCGCGACGTAAGAAATGCTGAAGGCGACATGGGCGGCGATCACCGTCGCGAGCGACAGGCGGACCCCGGCGACGCCGAAGAACGCAACCAGGGCGGCGCCGACGACGATCTCGGGGATGATGATCGGCAAGTAGAGGAGGTTGCGCGTGAAGCCCTTGCCGCGGAACTCGTAGCGGCCCAGCGCCAGCGCCGCGAGCGTGCCGAAGAGCGTGGCGACGGCGGTGCTGGCGACGCCGACGACGAGGCTGTTGCGCATCGCTCCTAGGACGAGACCGTTGCTGAAGAGGCTGCGGTACCACGCCAGGGTCAGGCCCTCCCACGAAGCGGTCTGGCGGCCCTGGTTGAAGGAGAAGAGCACCAGGATGCCGATGGGCGCGTAGAGGAAGAGATAGACGAGCCCGGCATGGCTCCGCAGCAGCAGGCTCCCCTTGGCGCCGCGCGCATCGCCTCGCCCGGTCATAGCAGCACCTCCTCCCCCCGGCGCCGGGTATAGACCGCGTAGGCGAAGAGGAGGAGGAGCACCCCAACCACCAGCTCGAAGGCCACCGCCGAGCCGAACGGCTTGTTGCGCGCGACGGCGAACTGGTTCTGGATCAGGTTGCCAGCCAGGATTGTCTTCGCCCCGCCCAGGAGGTCCGACACGATGAACTGCCCGAGGCTGGGGACGAAGACGAGGATGATCCCCGCCACGATACCCGGCATCGTCATCGGCACCGTGACGCGCCGGAACGTCGAGGCGCGCCCAGCGCCGAGGTCCGCCGACGCCTCGAGCAGGGACAGGTCGAGCTTCTCGAGCGAGGCATAGAGCGGCAGGATCATGAACGGCAGCTCGCCATAGACCAGTCCGATCATCACCGCGGCGTTGTTGTAGAGCAGCTCGAGCGGCTGGGAGATCAGCCCGCTGCCGAGCAGCAGATGGTTGATCAGGCCCTCCGTGCGGAGGATGAACATCCAGGCGTAGGTGCGGACCAGGAAGCTGGTCCAGAACGGGACGACCACGAGCCCGAGGAGGAGGTTCCGGCGCCGCACCGGCGCGCTCACCGCGACGTAGTACGCCACCGGGTAGCTGATCGCCAGGCAGAGCGCGGTGGTGAGCACCGCCATCCAGAGCGAGCGCCAGTAGATCTGCAGGTAGATGGGTTCTAAGGAGCGCTGGTAGTTGGCGAGAAAAGCGCCCGCGGCGAGGTAGTGCCCGAGATCGCCGATCGGCCGCAGTCCCCCGTAGGTGCCGCGCTGCCCGAAGCTGATGACCAAGAGGACGGTCAGGGGCAGCAGGAAGAGCAGGCCGAGGGTCAGCCAGGTCGGCAGCAGCAGCCCATAGGCCGTCCGCCCGCCCTTCGCTGCCTGCCCGCTCTTCATGCGCCTTCCCCCGCTTTCGGCAGCATCACCGCGTGCCGGGCGTGCCAGCAGAGGAAGGCGCGGTCGCCGACCGCGAACTTGCTCCCTTCCTCGAACGGCTTCTCGTTCTGCTCGGAGACGACGAAGCGTCCTCCCCTCTCGTCCCGCACCACGTAGACCGTGCTGGCGCCCTGATAGACGCGATCCTCGACCGACACCGCAACCGTTGGCACGCCGCGCTCGGAAAGGTCGCGCGCGCGGAGGTTCAGTTTCTCGGGGCGCACGACGAACCGCACCTCCTCGCCCGCGCGATACGGCGCCCCGGCGAGCGGCAAGCGTACAACGCCGCCCGCGGCAAGCGCGAGCGCGACGCTCTCGGTCGACGCCTCCGTCACTCGCGCGGCGAAGAAGTTGGAGGCCCCCATGAAGTTTGCCACGAACTCCGTGGCTGGCCGCTCGAAGACGCCCGCGGCCTCCGCCACCTGCTCGACCCGGCCGCGGTTCATGACCGCGATGCGGTCGCTCATGGTGAGCGCCTCCTCCTGGTCGTGGGTCACGAACACGAAGGTGATGCCAAGCGACCGCTGCAGGTGCTTGAGCTCGACCTGCACTTCCTTGCGGAGCTTCTGGTCGAGCGCTCCGAGCGGCTCGTCGAGCAGGAGGACCTCGGGCTCGAGGGCGAGCGCGCGCGCCAGCGCCACGCGCTGCCGCTGCCCGCCCGAGAGCTGGTGCGGCCGGCGCTTCTCGAAGCCCGCGAGCTGCAGCAGCGCGAGCGCGCCCGCGACGATCCGTCCCTGCTCGGCGGGCGCTACCTTCTTGTAACGGAGCCCAAAGGCGACGTTCTCCTCGACGGTCAGGTGCGGGAAGAGAGCGTAGTGCTGGAAAACCATATTGACGGGGCGCTCGTACGGCGGCGTCCGCGTCATGTCGGTGCCGTTGATCCGGATGGTCCCCGCGCTCGGCAGCTCGAAGCCGCCGATCATGCGCAGCAGCGTCGTCTTGCCGCAGCCCGAGGGCCCCAGCAGCGAGAAGAACTCGCCGCGGCGGATGTCGAGCGAGACGTCGTCAACTGCGGCAACGCTGCCGAAGCGCCGGGTCAGGCTCCGGATCTCGACGCTCGTGTCGTTCGGCATGGATCGCGGGCAAAGACTACCGCGGGCCTACGGACCTGGCAACGCCGCCGCACGGCGTTGTCTTCCGGGGCTTCCGGGACTCCCGCAGCTTCCGGGGCTTCCGGGACTCCCGGGGGCGGGTGGCCCGCCACTAGATGCTCACCCGCAGGCCAACTCGCAACGTACGGGGACGCTGGAACGCGTTGGGCTTCAGGTAGTGCGAGTTGGTCGGGTACGGTAATGCGTTTTGGGCCTGGTCGAACGCCCACACCTGGTCGATCACCGTCGCCGACTGGCGGTTCATCACGTTGAAGACATCCCCCAGCAGGTGAATCGTCACCGGCTCGAAGTGGAACGTGTAGTCGACATGGGCATCCACGTTGGTGAGGCTGGGGGAGTGCCCCTCGGTGCCCCGCTGCGTCAAGAACAGCTCCGGCCCGCCATAGGCGTTCCACCATCCGATCCGCGACAGCGGCGTGCCGCTGATGTAGAAACCGGACAGGGCGAGCGTCAGGTTGAACGGGAAGATATAGGCGACCTGCGCCTTCACCTGGTGCGGCCGGTCGATCGTCAGATTGCCGTACGAGTTGACCACGAACTCGGGGAAGTCGAAATCGTCGGTGATGTTCGGGTCCTTGGCGTTGAAGCCGCCGATCTCGCGGTAGCCGCCGTCGTAGTTTCCCTTGAGCTGCGAATAGAGGTAGCTGCCATAGAAGAGCCAGTGATCCGCGAGCCGCTTCTGGACAATCGCTTCGATGCCGCGGAAGAACCGGCGGGCCTTCGGGTAGCCCGGGGCGAGGACGCTGTCGCCGGGGTTGAAGAAGGCGTAGTTTTGGTCGGACGGCAGGAAGGTGTCCTCGATGACGCGCTCGAGGCTGCGGTAGATGCCGTGGACCCCCACCGTCCAGTAGCTGCCGATCTGGCGGTCGAGGCCGAGGATGATCTCCGACTGGTACTGCGACTTCAGGCGCGGGTCAATGTCGTTGACCGCGGTCCCCTTGATAGCCGACGGCGTGTCCGGAGTGTTGGCCACGGGATCGAAGGCGATCGAGACCGGATCGAAGTTGAAAATCGTCGCGTCGCGCTCGCCGTTCAGGGAGCGGATGTTCATGTCGAGCGGAATGGCCTCGACGAAGTGGCCGTAGGAGCCGAAGAGCTTCGTCTTGCCGTCCTTCAGGAAGTCCCAGGTGAAGCCGACGCGCGGCGAGAAATGGTCGATGTTGATGTAGGTCTTGTTGCCGAGGCCGCGAATGATCTGCTTCTCGTAACGGACTCCCGCGTTGAGCCTGAGGTACTCGAAGACCCGCCAGTTGTCCTGGAGAAACGCCGAGAGGACGTCGTGATTGGGGTTGGCAACCAGCGGCGCGGAGACGATGTGATCCAGGGTCGAGTCGTTGCTCGCGAAGAAGATGTGGCTGTACAGCGTGCGCTGCTGTGGGTCGCTGGCCAGCGGCGCCAGGATCTGCACCAGCTGTCCGCCGGAGAAGCTGCGCACCACCTGCGCGGTGATGTGCTCGTACTCGAAGCCGGCCTTGACGTCGTGGTTGCCGAGAAAGCGCGTCGCTTCGGCGCTGTAGTCCTGCCGCGTGAACTTCTTGGTGTCGTACTGGCCGTTGTCGCCAAAGCCGCCGGTGGCCGTCACGATGCTGCCGGTGTGGTCCTCGTAACGGATCTGGTTGCCGCCCGGTCCGGGGAGGTCGGAGGTGTCCTCGTGGTGCCGGCCGGCCTGGGCCGAGAAGATCCAGAGAGAGCCGGGGAGCCCATCGTAGCGCAGCGAGAAATCCGTGCCGCCGACGCTGCGGGTGCCATCGAACGTGGTGGGAGGACCGATCGGGCTCGCGATCGCGCCGGTGTCCTTCGTCGGATCGCCAAAGATCGTCCCGATCACCGTTTGGCCCTGGGAGATGTTCCAGGTCAGCTTGCCTGAGTAGAGGTCGCTCGTGGTCCTTAGTGCAGTGGTCTGTCCGGCGTTCGGACCCTGTGCGACGCGCGTGTTCTGGTTGTTCGTCACCCGGTCGTACGCAGAGAAAAACCAGAGCCTGTCTTTCAGCAGGTAACCGCCCAGATCGGCGCCGTAGTCGGCCTTGGTGAACCCCGTCGGCACGCCCTGTGCGGTGATCTCGGACAGGTGCTTGCTGCCGGCCTGGAAGCTGTCGCGGTTGAGGTACCCGAAGGCGTCGCCGCGGAACTGGTTGCCACCCGACTTGGTGACCACGTTGAGGATGCCGCCCACCGCGTGGCCGTACTCCGCCTCGTAGCCGCCCGACTTGAACTCGACCTCCTGGACGAACTCGAAGTTGAGGACCTTGCCCTGGCTGCCGAACTCGACTCCCGTCGTGTTGACGCCGTCGACGAGGTAGGCGTTCTCGAGGCCGGTCGCGCCGTACACGGTGATCGCGGTGTTGCGTGAATCCGAGGGGTCGGTCCCGATGCCGGAGTTGAGCTGCACGACGTCGGCATAGTTGCGCCCGGTCGGCAGCGACTGGAACACCTTGGAGTCCAGGTTGCGCCCGACCGTAGTCGATTCCGCTTCGATGCCGACCGCCTCGGCCGTCACCGTCAGCGTCTCCGCATGTCCCACCTTCAGCTGCAGCTTGATCGACTCCGAGGCGTTGAGGGCGAGCAGCACCGTCTCGCTCACCGGAGTGAATCCTTCGAGGGTGGCGGTGATCGTGTAAGTTCCCGGCGGCAGGAGGGTGAGCGTGAACCGCCCCTCGCCGTCGGTGGTGGCGGTCCGCGACCCCTGCAGGTTTGGGCTCTTGCCCTCGACCACGGCCCCCGGCAGCGGCGTTCCCTCGGCGGACACGACGCCGCGGATGCTTCCGGTCGTCTGGGCGCGGCAGGGAACCGCGAGGAGCAACGGGATGAGGCAGACCGCTGAGACAGGGCCCACGGCGAGGGTCTTCATGACGAAGGCTCCTTCACTGCGTTTTCTTCGGAGGGGCGGCCGAGGCTTACACTGACACCCCCGGAAAGGCCGTGTCAAGATGATGAAGGCCGAAGCGCCGGGGCGCGCGGATGGAACCGCACGAACGCCTGCCGCCGCTCAAGCGACGGCGCCCGCACTACATCATTCCGCGCAACTCTGACTCCTCGTCCCTGATGCCGCCCGCTGGGGCGAGCGAGCGCGTTACACAGGTCGGGATCGGGGCTCGATGCCCGGCCGGGGCCGGTGGGGCCGCGCCACGTGGGGTAGGGTTGACATCTGATGCATGATGTTAGATGATGACCTCATGAGGACGACGCTCGACATCGACGACGACATCCTCGAGGCGATCAAGGACATCGCATCCAATCGCGGCACCACGGCGGGGAGCGTACTCTCCGAGTTGGCGCGGAAAGCCATGGAGCCCGCCGAACCGCCGTCTATCCGTAATGGTGTGCCGCTCCTGCCGCGCCGGCCTGCCGGCAGCCCCAAGCCGACCATGGCTCTCGTCAACCGCCTGCGGGACGACTCGTGAGTGGCGCAGCGCTGCTTGACGTCAATGTTCTCGTCGCGCTCTTCGACCCCGATCACGTTCACCACGAGCCCGCTCATCGCTGGTTCGCGGACCATCGCGCCCTGGGCTGGGCAACTTGCCCGCTGACCGAAAACGGACTGCTGCGCGTCCTCCTGCATCCCGCCTATTCGCCGGCAGCAATACCAGCGGCGCTGATGCTCGATCGCCTGCGAGAATTTCGCAACAGCGGGGGGCATGCGTTCTGGCCCGATGACATCTCCTTCCTGGACGCCGACGTGCTCGACGCCGGAGCATCGTTAGGTCACCGCCAGTTGACTGACGCTTATCTGCTCGGCCTTGCGGTCAAGCACGATGGACGCCTGGCCACCTTCGATCGCACGATCCCTCTCGGGAAGATCCGCTATGCCAAGGCCGCTAACCTCGTCCTCATCCCAGCGTGAACGCGGCCGGGTCGCCAGTCGAGCAGGGCGGCGAGGATGGGGGTCTCGGCCAGCACAACCAGCGTTTCGCCGAGAGGCACGTAGGCAGGAGCGTTCACGTAGTGCGGCAGGATGAGCCAGAGATAGGGGATCGTGGCGGCGGAGGGGACAATGCCGGCCAGCAATCAGCCCTTTCCGGGAGTTCACCGGCTCGATCTCCTGGCATGTTCAGACCTCACATGGAGAAAATGGAACCACATTGCAGTCTATGACGACTGCGGCCAGCCTTGCAACGAATGCGCCTCATCCCGCCGCGCACAGGGGAAAAGCTGAGTTGAATCCGAACCACAGCTTTGATATTAGATGCTGATGCTAACGTTAAAGAATCGCAGGGTTGGCGTCGCGGTTCTCTTCTTCCTGCTCGCGGTCCTGCCGGCCGGCGCTGCCTGGCCGGCATCCTGCCCGGCCAACGGTGCCCCACTTCCCACCGCCGCCGAGCGCCAGGCCCTGGTGCCTATTGTGCTATTGCGCTGCTTCCTGCCGGAAGACGAAATCGACGTCATCATCGGCACGATTGGCCACGACCCGCAGTCCTCCTCGACCAATCCGCTGTTCGACAGCGGCAAGTTGAACCCGGACGGCTCGCTGCGCCCGCCGCTCAACGAGGCGGAGATCGCGGCGCTGATCGACATGCACACGATCCTGGATCAGGACATGAGCGCCGGCGCCATCACGCGCAAGTTCGTGCCGAACAGCGACGTGGGCGGCTACCTCTACGGGCGGACGGTCATCAGCTCGAAGGGCTCGCTGGTGGTGGTCGCCACCAACACGGTGCGCGGGTTCGTCGGCCTCGAACGCAACACCCTCGCCCTCGACGACGGCCAGGCGATCGCCGCCCTCGGCCTCGACTTCGAGACGACACCCCACGGACAGTTCACCGACGCGATCGCCGGCTCCACCTACCGCCGTCAGGTCGCCGTCGAGATCCAGAGGCACGGACTGCACTCCATACGCCATGTCATGTCCGCCCAAGGGGCGAGCCAGGCCGAGATCCCGCTCGGCCAGGACCTGAATGCCGCGGCCGCGGCCGCCGCGCCCGCTCTCGCCGGGCGCACGGTCGAGATGAACCGGCAGGGCCAGACCAACCCCTACACCGGTCTGGGGATCTCGGACGACATCGGCCTCATGGTTCTTCAGCGACGGAACCAGGAGTACCCACTCCACCTCAACGAAGAGGACGTGATGGTCGTGCCGACGCCCCTGGCAGTCGGCGACGTGCTGCTACGCCGGAGCCTGCGGGGCGAGGAGACCGAGATCGCCGCGTACGTAGAGATCACGACGGACGACGGCAGCATCTCCGCCGCGTGGCAGCTGTTCCCCGATCTCTCCGCGGCGGACGTTGCCTATTACCAGAAACTGATCGGCGAGGCCGCGGCACGCGTCGCCGCAGCCGGCGGCTGATCGAACTGCCCTCGTGACTGGCCAATCGCTCTATTCGGAGGTATCCCCTTCGACCATCTCGATCAGGACGCCGTGGGCCAGGGAGGCGGGAATCAGGAAACGCTCCCGGCTCCGCTGGCGGAAAGTCGGCAGCGTCAAACCGGTATTGCTTTGGACGAGGCGGTGCGCGACGCCGAGATCGCGAACCTCGATGCTCACGCCGAGGATCCCCTCCCCGCGGTCGGCGGCGAAGTCCGCAACCAGACCGGGGCCATCGTTGTCCTCGGTGAACGCGTCGAGCTCCGGTAGGAGAGATCGTCGAACCAGATGAGGCGGTTCTCGACCCCCGCCGGAGACTGCAATACCGCCGTCGCCGAGAACCCGAGCTGCTGGGTCAAGACATTGCCCGCGGCGCCGAAGTTCTCCAGCCGCACCAGCATCGCGACGTGATCGATCCCTCGACCCACACCCAGCCCCTCCGCCGCCGCCTGGCCGCCCAGCGCCAGGAGCCCGCTCATCGCCATTCCTATCATCCGCTCCGCTTGCATCTCTCACCTCCTGTGCTGCAGCACGCCCGTGCCACGGAGCCTTCGCGCTGGCGAAAATCACGACAATCTGACGATTTCGTAGATCTTCGACAACGCGTAATACCAAGTAAGGTGAGCCGGGATGCCCGAAACGAGACGAGACAGAAATCTAGCGGATACCTGGCTGACCAGCCACCGCTCAAAGCGTTCGTGGCCGCGGTGGGAAGGCGAGCGGGGATCGCCGGCGGTGAGGCGTATTCCCCGCTCTGCCTAACGCGAGCTACTCCTCCTCGACGAACGTTCCGTCGTCCTTGAAGGTTGCCTCGTGGTGCTTGCCTTTGGCGTCCTTCCAGGCGACCTCGTAGGTGACCGTGCCATCGGGATGGGTTTGCTTGTCGACACTGGCTGCCTTTGCCTGCGGATACTTCGCGGCGAAGGCCTTCAGCACGGCCTGGGGGGTCGAGCTCACCGCAATCACTTCCTCCGTCAGCAGGATGGAGCCCTCCGGGCTGATGTCGAGCTCCAGCTTCTTCGCTTCCTTGGTCTCGAGCTTGACCTCGTATTGGATCTTGCCCTTGTCCTTTTCCTGCTTGCAGGCTGTCACCTTGGAGGACGGATAGGCCTTCTGCGCGGCGTCGGTCACGGCAGGCGGGCAGGCGGGTTTCGCTACCGCGAGACCTGGCGTCATGAGCAGCGCGAGGGCGAGTATGCAGGCGTTACGGTTCGACATGGATGAATCCTTTCTTGAACCGAGATCTCCAATTGGCTCCCGGCTGGCACCAATTATATCCCAGAGGCCGCCACCCCCGTGTGCAACGCCCCTCGAGAGACGTGGTATGCTAGTGATCATTTAATAGGCTGAAGGCGAGGGAGCAGGCTGGAGAGCGTTCCGATGGCAACCGTGCCGGGGCGAAGGTGGCGCGTCGCGTCGCTCGGGGCGGTCGTCTGGCTGGTGGTCTATGTCGCGGGCCTCCTCGCGGCGCAAGCCCGCGGCCTTCGCATGGCTGTGCCCTACTTCTACTTTCAGCTGCTGCCGCGTGAGCTGCTGTCACAGCGGCTGGGCGAGTCGTTGTGGAACCTGCACGCCCAGCCACCGGTCGTCGACCTCATCCTTGGCGCCGCCTTGAAATTGGAGAGGATGAGCGGAGTGCCGGTCGAGACCCTCCTGCTCGCCCTGCATGCTGTGCTGGGTGCGATCATCGTGCTCGCGATGCTGTCGCTGTTGCGCCGGCTCCGCCTCGTGTTGCGCTCCGCGGTGATGTTGCTTCTCCTTCTCGATCCTGACTTCTATCTCTATTTAGGGATCTTCTCCTACACCTTCTATGAGCTGCTGCTGCTGACGCTGGCAGCCTTGGCGGCCCACCGCTTCGCAACGCAGCCAACGCCCAAGGCCTACGCGGTCTTCTGCCTGCCGATCGTCTTGCTGACCTACACGCGCGCCCTGTTTCACCCGCTGTGGGCGATGGCCGCATTCGCCGGCCTCGCCGTGGGCGCTCGCACCGACCAGCCCGCGGCGCGCCGGCACATCGCGTACGCATTCGTGCTGAGCGTCCTGGTCCTCGCCGCCTGGCCCCTCAAGAACGGACTTCGCTTTGGAGTCTGGAGCTTTTCGAGCTGGCAGGGCTTCAACCTCTCGCGCGGCCTCGGGATCGATCCACCACCGGGCTGGATCTTCTCCATTCAGCCCTCGCCGGAGGAGCTGGCGGCCCGTGCCGTCGCCGACCGTCGGGTACCCGCAGCGTTGCGACAGATTCGGGTTCTGACGCAGGTCCAGAAGCAGGACGGCTCGCTGAACTGGAACCATTACGCCATCATCGGGATGTCTGCGGAGATGGGACGGCAGGCACTGGCGACGTGGGTGCACGATCCAGCGCGCGTGGCCGGCAAGGTGATGAGGAACTATCTCATTTTCACCACCTACCCGGGACGAAACCCGTATAGCGGGCGACTCGACTGGCGCACCAGGCAGCCGGCTGCCGTGGCATGGCTCGCCGCTTACGAGTGGTCGTCCCTGGAGGCGCCGATCAGGCTGGCGGGGACATCACGAACGCCTCTGTTTGCATTGGTCTTCCCGATCCTCGCCGTTGCCGGCGTCCGCCACGCCTGGTCGCTTCGCGCCCGCGATCGGCCGGCAGCGCTTACCCTCGCCGTGCTTCTCGGATCTGCTCTGTGGGTCCTGGCCGCGGTCCTCCTGGTCGACGGCGAGGAAGGCAATCGCATGCGCTTCTCAACCCAGCTGGCGCTCTGGATCGGCGCCGCAGCGGCTCTCGAAGAATGGCTCCGTCGGCGCGCCGGTGCATCCATTCAGGCTTTCGATCCGGCGCGGGACGCCAGCCTCCGACAATGAGCCTCGCCGGGACGATTGGCCTGGTGGCGGCGGCCATGGTCGTGCTCCTCCTGGTGGAGCGGCGGTTTCCCTTGCGGACCGAGAAGGCCCCGTGGATCCGCGAGCTGGCGATCAATGTCGCGTTGTCGGTCATGGCATTCGGCGTCTCGGCCGTGCTGGTCCGGCCCGCGCTCCTCCGTGCGATGGGCTGGAGCGTGCGGCGCGGCCTGGGTCTGGTCTACCTCGTCGAGCTGCCGCCCTTGGTGCGCGGCTTTCTCGTGTTCCTGTTGCTCGACCTGACGTTCTACTACTGGCACCGGATCAATCATCAATGGCCGGCCCTCTGGCGCTTTCACAACGTCCATCACTGCGATCCCGACCTCGGGGTCTCCACGAGCTTTCGTTTCCACTTTGGCGAGGTGGCGCTGTCGACGATCTTCCGCGTCCTCCAGGTCATTGCCATTGGCGCTTCCCTGCCGGTCTACGCCGTTTATGAGACGGCCTTTCAACTCAACACGCTGTTCCATCACAGCAACGTGCGGCTCCCGATCCGCGTGGAGAGACGGCTCAACCGCTTCCTGGTCACGCCGCGCATGCATGGGATTCACCACTCGCAGGTGCGGGACGAGACCATGTCCAACTACTCGGTCGTGTTGCCGTGGTGGGATCGGCTGCATCGCACGCTGCGGCTCAACGTCCCGCAATCGCGGATCGTCATTGGGGTTCCCGGGTATGTCGCGCCCGAAGACAACCACATCTGGTCGCTCCTGACGATGCCCTTCCGCCGGCAACGCGACTACTGGATTGCCCCGGGTGGAGAGCCGGTGCGGCGAGAGCCCGAGGCCCTGGGATCGGATCTCCACCGCTTGGAGGACTGATCGGCCGCGAGCGCGCCGGCTGCCGCACACGGGTGCCTGCAGGCACATGCCCGCGGCTGAGGACGGGTCCTATAATCGGCGGGTGCAGGCACTCGCGGCGGGACATCGACGGGTCTTGCTGGCCTGGGGCGCGGTGATGGGCGCGCTGGTGGCGATCGCCGTCCCCTTCTGGCCGGAGGAGCGCCCGAGCGGCGTCACGCCGACAGCCTGGGCCTGGTGGCTCGCGGCCTTCGTCGCCTACTTCGTCCTCTTCTGGTTCTCCCTGGCGCAGTCGAGGCGCCGCCGCGCCTGGCGCTACGCGCTGCTCGCCGGCGAGACGCTGACGGTCCTCACGATCATGTCGCTGCGCCCGGCGCTCGGCCTCGAGGGCGCGCTCTTCGTGCCCATCGCCTTCCAGCTCGGACGTGAGCGCAGCGCCGCGATCTCCATCCCCTGGATCACGCTGCAGACGGCGTCGATGTTCGCCATCCTGAAGGGCCGCTTCGGGTTCGAGCACGCCTTCAGCCTGATCGCCGCCTATCTTCCGTTCCAGCTGCTCGCCTTCTTCACCTCGTCGCTGCTGCGCAGCGAGGAGCACGCCCGCGAGCAGGCCGCGCGCGTCAACGCCGAGCTGATGGCGACCCGCGAGATGCTGGCGGACAGCAGCCGTGCGGCCGAGCGGCTGCGCATCTCGCGGGAGCTGCACGACGTTTTCGGCCATCGCCTCGCGGCGCTCAGCTTGAACCTCGACCTCACGAGGCGGGTGCCGGCGGCGGAGAGGGAGCCCTACATCGGCACGGCCTACGACTTGACCCAGTCGCTGCTGCGCGAGGTGCGCGAGGTGGCGGCGCACCTGCGCCAGGACGACTTCCTCGACGTCGGGCGGGCGCTGCGCGGGCTCGTCCGGGACGTGCCCCACCCGCGCGTCCACCTCGCGTGCCCCGAGCGCTTGCAGAGGCCTGACAACGCGCTGGCGGAGGTGCTGGTGCGCTGCTCTCGCGGTCTGCCTGTCGTCTCGAAGGAGGGCTTACCGTCTGGAGCGCTCGGCTCAGAGGTAACCCGAATCGACGGCGTGGAGCACGGCGAGCATGCGGTCCCGGGCGCCCATCTTGGCCAGGATGCTGGCGACGTGGTTCTTCACCGTCCCCTCGGCAACGCCCAGCGCGCGGCCGATCTCGCGGTTATTGAAGGCGCCGGCCACTCGGCGAGGTCAAGGCCCATCACGCCCACGTCTTCGGCGTCCTCGCAGAGCTCCGTGAGGGAGTCACCCCGCGCCAGGCGGAGTCGCAGCTACAGACCATCGCCGAGCGCCTGGGCCGCGAGCTCCCCGCCACCAACAAGGGCTTCCGGGTGAAGCTGGTGCCGCTCGTCGACGAGGCGGTCGGACAGGTCCGAACGGCGCTCTGGACGTTGCTCGGCGCGGTGGTCATGGTGCTCGCGATCGCCTGCGCCAACGTGGCCGGCCTGGTCCTGGTCCGCGCCAGCGGCGCCTCGCTATCAAGACATGGGCCGGCTCGACGCCTTCTACGACGAGTTGCTGCGCGAGATCGGCTCGCTGCCTGGGGTGGCGGCGGTCGGAGCCGCCTACGATCGGCCGCTGACCACCAACTGGTTCCAGAGCTTCCACATCGCCGGGACGCCGGCACCGCAGCCGGGCAAGGAGTCCGTAGGAGTGTTCCAGACAGTGACGCCCGGATATTTCAAGACTCTCGGGATCGAGCTTCGCGCCGGGCGGCTGTTCACCGACGCCGACGACGCCCATGCGCCCGGCGCCGTCATCATCAATCGCGCCTTGGCCGAGCGGTTCTTCGCCGGTCGCGATCCCATCGGCCGCCACCTCGAGATCACCACTACCCAGTGGCAGTGGGGCGCAGTCATTCCCTCGGTCTTCTCCGTCGTCGGCGTGGTGGCCAACGTCAAGTCGGCGGGACTCGCCGGCCAGGCGGAGCCGACCTTCTACGTGCCCTTCCTGCAGACTCCGCAATTCAACATGACGGTCTTCGTCCGCACCCGTCAGCAACCGCGCGCTCTCGTCCCGGCGGTCCGGGAGCGGCTGCGCCGGATCGACCCCGCGCTGCCCATCACCGCGGTCTCCACCGTGGCCGAGATCGTCGACTCCGCGGTCGCCCGGCCGCGCTTCAACGCCGCCGCGCTCGCGACCTTCGCCGCGGTCTCGCTGCTGCTGGCCATCGTCGGGCTCTGGGGCGTGCTGGCCGGCCACGTCCGCCTGCGCACCCGCGAGATCGGCATCCGCATCGCTCTCGGCGCCGACCGCGGGCGGGTCTTCCGCTGGACCGTGGGCCACGGGCTGCGGCCGGTGATGCTCGGTCTCGCCGCAGGGGTGCTCGCGGCCCTCGCGCTCAGCCGTCTCGTCGCCAGCCTGCTGTACGGCGTGCGCCCGACCGATCCCATCACCTACGCGCTCGTCGCCGGCGGCTTCCTGGTCGTCGCCCTGCTCACCTGCGCCATGCCGTCTTCAGGCGCTGCGCGCACCGACCCGATCGTCATCCTGCGCGAGGAATGATCCTGGGCGGGGCGCCCCGCCGCCGGCCGCTCGCGCCCGCGGTGGCGGCTCCTCTGCCGGGCCGGGTGGGGAAAGAGCTCAGGGATCCGGAGCGATGGCCGGCGCTCAGGGCACTCTGGGCACTCAGGTCCGGGTTGCGCCGAGCTCGCTGCCAGTGCCGGTACCGGTGCCGCTGCCGGCTCCGGCACCGGTGTCGGGGGAGGCCAAAGGCGGCAAGGGAATGGCCGCGACCCGAAAGCCCGCGGCGAGGAGCAGCGCAATGAACCCGACCGTGAACGCCAGCGACCTGCCGTGCCAGAGGTCGTCGAACCATGCCCGCAACTCGGCTCCGAGCACGTTCGCCTTCCCGCCGTAAAGCTCCAGTTGACGGAGGTACTGCTTGCTCTCCTCGAGGTCGGCCCCCAAGGGAATCTCCGGAGCCGGAGCGGCATTCCAATAGATCACGATCGCGCTGAGCAGGCCGACGGTCAAGATCGCGGCGCTGATGACACGCAGCGTCGTCGAACGATCGGTCGGTTTCCAGCTCATGCTGTCAGACAAAACTCAGGCTGGGGTCATCTCGGATGTAGGCCAGTTGTTGGCCGAGATAGGCGAGGCGCGGCAAACCGTGCCAGATGCGAACCAGGTGATAGCTTGCGGAGGTCAGGAGGCGCGCCGCGTCGACCGCTTCGCTCCAGTCCGTCCGGCGGATCTCGGCGATAGTTTCGCGACTTGGAAGCACGCCGAAGTCCCACGCGCCGCAAAGGCGGACGAGGAAATCCACCCGCTCCGCCAGCGAGTCGATCGTTGCGGGGACCTCCCTGTCCGGGTAGAGAGAACCGTCAATCCACGAGAGCATCGAGGAACTCCCGAGCAAACCAGTTGCGGAGGTTTGCGGCAGCTGCTTGCTGTTCCAGCTCGGCGATCGCCGCTAGCGGGCGATGCTGAGCGATGCGCGAGAGGTGGGTTTCCACCGCCAGCCGGGCGCGGTAAGGGTCGACATCACTGCCGGCGCGTTGCTGCCGTTCTCGCCACAGTCGCCAACACTCCCTGGCGGTGACCAGTTCTTGGTGGCAGAGGGTATAGATATCGCGGAAGTCCCGGGGGGCGCCCCGTTCGACGAGCGCCACCATTTTGCTTGCGACCAGGTCCGGCAGGCTGTCGAGCGCGACATCGACCCACGGCAGAGTGGTTGTCGGTTCGATCTGGGCAGACCGAATGGCCACCTGAAAACTGAAGACGATCTTTCCCTCAATCTGCAAGTCGACGCTCGAGACTTCCCCCCATCGCCTTAGCCGCGTCGATCCGAAACGGCGCAGAGTCTCTTGCACGACTCGCAGTACCTTCTCTTTCTCTTCAGCAGTGGCCGCTGGCTCCCACCAGGCGTCGACGTCGTCGGTGGTGCGGTATTCGCAGTAATGCTGCAAGCCCAGCGCTCCGCCCAGAGATACTTTATGCCCCAAGCCTGCGCCGGACAGGGCCTGGAGGACTACCTCGGAGTATCGGGACAGGTGGGTTGGCCGGGTGGGCGTCGGCATCATTGAGCATAGAATACCCGCAGCCGCGGGCATCCGGCGACGTCCCCTCGATCTCGTAGCGACCGCGCGCTATCGCCCTGCCCGCTCGAGGCACCACTCCTCGAAGGGCGCTGCGGCCGGGCTATACTGCTCGAGTGACTCGCGACGGCATGCGGGATCCCACCGACGCCAGCCCAAGGGGAGAAACTGGCCCGGCTGCCGCACCCGCAAATGAGGCGAGCATCCGCTGGCCGGCGGAGCACGCTCCCGGCGTCACTTCGGTCCACGTCCGCAACGAGCTCTCCATGGCGGCGCCTCCCTCGGCGGTCTGGGCGTGGCTGGTCCGTGCCGAGCTCTGGCCCAGCTGGTACCCCAATTCCCACCGCGTCCGCATCGTCAACGGCCCGCGCCCCGACCTGGCGCTGGGGTCGCGCTTCCATTGGTGGACCTTCGGGGTGGCGATCGACTCGACGGTCGCGGAGCTCGTGCCTTACGAAAGGCTGGCGTGGACGGCGCGGGGCATCGGCGTGCGCGCCTATCACGCCTGGCTCCTGCGCCCCGCCGGCTCTGGTTGCCACGTGCTCACCGAAGAGACACAGAGCGGCTGGGCAGCCCGCCTCGGCAGTCTGGTGATGCCGAACCGGATGCACCGCGGCCATCAGATCTGGCTCGAAGCGCTAGCACGGAAATCAGTCGAAGGCCCGCCGCCGCCAGGCCGGGTCGGATGAGCGGGCCAGCCAGGGCTGGCGCTCGCTGATCCGCGGCTCGGGCGCGTCCCGCGTTTCGTCCGCACCACACCGGGATTGCCTGGAGAGCTATGGCTACCGTGGCTCACCCGCCTCGACGGGTGGTGGGCCCACCCCGCGGGGTGGGACTTGCTCCCCCACCTCCATGCAGCCCTGGCCTACCCCGCCAGGCGGCGCGCTGCGCCGGGTCGGAGGGCTACCGTGGAATCACCAGGCCACCGACTGCCTCGAGCATGAAACGAAGCAATGGCACCGACCGGCCTGCAGGAGAACTGCGATGATTGCACTCGACGCTCGGCCTTCGGCAACTTCCCAAGAGTACCTCCGCTTCCTCAGCGAGCGTTTCCAGAGAGTCAAGGGGGAGAAGGCAGCCCCGGGACACCGGGGTCGTTATGCAGTCGTGCGTCAGGGCCGGGAGGTTCTCGGCCTGGTCGCGGTGGATGCCGAACTCGGGATCTGGTACACCCCCCATGCCGAGGACCAGGCCGAGCTTGTCCACCAGGGATTCAGCTATTCGCGCGGCAATCTGCTGGCCGCCCTCTACCACGATCTTCCGTTCGCCACCTTCGCGCCGCGACGGGCCGCAACCGCACCCTCGCCGGTGGCCGCCGCGCCGACATCTCCGCCGCGTATGCCGCGGCGAGGGCAACCCATTCTGGCCGGCGCCGGACCCCGCACGGGCGAGAGGCAGGAAGAGCGAGCGTTGGAAGAGATCGACGTCGCCCTTGGCTCGAGCGGATTGATCCCCGCGCACCTGCTCGCCTGGAAGCCTTCGACCGGCGATCAGCCCGCAGTGTGACCGGCGCCGCGCCTGGGCCGGGGCGCGAACCGGCGGCGGCTGCTGAACAACGTCGAGGCCAAGGAATCCTTCACCCGGCGGCACCGGGCTGGACCGCCTGAAGAAGGCGAGCAGGGCTTGACGCCAGGCATCGCCGCGCACCTGTCGAAGGTGCCGCCAGGCGGGCTAGCCGGTCACCCGGACCTCCACCCGCATTGCCTCGCGCGCTGCGTCCGCCACCGGCGCCGCTTTGGCCGGGACGATCAGCGCGCTGCTGTGGGCGTTGCGCATCACCGACTCGGCCACGCTGCCGATGAGGAAGCGCTCGAAGCCGCTCCGGCCGTGCGTGCCGAGCACCACCAGGTCCGGCGCCGCCTCCTCGCAGCGGCCGAGGATCTCGCGGTCGGCCGCCGCGGCGCTGCGCACCCGCCCGCTGACATGCCAGCCAGGCTCCGGCAGGTGGGCCGCGATGAAGCGATCGAGCTCCTCCGCCCACTCGGCCTCCACCTGCCGTGGGTCCACGGTCGGGTGCACGGCCTCGAGCAGCGGCGTCTCCGCCACGTAGAGCGCCTCGATTGCCGTACGCGGTCGCCCACCGGGGCCGGCGCCGATCGCACCCAGCACCTGCAGCCCCCGCAGCATGGCGTCACCGGATTCCGCCGACAGGTCGACGGCGATCACCACCCGGCGCGGCGGCAGCTCGAGCTCGCCACGCAATGCCAAAACCGGGCAGCTCGCGGCGCGCACCACGCGGTCGGCGGTCGAGCCGAGCAGCTTGGACAGGCGGCCCCAGCTCTCGGCCGCGCCCACCACGATCAGGCTGGCGCCGGAGCTGGCGGCGGTCTCCACCAGGACCCGGTGCGGAGCGCCCTCGAGCGCGGTCAGGCCCGCCAACTCCTCGGGCCGGATGCCGAGCCGCCAGGCCTGGTCCTCCAGGCGTTGCAACCGGCCGGCGCTCTCGGCTTCGATCAGCTCCGTCAGGTAGGCGCCGCCTCCCATGGCCGAGCCGCTGTAGAGCATCGTCAGGTCATAGGCATGGACGAGATGGATCTTCGCGCCCGCGGCGCGGGCGATGCGCACGCCGTTGCGCACCACCTGCTGCGACGCCTCGGTCAGCGAAGTGCCGATGAGCACGATGGGGGTCTCTGAGGTCATGGTCCGCTCCTTTGAATCTCGTTGATCTCGTGTGACACAGCGCTACGCTACCGTCAGGCCGGCAGCGCCGCCCGACCCGCCGGGGTGGCCCGGTGCTCGTCGCGGGGTGGCCCGGGGGCCGTCCGGCGGGGTGGACCGGCCGCGGTCGTGCCGCCGGTGGCGCCTCGGGCCGGCGCTCAGGAAGCGAGCACCCGCGCCAGGCCGAAGAGGGCGAGGTCGAGCGGCTTCTTGCGCGCCGCCACCTCGGCCAGCGGCGTGGTGGCGATCGCGCCATGCACCTGGCCGGCGAGCACGCCGTGTTGGCCGGCGGCCAGCGTCTCGACCGCCGCCGCGGCAAGGCGGCTGGCGAGCAGACGGTCGAACGCCCCCGGCGCGCCGCCGCGCTGCACGTGGCCCAGAATGGTCGTGCGGAGTGCGAAGCCGAGCTGCTCGCGGTGCTCGGCGAAGTGCCGCTCGAGACCGAAGGCATTCATCGCGCAGGCCTCGGCACCACCACCAGGGCGTGGCGCTTGCCCCGCCCGTAGGCGGCGCGGATCAGCTCGGCCAGCTCCTCGGGACCGGTTTCGAGCTCCGGGATCAGCACCGCCTCGGCGCCGCCGGCGATGCCGGCCATCAGGGCCAGGTAGCCACAATGGCGGCCCATGACCTCCACGAGGAAGGCGCGCCGTTGCGCCGAGGCCGTGATCTTCAGCCGGTCGATTGCCTCGAGCGCGACGTTGAGCGCCGTGTCGACGCCGATCGTGATCTCCGAGCCGTCGAGGTCGTTGTCGATGGTCGAAGCGACGCCGGCGACGGGGAACCCCATCGCCGAGAGGGCATGGGCGCCGCGCTGCGAGCCGTCGCCGCCGATCACCACCAGCGCCGATACGCCCTGCGCGGCGAGGTGGCCCAGCGCCGCCTGCCGCGCCTCGGCCTCGCGGAACTCGGGACAGCGGGCACTGCCGAGCACCGTGCCGCCGAGCTGGATGATGCCGCCCACCGCGCGCGCGTCTACCGGAATGAGATCGCCGGCGATCAGGCCGGCGTAGCCGTTGCGCACGCCGGCGACCTCCCAGCCGCGATCGATGCCGCTGCGTACCACCGCCCGGACGGCGGCGTTCATCCCCGGGGCATCGCCGCCGCTGGTGAGGACCGCGATCTTGCGTGCCGGCATCGTCTCTCGATCCGCCGCGGCCGTCAGGCAGCGGTCCTGGCGGTCGGCGCCGACGTCGCGATCGGTGCGCCCGGTGCGGCCGCCGCCGCCGCTTGTCGCCGCGCATCGAGCCGCGCCAGCCGCCGCCTGAAGGCGTAGCCGAAGGCCAGGCGCAGCGCCGTGAGCCGCGCCCGCTGCCAGCGGAAACGGCGGCCCGACAGCGGCGCGCACTCCTCGGGCAGCAGGACCAGCGAGACGTGGACGTTGGGCGCACAGCCGATCGGCAGCCCGCGCTCCATCGACGCTTCGTAGAGGCGCCGGAAGACCGGCACCAGCTCCTCGGTGCGCGGCGGCGCCAGGTCCTCGAGGTCGGTGCCGGTCAGCGGGCGGAACACGCACACCGTCGGAATGGCCCCGACCGAGACGATCCAGTCGATGGCCGCGATCGACGACGCGGGGGGCTCGAGGCCGGCGATGATCTCGCCGTTGGTTACCCACGGCTCGCGCCGCGGGCCCTTGCCGGCCAGGGCGGCGCAATAGCGGATCGCCTCGAGATAGCGGTCGAGGCCGTAGGCGGCGTCCTTGCCCGGGCAGAGCTCGTGGAAGATCCGGCGGTCGAAGACCTCGAAGCAGAAAGAGACCCGGTTGACTCCCATTTCGCGCAGCCCGTCATAACGCGACAGGTCGTGGTGCGGCGGCGTCTGCACTCCGACGAGCAGCCCCAGCTCCCGCTTGATCCGCAGGATGTAGGGCTCGAGCAGGTCCAGGTAGGTGTCGCCTTCGTAATGGCCGGTGTTGAAGTCGACGTAGGTGATACCCGACTCGTCGCGTGCCGCGCGCACCACCTCGAGGACCTCGTCGATCGACTTCTCGCCGGCCTCGTCGACCCCGAGGTTGAGGCCGACCGAGCAGAACTTGCAGTTGATCTTTGGCTTGGCGGTCCAGTACTCGCAGACCTTGGCCTGATAGATGCCGAGGTAGGTCCCCTGCAGCGTGCCGATGCGGGTCATCGGCTTGCCGGTCGAGGTCGTGGCGTCGTACCAGGCCGGGCGCGGCGAGAGGCGCACGGGCGCGACCGGCCGGCCGTCGCGCTCCAGCAGATAGCTGCCGCCCCGGCGTCGCAGCAGGTAGGGCGACTGCTGCGCGAATGGCTCGGCGACCGGCACGTTGGTCCACAGCCCGCCGGGGAGGATCAGCTCGAGGCCGCTGCCCAGCCCGGCGCGGGTGCGCAGCACGCGCCGGCCGCCGTCCTCCTCGACCAGGCAGCTGTCGTCCAGCCGCAGGCCGCGGCAGTAGAGATCGAGCTTGAGCAACGCCGGATTGCCGGCGCGATCGGCGCGAGCGATGCGATCGAAGTCGTTGGCGGCGAGCATCATCCCCTCCTCCTTCCGGCGGGCCACCGTCGCCAGGAGAGACGGATGGCCAAGCCATTCCCTCTCGCAGCCCACGATAGCCTCGCCCCCGAAGTCCTTCCCACACCCGATCAGGCAGCGGTCCCGCGCCAAGAGGCGGGAGCGCCCCCCACCCCACCGCATGGCGCGCGGCAGTGCCGCGGCAGCTAGGGTTGGCGCTGGAGGTACTTCCGATGAACCTCGACATCGAATTCCCGGGCGGCGTCCAGGTCGCGGCGCGATTCAAGGGCTTCACCGTCGTGACCGACCAGTCCCGCGAGCACGGCGGCGCCGGCATGGCGCCGGAACCCTTCGATCTCTTCCTGGCCTCCCTCGGCTCCTGCGCCGGTTTCTATGCCTTGCGCTTCTGCCAGGAGCGCGGCATCGACACGCGGGGCCTCGGGCTCACCCTCGCCACCGAGGCCGATCCCGAGCGCAAGCGCCTGCGGGCGATCCATCTCGACCTGCGCCTGCCCGAGAGCTTCCCGGAGCGCTACCGCGACGCCATCCTGCGCGCCGTCGATCAGTGCGCGGTCAAGCGCGCCATCGTCGAGCCGCCGCTCCTCTCGGTAGCGATCGGTGCCGCCGCGACCGCGACCGCCGCGTAGCGGCTGAAACTCCGGGCTTGCGGGGCTCTTCGGCGACCGCGTGCTGATCGCCGACGCCGGCAGGCGGCGCGACACTTCGCCGTCTACCAGCAGCTCGCCGGCCCGCAGGGTGCCGGCTTCAGGGCCGGACGCCGGCGCCTCCGAAACCAGACCCCCCTGAGGCGCGGCACGCGTGCTGGCCGATCGATCAACGAAACTCGGCCCGATCGATCGTGCAGCGGAAGAACTCGCCGGCGGACTCGAAGCGCGGCGTGCCGAAGTACCAGCCAACGCGCAGCCGAGTCGGGATGGTGTAGCCGTCGAAGGTTGCCTCGGCTGCGGCCAGCCCGCCGAAGCTCACGTGGTGGAATGCTCCGCCTTCGGGGTTGCCCCACCGCCGCAGCTTCAGGCCCTCGACCCGGCCGGCGCCGTCCATGGCGATCTCGACCTCCACCGGCTCGCCTGCGACCGCGAACGCGGCCTGTGCTCGCGACGGATCCCGCTCCACCCACGTCACGCCTTCACCACAGAGCACGGACGGCAGCCAAGTGGTCTCCGCCGCGATGCGGCCGGCAGCGGAGCGCGTGATGTCAGGCCCGGCGGCGGTCATCAGCGGGATGAGCCCAAGGATTCTCCACCGCATTGCGCCGGCGCCGTCGATGAGCCGATCAGACCCGCGTATGGTCACGCCATGCATGCGCACGGTGGCCCGCCAGATCATGCCGCGGTCCCAGCGGATGACCTGCTCGGCCGCAAACGGCAGCCATCGCTTCAGCTTGATCTCACCATGCATCCGCAGCCGAACCGCCGACGCGAGCCGGGTGCCTGGCGCGATCGCATGCTCGAGATAGCGGCGCGCGGCCTCGGGAAGACCGGCGACCCGAGGCGGCGGGAAGGTCCCTTCGGCCCTCGGCGTCGACCGCCACAGCACGTCGAGAGAAGGGGCGTCGCTCATTGGGTTGGCCTTATGGCTCTGCCTGCTTGGCGCCGACCGCGGCGGCGAGCCCGAGCCGCGCACGGGCGCCGAGCGCCGCGCGCCAGGCGCCGCCGGCGTCTCTCGCGTACCGGATCTCGGCGGTCATGCTCCCCAGCCACGGCAGCTCCTCGACGAGCTGGGACACTCGCCCGAGCAGTTCCTCGACGCCGTGATCGGCCGCCAGGTCCGCCGCCGCGGCCATCTCGCGGATGTCGCGATCGGTCAGCGGCGTAATGCGAGCGAGCGGCGGTTTCCCCGCCGGCAGGAGGTGGATCAGCGGGCCGAAGCTCGGGTCCGAGCGGATCTCGAGCCTCACGCCCGTGGCGTCGCTCGGTGCTTCCACGCGGCCCGCGCCGCCCGCCGCCAGGATGCCGAAGCAGCCGAGGATCCGCCAGGCCGCCTCGCCCTCCAGCCAGATCGTCTCTCCGTCGCCTTCGCCAGCCCTGGCGGCGGCCGCGGCCAGCGCGGCGGCGACCTCGCGGCGCGCCGTGGCTGCGTCCACGTCGTCGTACCAGGGCAGGCGCCCGGGCGGCTGCCGCCGGAAGGCGGCGTACTGCACCGCCCGCGCCAGCGCCATCGCCGCCGACTCGGGAAAGCGATAGGACGGGAAGACGTGGCCGGCGCCGGCGGTCCCGCGGGCGGCTCTTCCCGCCCCGCCGCCGTCACTCCTGCCACCGCCCGCTCCGCCCCCGGCGCCGCCGCTCTCACCCTGGGCGCCGACCCGCAAGGCCCCGGCCGCGCCCATGAGGCAAAGCAGGACGGGCTTCGCGACGCCGCTCCGGCGCTCGCCGCGGAGCACGCCGCGGCGGATGGCCCGACCCACGGCCCGCGGATCGCACCTGCCGACGCCGGCAAAGATGACGATCAGGGCGTCCACCTCCGGGTGCTCGATCCAGCTCTGCACGGCGGTCTCGTAGGCCCTGACCGGGGCGAGCATTCCCAGGTCGATCATCCGCGGCCCGGAGACGGCCAGCCCGCGCGCCTCGCAGGCATCGGCGCAGATCGTCAGCACCCCGCCCGAGTTGCTGACGATGGCGGTCCGGCCGCCGTGCGGCAGCGGCTGGTTGGCGAGTAGCAGGGCGGTGTCAAATATCTCCTCGAGGGTGTCGGCGCGGATCACGCCGGCCTGGCGGAACAGCATCTCGACGCCGGCGTCGCTCTGCGCCACGGCGGCGATATGGGCCCGCGCCGCGTCGCACCCCGCCCGGCTGCGCGCGCTCTTCACGCACAGGATCGGCTTGCGGCCGGAGAGGCGCCGCGCGATGCGGGCGAAGCGGCGCGGATTGCCGAAGGTCTCGAGGTAGAGCAGGGCGATGTCGGTGTCGGCGTCCTCTTCCCAGAACTGCAGCAGATCGTTGCCGGACACGTCGGCGCGGTTGCCCGCCGAGACGAAGCTCGAGAACCCGAGGCCGCGCTCCGCGGCGTACTCCAGGATCACCAGTCCGAGGGCCGCCGAGTGCGAGTAGAAGCCGATGCGGCCGCGGGGCGCCAGGGCGCCAGCCAGGCTGGCGTTCAGGCTGACGTCCCGGCGGGTGTTCATCAGGCCGAGGCAGTTGGGGCCGATGAGGCGCGCGCCGTGAGAGCGCACCAGGTCGACCAGGGCCTGCTGGCGCGCGGCGCCGGCGCCGCCGCTCTCGGCGAAGCCCGCGCTGACCACCAGCAACCCTCGGGCGCCGGCGTGCAGCGCCTGCTCCGCCGCCTCGAGCACGCCGTGCGCCGGCACCGCGATCACCGCCAGCTCGACGGGCTCGGGCAGGTCGCGCACCGAAGCGTAGGCGCGCACCCCTTGCACCGAGCTCGCCCGGCGGTTTACCGGGTACACCGTGCCGCGGAAGTTGCCGCGCAGGATCGCGGCGAAGATCATGCTGCCGACGGCGGCCGGGTCCCGCGAGGCGCCGATCACCGCCGCGGTGCGCGGCCGGAGCAGCGGCACCAGCGAGTTGGCGGTGGCGATGCGCTCGCGCAGCTCGCCGCGTTCGCGCACGGCGGCCGGCACGCCCACCGGGAACTGCACGTGAACGGTGCCGCCGCCGAGCGCCGACTGGTGCACCTCGAAGCCGGACTCACGAAACACGTCGATCATGGCCCGGTTGTCCGCGAGGACCTCGGCCTCGAAGCCGGCGAAGCCGCTCGCGACGGCGATGCCGGCCAGCCTTTCCAGCAACAGTGTGCTGATGCCTCGCCCCTGGAAGTCGTCGCGCACCAGGAAGGCGACCTCGGCGCTGCCGCCGACGCGCGCCGAGATGTAGTTGCCGGCGCCGACCACGCGGGCGTCCTGGTCCTGGCCGACGATCGCCAGCAGGCAGAGCCGTTCGCGCGGCTCGGCCACACACATAGCCTCGATCGCGGCGGGCGCAACCGTCGCCACGCCGCCCATGAAGCGCCGGCGCAGGCTCTCTCGCGACACGCCCGCCATGAACGCCGCCACCGCCGGCGCGTCCGCCGGGACGGCGGTGCGCAACAGCACGCTCTCGCCGTCGCGCAGCAGCACGTACTCGCCGAAGCGCTCGCCGTCGGGAAGGATGCGGAACATGCACAGTGCCCGCGGCTCACTTCAGGGCATAGTTCAGGCCGGCAAGAGCTGTGGCGATCTCGGGCAGAATCGCCGGGTCGTCGATGGTCGCCGGCATCCGGTACTCCTGGCCGTCGGCGATCTTCTTCATCGTCCCGCGGAGGATCTTGCCCGAGCGGGTCTTGGGCAGCCGCTTGACCACCACCGCCACCTTGAATGACGCCACGGGGCCGATGCGCTCGCGCACCCGCCGCACCAGGTCGGCGACGATCTCGGCCTCGGGCCTCACGACCCCGGCCTTCAGCACCACGAAGCCGAGCGGGACCTCGCCCTTCACCGGATCGGCGACGCCGATCACCGCGCACTCGGCCACGTCGGGATGGCCCGACAGGACCTCCTCGACCCCGCCGGTCGACAGGCGGTGTCCGGCGACGTTGATGATGTCGTCGGTGCGGCTCATCACGAAGAGGTAGCCATCCTCGTCCTTGTAACCCGCGTCGGCGGTCTTGTAGTAACCGGGGAACTGGCGGAGGTACGACTCCACGAACCCCTCGTCGTTGTTCCACAGCGTGGGCAGGCACCCCGGCGGCAGCGGCAGCTTCATCACGATGTTGCCGATCACCCCCGGCGCAACCGGCCGGCAGTCGTCGTCCACCACCTGCACGTCGTAGCCCGGCACCGCTTTCGTGGGCGAGCCGTACTTGACCGGCAGCATGCCGAGCCCCACGCAGTTGGCGCCGATCGCCCAGCCGGTCTCCGTCTGCCACCAGTGGTCGAGCACCGGCAGCCGCAGGTGACCCTCCGCCCAGTGCAGGGTGTCGGGGTCGGCCCGCTCCCCCGCCAGAAACAGCGTGCGGAAGCCGCCGAGGTCGTACTTCCTGATGTGCTCGCCGTTCGGGTCTTCCTTCTTGATGGCGCGGAAGGCGGTGGGCGCGGTGAACATCACCGCGACGCGGTGCTCGCTGATGACGCGCCAGAACGCGCCTGGGTCGGGAGTGCCGACCGGTTTGCCCTCGTAGAGGACCGTGGTGCAGCCGTGCAGCAGCGGTCCGTAGACGATGTAGGAATGGCCGACGACCCAGCCGACGTCGGAGGCAGCCCAGTAGACCTCGCCGGGCTCGACGCCGTAGACGTTCTTCATCGACCACTTGAGCGCCACCATGTGGCCGCCGTTGTCGCGCACCACGCCCTTCGGGATGCCGGTGGTGCCCGAGGTGTAGAGGATGTAGAGCGGGTCGGTGGCGGCCACGGGCACCCAGTCCGCCGGCTGCGCGGCGTCCATCGCGGCGTGCCAGTCGAGGTCGCGGCCGGGGACCAGGGGGGCCTCGTGCATCGGGCGCTGCAGGATGATGCAATGCAGCGGCTTGCTGCTGGCGAGCCGGATCGCCTCTTCGAGCAGCGCCTTGTAGGGCACGACCCGGCCGGGCTCGAGGCCGCACGAGGCCGAGATGATCACCTTGGGCTTGGCGTCGTCGATGCGCGTCGCCAGCTCCGGCGAGGCAAAGCCGCCGAAGACCACCGAGTGGATGGCGCCGATGCGCGCGCAGGCGAGCATCGCGACCACGGTCTCCGGCACCATCGGCATGTAGAGGATGACGCGGTCGCCCTTGCCGACGCCGAGCGCGCGCAGGGCGCCCGCGCATCGCGCCGCAGTGTCGCGCAGCTCGGCGTAGGTGAAGGACGCCTGCGCCCCCGCCAGCGGCGAGTCGTAGATCAGCGCCGGCTGCGCACCGCGCCCCTCCTCGACATGGCGGTCGAGCGCGTTGTAGCAGGTATTGGTTTCGGCGCCGGCGAACCAGCGGTAGAACGGCGCCCGGCTGGAGTCGAGCACCCGCGACCACGGCCGGGTCCAGTGGATGTCCCGCGCCGCTTCGGCCCAGAAGCCTTCCGGATCCTGCATGGAGCGGGCGTAGGTTTCGTCGTAGCGACTAGGCATGGCGTCCCCCCGGGCATGAGCTTGCCGCGACCAGCGGCGAATGGCAGCGACCGGCTGCAGGGCAATCTAGCGCTCGCCGCGACCTGACGCAAACCCCGGCCGGGCGGGGACGGAGGACGGTTTGAGATGGGCAGGCCCCCAACCACCCACCCCAGCGGGTAGCGCTCCCGCCACCCTCCGGCGCGGCCGGTCCAGCCTTGCCGGGTGTCAGCTGCCGGCAACTGCCCGCATAGCCTTGACCGAGGCGAAGTCGAGTCAAGGAGTGGAGCCTCATGTCCTCGAGCATTCGAACCGTGGTGATCGGGACCTCGGTGACCGGCGCCTCCGACCAGGTGGTCAGCAATGGCCTGCGAGTGGCGCGCGCGTGCGGCGCGAAGGTCCACCTCGTTCATGCGTTCCAGGTGCCCCTTGCCTACGGCGGCGAGACGCCCTACGGCCCGCCGCTCTACATCCCGGAGGCGATCGAATCGCGGCGCGAGGCGCGCCTGCGCCTGCTGGCGGCGCAGGCGGCGAGGCTGGGGATCCGCAGCGAGGAGGAGGACGGGCGCACGGTGGCGGAGGGACCGGCTTTCCTGGTGCTTGCCGACACCGCCGCCGCGGCCGGCGCGGATCTGATCGTGGTCGGCGCCGCCGAAGGGTGGGACTGGCTCAAGAAGCACCTCGGCTCGACCGCCGACCGGGTGGTGCGCCGGGCTTCCTGCCCGGTGCTGGTGACGCGCGGCGAGCTGACCGTGCCGCCGCGGCGCGTGCTGGTAGGGCTCGACCTCTCGCCGATCTCGGGGGAGGCGCTGCAGCGGGGGCTCGAGCTCGTCGCCGGCATGGGCGGCGGGCCCGGCCACGGCGGCTCGGCCAAGGCCCTGCTGGTGGTCGAGGTCGAGCCGCTGGTCCTCGACACGGCCTATGAGGCGGTCGCCTATGCGCGCCTCGATGCGGAGGCCCGAGAGCAGCTCGTGCATTTCATCGCCATCCACTGCCCGGACCTGCTCTGGCGCGTGACGCCGGTCCTGCGCAGCGGACCCTCGGCGGCGGCAGAGATCCTCGCCCTGTCCGACGAGCAGGAAGCCGATCTCATCGTCATGGGCACCCACGGGCGGCGCGGGCTCCCGCGTTTGCTCCTCGGCAGCGTGGCCGAGCGCGTGCTGCGCAACGCCACCCGCAGCGTCCTCCTGGTGCCCGGCGTGAGGCCAGGACGATAGGCCAGGCCAAGCCGCGACGCCGCCGCCACTCCCGCGCCAAGCGCCAGCGCCAGCCCCCACGCCACGTCGAGAGGGGATGCCGCGGCGGCTGTTCGCCGTGGACTACCTGGGCGCCGCCGTGGCCCGCCAGTGGCACGGCCTGACCATGGTCTCCGCCGCCGGGGTCAACATAGCATTCGCCAATCCTCGCCGCACCACCCCGCGGGGTGGTGCGGCCCCTGAGAGAAGTCCGGGCTAGACTACGGCCCGCCGCTCGGCTTCGGCCTTCACCAGGCGTAGGGCGATCCGCCGGATCAACCCGATGCCGGGCGAGAACAGCGACCAGTACCGCCGGAACTTCGCGCGTGCGGCCGGGTCCGTGGTCGCGGCGCGCGTCTCCGTACGGGCGATCGATGCGGTCGCGCCGAGCGGATCGGCCCGCAGCGTCCATGCGATCTTCACCCAACCGGGCTCGCTGTAGGCCGCGAACTCGTCCGCCGGCAGCGCGCGGAAGACGACGTCGGCCCGCCAAGGCTGCGTGACCGCTCCGAAGACGATCTCGCGGCCCGGGACCTCGGCCAGCACGCCCCAGCCCAGCGCTTTCACCCAGGCCGCGAGACCTGGCGGGTGCCGCGCCGGTTCCGGCCGGGCGCCAAGGATCCGCTCGCGGCTCTTGAAGATGGCGCGAATGACCGCCGATCGGCTCAGGTCGAGCTCGCACGCTGCCGCGAGGGTGATCGGAGCCGGCGCCGCCACGCGGGCCTGGTGGCGCTCCACTACCTCGTACCGCGGCAGGAAACGGTCGAGCAACGCGTCGCCGCCCTCTTCCTCCGCCAGATGGGCGGCTCGACCGTAGCGACACCAGTTGACGGCGGCAACCGCGGCGTAGGAGGCCCCGGCCAGCCCGACGGCACCGGCGAGCCAACGCGCGGACTCACTGCGGCAGCGAGAAGGTGTCCGGGCCGCCGTCCCGGGGCGTTGCGGCTCGCCGCTCATCCGCTGCTCACCTCGGTCTGGTCCCCGCTCACGGCTGAATGGGTGCCGGCCTTGCTTGCGGTCCATGCGGTCCGATCCTCGTCGCTACGTTAGCAGAGGCCTGGCGAGAGGTCCGGCGGCGGCGCGGCGCCGGCCCGCGCCTCCCCGCCCGCCGAGGCGGGGGCGCACCACCCGCGGACGCTCTACCGGACCACCCGCGGGCGTGTGGCGGCCCCGGGCGCTCGCCGCTTAACGTTGCTCCATGGCCCCCATGGCTCCGATGGTCCCGATGGCTTCAAGGACTCCAGAATCCGCGACGCTCCGGCGGAGCAGCGAGTCGTCCTCGTGGCAGCCGTCCTGAGAGTTGCGATCCGACCATGAGCCGGCCCGACGTCGACCAGCGCCTCCTCCGGCCGGCGGCCGTTCCAAGCGGCAACGGCAGGTGCGCCGCGGCCTGCCGGTCCGGTATGATCCCGGCCGAGGATCATGACCGGCCCAGCGTCCACACCGGCCCGCTCTTCATGGCGGTCCGAAGCAACGAGTGGCGCGAGCTGCTCGCAGGCGCGCTCGTGCCGGTCATGACCTTGCGCCGGCTGCGGGCGGTGGCGCTGGCGCTGGCGGCCGGGTTCGTCGCCACGCTCGAGATGGTGCGGCGCGCCATGGGGGCCGAGATGTTCTCCTGGTCCGGCGCCCTGGCCATCGACGCCGCCATCTTCGCCGCCGCGGCCGCCTGCATCCTCTTCGTCTTCAGGACCGTCGGGCGCATGCAGGCGCGGCTCGAGCGCCAGAACCGCGAGCTCGAGGCGCTGCACGAGGCGGCGCTCGACATCTACGGCGAGCTCGCCCTCGAGCCGGTGCTGCAGAAGGTCGTGGAACAGGCCTGCGGGCTCCTGGGGGCGCGCTACGGAGCCCTGTCGGTCGTCGGCGAGCACGGGCACATCGAGTCGTTCGTGACCTCGGGGCTGAGCCCCGCCGAGCGGGAGCGCATCGGCGCCCTGCCGCAAGGGCACGGCCTGCTGGGCGTGCCGCTCCGCCAGGGGCAGCGCCTGCGGCTTCCCGATCTGCAGCGGGACCCGCGCTCGGCCGGCTTCCCGCCCCACCATCCCCCGATGCACTCCCTGCTGGCCGTGCCGATTGCGGGAAGCGATACCTTCCGCGGCAATCTCTACCTGGCCGAGAAGCTGGACAGCACGCTGTTCAGTGCGGAGGAGGAGGAGGTCCTGGCGCGCTTCGCCCTCAAGGCGGCGATCGCCATCGACCATGCCCACCTCCACCGGCGCCTCAAGTCGCTGGCGGTGTCCGAGGAGCGGCTGCGCATCGCCCACGAGATGCATGACGGCCTGGCGCAGGTGCTGGCCTACGTCAACACCAAGGCCCAGGCGATCGGCGAGTTCCTCGGCGCCGGCCGCACCGACGAGGCGCGTCGCCAGCTCGACGAGCTGGCGCGGGCGGCGCGCGAGGTCTA
>Ga0209118_1000107_pt1 | contig 58287 bp, 54 predicted proteins | sample BlaSpr_A8_Ref_M1_FD_187988 | JGI IMG/M metagenome (GOLD analysis project Ga0209118, IMG submission 187988) | Forest soil microbial communities from Thunder Bay, Ontario, Canada - Black Spruce, Ontario site 2_A8_Ref_M1 (SPAdes) (version 2) | ecosystem: Environmental > Terrestrial > Soil > Boreal... | reverse complement strand
TGCGAAAAGTACCTGCATGAGCAGGCGCTCTAACAGGCAAAGCCAGTTAGGCGATGACCGCGTCCTTAGGACGCGGATTTCAAGTTGTTAAATTAAATTAAACGGGTGCGACGTTTGGCGAAATGGTCGAGGCGCGGAAGCAAAGAGGTCTTTCGTATTCCCCCCGATCTTCATCACCGCCAAGCACGGCCAAACAGCCATCGACCCGAGCAAGGTCAAGAAATCCGGCCACTAGGATCTGCTTCCCGCGCTTGCCGGGCGGTGCCGGGGACGCCGCCCAAGGCATATCGAACGCGGCAGTGCCCGAAGACGACATCGCCCTCATCTGCCTGCGGGATCAAAGCAAGTCCAAAGTGGTGACTGATCCATTGCGCGCCAATGAGACAGCCTTGTCGATGCAGAAATTCTTGCCGGAGAGTCGCTGAAGCTGAGATGCAGCGATCCGACCCAAGGCAACCGCACCCCGGATATCATCGGCGTTAACTCGCCGACCACGGCGGCTTCCAGCGCTCCCGTGTTGGATACCAACGTCGCGCTGCTGGTCGCTAACCCGACTGGGACGCAAGACTATCAAGTCAGCGGTGGAAACTACGCGAATCGCCCATCGATTCTGGAGGCCCTTTCAGTCGATCCAGATGCGCCGCACACTGTGCCCCGCGAGCGCCCGACGGCGCTGCCTCCGTTTGGGTCGGTTTGCTGACGAACTAGCTAGGGTCATGACCGCTCGACGGACTCGGCGCGACATCATATCGCCGCGCCCGCCGTCTGGACGTTCTGCCGTACAAGCCCGGCGATCTCGCGAACAGCAAGGTCTCCGGCGGCGTAAATCGAATTTGGTTTCCCCTGCGCCGCGTCGCGGGCTACTGGCGACTTGTTAGGGGCAAACTCGCCTCGGTCATGGCTAAACGCTGAACCGTGAGCCAGCGATCACGGCCAATTCCGCATCATGGAGTTCTAGGTCCAGTCGTCCCCGCCGCCGCCGGAACTATCGTCCCATGAAGAGCCGTCGGATACACCAAAGTCCGTACCGCCGGTGTCATCCTTGAAGGAATCCAATTCGCCACCGAGTGGGGCAACGTTCGCGCCATCACGATGGCCATCGGTCAAGTGATGCGCAAGTGCTTCACCCGCCACTATGCCTGCACCGACAGCAGCCCCCGTCGCAAGTCCACCCAAAATCCCCGATCCGATGCCGCCACCGACCGGGCCCATCGGGGGAACGCCAGCGGCCCCATAGGCCTGCGTGGGACTCCCGGGGGCGTATCCGCCACCTCCGGCCGGAACGACAACGGGGTTGCGCCGCGTCATCGCACGGGCCACGAAGATGATGAAGGCGATTACCCCGCCACCGAGTAACAACAGACCCCACGGAATGCCCCCTGCTGGGGCCTGATAGCTGCGCGCAATGGGCTGGGTGAGGCCGTGCGATGACGCGATGCGCGCTTGCAGCTCCTGTACTGCTTGCGCCTTCGCGAAGGGAAGTCCCGGTGCCAGCCGTTCGGCGGTTCCTAATTCGGCCTGTGCATCCGCCAAACGGCCTTGCTTGGCCATGAGCTCCGCTTCGACGTAGTGCGCCTTGGCGCTGTCGGGATGGTCGCGCAGAACTTGGTCCATCATGGACTGCGCCTCAGTGAGCTTACCCGCCGCCACCGACTGATAGACGTCATGGAGCGTTGGGTCCGCGGCCATTGCCGAGGCACTGGTGAGGCAGACCGCGGCCAACATCATGAGACCGACGATTGCTTTTCCAAACATGGTATTACCTCCTTTGGAGTTTTCACCTAGATTGGGGCGCGGCGCCAGGATACAAGTAGTTACCCGCGCCACAACGGATCCCGGCACCACATCATCCCATCGACACGCATCGTGCCGCACGAGAATTAATTCTTCCTTAAGACAGGTTCCGTCCGACCCCCCACACCCAATCCGATTCGTCTTCGGAGGAGCGCTCTGCACAGTCGTCCGCAAACGCACCGAGAGGTTCCTTTAACCTCACGCTGCTTGGCTAAGTCGACGGCGCGATCCGGGTAGAGACTCAACCCACGCCAAACGATCGCCCGCAAATCCGTGCATCGTTCCCCCTTCCTCAATTCGCTACTCCATACTTCAACAAGCATCGAATTGGCACCCCAACCTGACGGCGGCGGCTCTTGGGTCGAGCGCTTCGGTTCCACTCCCGATAGTGCGTGGCATACGGGGTTTCATATACTCAGCAAGTCAGTAATTTGAATATAGGCTACAGACGGAGCGATGAAGAAGAACGGAAGAGCCTCGGACATTGCTCGTCTGGGTTGAGGTGCGGTGCATAGCCAGGTAGGAAGTGCAGGGTGAGCTTACCCCCAGTTCCGGTAACGAATACATTGACCACGGCGGTTTTGTGGGCTGGCGGACAATGAGAGGAACCGGCTTCTTACGATAGCGCATCATCTGGGTCAGCAGTTCGACGAAGAGCTCGCCATTGAGGCCGCCATGGTAGGTGCAACACCAAAAGGCCACTTTCGAATCGATCGCCGATGCGTCCGGGCCGATGCACGACGGGCGTTTCGCCACGCACTCCCCCCTGGGCTTTCCGTCCACGGCGCCTGCCCGAAACCCAGATTCATCGCAGAAACACCCCTTCGGCTCCCCCTGTTTCGCCCGCTGGGCAACGGTCGGTCGCCGCGGGATCTCTTCGAGAGGCTCGCTGCAAGGGCGCTCCAGCTTGCTGCCGTTAGTGAGGTTCACAGGGCCGACTCTTGGCCGCTGGCACCCCAACCCCGGGAGCGGGCAACTCTTTCTATGGCCGTCCACCGTTTCCGCAGGCAACCAGCGGCTGCCTCGACTTCATGGGAGCTTCCTGCCTGGTGGCGGTATAGGCCAGGGCTGGCGAACTGCTCGCCTGCGGGCATGGGACAACACGGGCGTCTCATCGCTTTACAGCCGACGGCGGGCTTGGCTCGTACCAATGCGCGCTCGCGGCCAACCGCTGAGACTTGTCACTGACCTTTGACCGGACAAATGCTATATGTACGCTCGCGCACAGACGCGGTAGAGGATTCGGGACCATCTTCATTGTCTACGGCAGAACTGTATATACCGTATTACGCTTAACAGCATGCGCGGCCAGAAAATGGTAGCCAAGGGTAGCCTCGTTCGTACCAAGAGGAATGGAGGTGCAGAATGATCCCGACACAAGCCACATTGAAAATCGAAGAGCGCGGTTTGCTCTTTGCCTCGTCGCTCGATAGCGCTGCCTGTCGCGGCCTCGAACATCCCACCGATGACGCCTACCAAGATGTGGCGCGCCGCGAGCAAATCGCCATATTGGCGACAACCTTTGGCTTTCTAACGCTTATCGCCGGGTCGCTGACTGCGCTCTGTTACCTCAAGTAATCCCTGAGGCTTGAGCCCGAGCCCGTGTTCCCGCCTACAATTCTCAGCTGAGTAGCTGAGTGCTTCGCTTCGGCTTACCGGAAAGGTGATGTCGAGACGTTGACCTTCGGCCTCGCGGGTCCACGGCCAGGAGGAACGCGTCGTAGTCGCCCGCTGCGCCGATGCGGGGGCGTGGCTTGGGCGCGCGTCGGAATGCGTCCCCCAGTTTGCGCAAAAATCGCTTCGGCGGCGTTTTCGCTGCGGATCAGCAGAACCGTGGCCACATACCGCCGCCTCAGGTCCTCGAACACAGGACGTCGCCGCCGTACGCGCGAATCTTCCTCTCTGGGGCCGTACTTTCCGTCCCCGGGGTGCCCATCGGGTTAACCGCATCGTGCTTGATCTGCGGCGAAGGACGATGCATCGTGACGCTCAGCCCGGCCTCAGCGCCGGCCGCAGGCCGCCGGACTGTCTCGAAACTGTCATCCGCGCGGCATGGAATTGCAGCATTTCGCAGGTAACCTCGCTCACATCTACCTGCCGCCGGCAAACCATTGCCGCCCACAGACGATGCGAAGTGACAACCATGTGCTGAGGCTCGACTGGGCCAATAGCGCCCAATTTAGTCTGGACCCCGCGCTACTCCGCGAGATTTTCGACCACGCCAGGCCCCTCGGGCATAACGAAAAGCCGGACAAGCTGAATCTCGGCTTTGGATTTCTGTACTACGGCCTGGTGCGCGCTCTGCGTCCACGGCACATTCTGGTCATCGGCTCGGGCTTCGGCTTCAGCGTTGTCTGCCTGGCCCTCGGGCTCAAGGACAACGGCCGGGGCGCCCTCAGTTTCGTGGATCCTTCTTATTCGGTCTTGAAGCATGGCCCCTTCCGCACCGTGGGTGGTACCGCACAGTGGGACGACCCGCAAAAGGTGGAGGCCCATTTCCGCCGCTTCGGCGTCGAGCATCTGGTCACGCACTACAAGCTCACCAGCGCCGAGTTCTTCACGGGTTACGCCGAGCGCGGGCTGCCGCAGATCGATCTCGCGTTTGTCGACGGCAGCCATGCCTACACCGACGTGCGCTCCGACTTCCTCGCTATCCTCGGGCATACGCACCGCAATAGCTATCTGATGCTGCACGACACCAATATCTATGTGCGCGAACTGGTGCGCCACGCGGGCGTCAAGCGCTGGCTCAAGGTGATCGCGCGGGAAAAGGCACACTTCGAGGTCATCGACTTCCCGTTCTCCTCCGGTGTCGCACTGGTGCGCGTATTGGGCGACGGTGAGTGGGAACCGCGGGAGTAAGCGCCGCCGTCCTCGCGGCGCTCGTTGCTGGCGGCTATCTTTGTTGGCGCTACCTGTGGTTCTTCCGAGATCCGCCCCGCACGCCGCCGGCCGAGCCGGGGATCCTTAGCCCCGCGGACGGCATAGTCGTCTATGTACGCAAGGTTGCGCCGGGAGACGATGTCGTCGTGATCAAACAGGGAGTGCACGCCAAAGTCGGAGACATCCTGCGCCAGGATGCGGACTCGACGAATCTTGTCATCGGCATCTTTATGAGTCCCTTCGACGTGCATTTCAACCGCGCGCCGCTCAGCGCGACGATTGAATTCATGCGCCATCATCCCGCATTCGGAAAAAATGCCCATATGGGCGCAATGCACTGGCGCACTCTTCTTAACCTTGCGCCCCACTATGCCGGCAGCGTACACATCGTGCAAAACGAGCGCACGGTGACGCACTTCGTCGGTGAGTATCGGAACGCGCCGCTTTCCTGCTATGTCGTGCAGATCGGGGCCCGTACGGTCAACGGCATCGACAGCTACTACGGCGAGGGCGAGCGGGTCGAGCGAGGCGCGACCTTCGGCATGATCCGCATCGGCTCGCAGGTGGATTTGGTTGTGTCTGGGCGCGCGGACCTGCACGTGCCTGTCAAGCCGGGCGATAGAGTCCGCGCGGGGGAAACGATCCTGCTCAGATGAACCCGACGATGCGTGAGACCACGCGGACTCACGGTTGCTCAGCGGTTCGCGCACTCCCGCACCGCCTCACCCTGAGATACAGCGGAAGATTTTCGTGCACTCGGGCTGGTCGCAGCGCTGCGCAATGGCTGTCGAGACGACATCAGAAGCGACTTTCACAAACTGGCGGATGAGAATTTTGCGTGCCCCCTATCGGATACCGCCACCCATGAATTTGACGAGTCCCTCTGCTACTCCGGTGTTGCAGTCGTCCCTACCGGCTTCGCCACCGCACCTCAATAACGGTCGTGCCGCGGTAACCGCCGTGATCTTCGTTGCGCTTCTCGCACCAGTGAACTGAACGGTCCACACCACCAAGTCGGCAATCTCTCCCAGTGAGGCAATCCGCGATGGAACATCAACGACAACGACCCCCCAGCCATTCCCGAGCGGCCCTCCTCGCCCGATCCACTTCCGCCATCCGGCAACTGCGCGAGGCCGCTCGGGACATAACAGAGGAGCTTGGTCAAGCGCTGCAGAGGACGACCCCCGCCCAAACGCCAAGCGCCCAGAACCTCCTGCACTACCTGGGCGTGCGTCGACATGACATCCGAGAATTGCAGCGCGATTTGAGCAGGGTCGGTCTCAGTTCCCTGGGACGCATGGAAGCCCATACAATGGCGTCGCTCGCCGCGGTACTCGAGGCGCTCCTGGTGTTGCGCGGAAAGCCGGTTCCGGAAGAGCTCACGCGCCCTCCAGCCATCACCTTCCAGAAGGGCGATGCATTGCTCACGGATCATGCGAATGGCATCCTGGGCGTCACCCCGTCGGCACGCCGTACGAGAATCATGGTGACCATGCCGAGCGAGGCGGCCGATCATCCCGCGATTGTGCGCAACCTGCTGAAGCAGGGCATGCACATCATGCGGATCAACTGCGCACATGACGGACCCGATGCATGGGCAAAGATGATCGAACATTTGCGTAAAGCTGAAGCCAAGGTCGGAAGACAATGCAAGGTGTCCTTCGACCTCGCGGGCCCCAAGCTACGCACCGGCGAGATAGAGCCCGGCGCTAAGGTTACCAAGTTGCGCCCGCAGAAGAACGTGCTGGGACCGGTGGTGGCCCCGGCCCTCGTCCGCCTGGTGGACGCGAAGTTGGCGGGTGAGGTGCAGACGCCCAGTATCCCGGTCTACGGTGACCTGCTCGCGAATGCGAAGGTCGATGACCTGGTGGAACTGGTCGACGCCCGCGACCGGCGACGAACTCTGCGCGTGGCGGAAGTTTCGAAATCAGCCTGCCAGTGCGAGGCCGATCGCACCGCCTACATCGTTCCTGGGACCCGCTTGCGCTTGCGCCGCAAGCGCAAGTTGGTGGGCAAGGCAACGGTGGGAGATCTTCCGGCGTCGGACGGCGCGATTGTACTTGCGCCCGGGGACCTGCTGGATGTGCTGCGTGGAGAGGCGCCGGGCCGCGGCCCGGTAGTGGACGAAAAGGGGCAATTGGTTGAGCCCGCTAGGGTCAGTTGCTCTGTTCCGGAGGTATTCAATAGCGTGCGGGCGCGCCACAGGATTTTTTTTGACGATGGGAAGATAGCGGGTGTTATCCGTTCTGTGTCGGACGAGCGCTTACGGGTCGAGATCGTCAACGCAGCCGGCGGTGCGGCCAAGCTGCACGGCGAGAAGGGAATCAATCTGCCCGATGGCGAGCTCAAGCTGTCGGCCCTCACCGCCAAGGACCGGGACGACCTGGAATTTGTCTGCCGACATGCGGATATGGTTGCGCTGTCCTTCGTTCAGCGGCCGGAAGACGTCGACGAACTGATTGCGGAGCTCAAGCAGCACGATGCTTCCCAACTTGGCATCGTTCTGAAGATCGAGACTCAGTTGGCCTTTCGCCGCCTTCCCGATATCCTGCTGCGCGCCATGCAGCATTCACCGTTGGCCGTGATGGTGGCACGCGGAGATCTGGGAGTCGAAGTCGGATTCGAACGACTCTCAGAGGTACAAGAAGAAATCCTCTGGCTGTGCGAAGCGGCACACGTTCCAGTCATCTGGGCGACCCAGGTACTGGAGTCCCTGGCCCAGGGCGGCATGCCCTCACGGGCCGAGCTCACCGACGCTGCGATGGGTGGTCGCGCCGAGTGTGTCATGCTTAACAAGGGCCCCTACATTTTGCAAACGCTGAGCTTTCTGCGCGATGTACTGAGTCGGATGGAAGCACACCAGGACAAAAAGATGGCGATGATGCGACGCCTTAGCGTATCGAAAGTCGAACCCGCGGCGAAGAAGCACTAGGCTCCTGGCGTGCGCTGGGGTATCCAGTTACGGAACCGGACGGTTGCGACATGGAAGCCGCTATGTAGCCGAAAAGGAGTCGATGAGAACTCCCCACTCCCCTCAGGCACGGGCCGGTGTGGGATCGAGCGACGGGTCGAGTGGTGGCAGCCGTGAGTTGCAGCGCTCGCTTTCTAGCTCTAGCCTGTGACACTTCGCTCAGCGATACGTGCAAGGTAAGGAGACGCCGCCCGAGAAGGCGGGACGGGCGGTGCGTGCATGAGCAGTGTTCCGCCGCTTGAGTGACTCACCTCGACGCAGTTGGCAGCGCATTCGGTGTCGTATTCCCCGCCAAATGCCACCTGCGGGTTCGCCTTCCTCGCCTCCAGCTTTGCGTAATGCATCTGACATGTCCGCGTAAAAAATGACGAGCCGGGTCTCGCCTGCGACATCTACTCAATGGCGAGTAAGGGTGCCGTAGTTTGTACTGTCCGACACGTCGGCGGCTCCACTGAACTCGTCGCTCCTCGCCCTCTGGCCTGCATCTTGATCGGGACCAGTGCGGAGCCGGCAAATCCCGTGCGTTGTCAAACGCCGCCTGTTTCTTAGGAAGGCCGCCGGAACCGGTGCGGCCATGGCGGTCCCAATTCGCCCAACTGTCAGCCGGTCTCGACGCATCTTCGGCCTTTCCTCGGGTCATGCAGCTGGAATGGTTGCAATGAAGCGTTCCTTGCTTTGCCTCGCGCGTCGCCTGGAAAGTCATTGCCTGCGACATGCCGATTGGCTTGGTAGTCCCCGACGCCAGTCCGAACATAGCCGCCGGCACTTCCCTTCACCCGAGGCTTGAGCAAGGCCTCGACTTTTCACGGCATCGCCGAAACGTACGGGAGGTTGCCTGGCAAATTGACCTATTCTACAAAGGCGACGTTGCCCACTCACGCCTCGACAAAGTTGCTTTTTGCTCGGCGCACGAAATAGTTTTTGTCGAAGATGGACGATGGCCCCGCATTGTGTAGGGATCGTTGTCCGCATAACGGCAACTGTGCCGCAGCCGGATCCTACGCCGCCCGGATCTCGGTTATAGCCTCTCCCCCGATCTCGAATGGAGCGATTGACCCTATGAGATTCGGTCGATCTGCACTACCCATGGTCGGCGACGACCGCTTGCTAACGCGGCGGACGGGAATGTCATCACACGGAAAAATATCTGGAGTCAAATAATGTCTTGCAGCACCGCGTTCGTGGTAAGCACGTCAAATCTTTCATGTAAAACCGTTCCCTGGGGAGATCCTATGAATCTGAGCAAACCGCTATCAATCCGCCGTCCGAGAAGCATCGCGTTAACTTCTCTCGCTGTAGGCGTCGTCACGCCGAGCGCGGGCTTGTTATCGGCCTACGCAGATGATTTCGAGCATATCGAAGCGACGAAGACACCGATTAAACATCTCATCATCCTCATCGGCGAGAACCGCACGTTCGATAATATCTACGGTACCTACGTACCGAGGCACGGCCAAAGCGTGTCGAACCTTCTGTCTAAGGGAATCGTCAAGGCCGACGGCTCACCCGGCCCGACCCACAGCGCCGCCAAGCAGTTTACGATCAACACGATTGATCCGGTCGCTTATTTCATCAACACGAACAAATTGATCAATCCACAAAAAACCGCGTATTCGCCGTTCCTCCCCACCCCCGAAGCGGGCAACGCACCGCCTCAGGCGGTGACGCTCCAGCAGCTACAGAAAGCGCCCGCTCCCGCAGCTCCTCCATTCGACGCGAACACGTTTTCGCCCCAACAACTCCACACCCTCTCGCCGGTGCTCGAAGGCGAGGACCTGGCTCTGCCACCACGGGTGCTACCGGTTTGACGAATTGCACGACCGACCCGACATTGCCGCCCTCGCCTTGCGCCGAGCCGGATTCGCGGATCGCAAACTACAACATATTGCCTAACACGGTTTTCCAGATCACGGGCTCATCGGTGCCCTACGACAGCTACACCGGGGACATGGTGCATCGTTTCTTCCACATGTGGCAGCAGTCGGACTGCTCGGTGGCGGATGCGACAAAATCGAATCCTGCGGGCTGCAAGAACGACCTCTATCCATTTGTCGGCATCGGTCACGGTGATGGCAGTGGCGCCAATTCCATGGGTTTCTACAATGTCCAGCAAGGCGACGCCCCGCTCTTCAAGCGCCTCGCTGACCAATACACCATGAGCGACAATTACCACCAGCCGGTCATGGGCGGCACCGCCGTGCAGCACATTATGATTGGAACAGCCGACGCGATCTTCTGGGAACCGGTCGAGGGCTTTCCGACACAACCGCCGGCCGCGCAGGTTGCTGATCCTAACCCCAAGAGCGCGACCAATGTCGCTTTCGTGCGGGATGGGCGCTGGACAAAATGCGGCGATCAGACGCAACCCGGCATCAGGCCGATCACCGAATATCTGGCCACCCTGCCTTGGCACCCCGATCGGACGGCGTCGAACTGTGACGACGGCAAGTTCTACATGATCAACAACACGCGGCCCGGCTTCTTGTCGAACGGCCAACTGAATACAGCCGCAATCAATGCAGGCACCGCGGTTCCACCATCGTCGCTGCGCACGATCGGCGATGCGCTCACCGAAAAGCATATCAGCTGGGCCTTTTACGGCGGTGGCTACAACGCTGCGGCACGCTTCGACAACGGCTCCACGGATCCCTTTGATGTGCTGATCGGCACCGGTGGCGACTGGTACTGCGATATCTGCAATCCATTCCAGTACGCCAAATCGATCATGGGAGATCCCGTACAACGTAAGGCGCACATCAAGGACGCCGTCGATTTCTTCGACGAGCTTGATCATGGACATCTGCCCGCGGTCGCCTACCTGAAGCCCGATAGCTTCGATGATGGCCATCCGGCGAGCTCGAAGCCAGGCGTGTTGGAAGCTTTGGCCGAGAGAGTCCTCGACAAGCTCAAGGCGCATCCCGAACTGTTCGATGACACGGCCTTTTTCATCACCTTCGACGAGGGAGGAGGCTATTGGGATTCGGGTTTCTTCCAGTCGATCGACTTTTTTGGCGACGGTCCGCGTATCCCCTTCATCGCCGTATCCAAATACTCGCGCGGCGGGAGGGTCGTGCACACCTATGGCGACCATGCGTCGATTGTGAAATTCATCGAGCGGAACTGGGGCTTGAACCCGCTCACCAGGCGCAGCCGCGACAACCTACCGAATCCGACACACAAGCTCGACGCCTACATCCCCGACAATGTGCCGGCGGTCGGCGATCTATTCGATATGTTCAATTTCGAGACAAGTGTCGACGATTAGTCGTCGGTTGGACGGCCGTACGGGGCGGGGGTCAGCTCGGTCGAGCTGCCTCCACCCCGCGACCTCGACGAAGATCCGCGAGGAGGCGCTGAAGACTGCACGAATCAGCTTCATCAGCCGCAACAATCGACTCGCAGTCCAGCGTTACCTTACAAAACGGCAAGTGATCCGTTGTACGCTCACGAAGACATTCTGCGGAAGACGAGATCAATTTCCGGGTTCAGTGCAGCGCGAACACCATCGTCCTAGGCCCACGAAACGTATCCCGGGGTCGCGATGACGATCTGCCAAATGCATGTCTTTTCTTGCAGCTGGGATGGTCTTCGGCACGTTAATTAACCAGAGCCGGAAAGCCGTTGAGGTGTCTACCGATTTCACCACCCGGGCGCCTCCAGAACCAGCACAGATGCTTTCAACTGGCGTTTACAGAAGATAAGTCTGCTGCGACCCACGTCACAGGGACGCGCGCAGCGCGGATAGCGACGCCGTCCAGCCTATGATCCCGCCTTGCGCGCGAATCATTTCTAACGCTGCCTGCTTGAACTGAGGAAAATAGCTCTCGGTCGCATCCTCGATCAGCAGGCATTCGTAGCCGCGATCATTCGCCTCGCGCATCGTGGTCTGCACGCACACTTCGGTAGTCACGCCGGCAAACAGCAAGTGTGTTATGCCTTGCATGCGCAGAACATCTCCGAGAGCGGTCGCATAGAAGGCACCCTTGCCCGGCTTCACGATAACGGTTTCGGAAGGCAATGGCATCAACTCGGCAACGATATCACTGCCAAGCTCACCATCGATCAAAATGCGGCCCATGGGCCCGGCATCGCCTATCCGCTGCTTAGGATTACCGCGCAGGCGCTTCGCTGGTGGACAGTCCGACAGGTTGGCGCGATGCGCTTCACGAGTGTGTATCACCTTTATGCCATGGGTGCGGCACCAGCCGATGAGCTCACGGACGGCCGGGACGATTGCCGCGAGCAGTTGCACATTGTTGCCGAGAGTTTCCCCAAAGCCGCCGGGCTCGATGAAGTCGCGCTGCATGTCGATGACAATGAGCGCGGTGGACGCAGGTGCGAAAGAGTAGGTGAAGGGAGTGGCTGCGACGTCAGGCATAGTTTATCGTTCAGGGATGGTTGCTAGCAGTTGCTCGGTTGCATTTCCGGCCCTCATCATATCGCTCATCAAACAGCGGGCAAGGCCGATTGCTCAAGCTCGCGCAGCCGCATGTCCGGCCATGCGCGGTCCGATCACCGAGATGTCTGCCTTGGCGGCGGACGTTTCATGCACAATCCGGCCGTCGAAAATGACGACTATCCGGTCCGACAGTTCCAGCAGTTCATCAAGATCTCCACTGACCAGTAGCACCGCGGCGCCGGAATTCCTGGCGGCGAGAATACGATCATGAATCTCGGCAACGGCGGCGAAATCGAGGCCGAACACAGGATCGGCGGCAATCAGTACCGACACCTGCTCGGACAGTTCTCGCGCCAGGACGGCGCGCTGCACATTGCCCCCCGACAGCGCGCTGATGGGCGTGCCGGGACTGCGAGTCTTCACCTTGAACTCGCCGATCCAGCGCTCCGCCTGTTTTTGCATGGCGCTACCACGCAGCCAAATTCCCGAGGCAAGCGGAGCCTGATCGAAGTTTCGCAGCGCCATGTTCTCCGCAACACTCATGCTGGGCACGCACGCGTTGCGCAACGGCTCTTCCGGCAGACTGAAAGCGCGGTGTTGATGGATTTCGTCACGAGTGGCCCGAAAGGCTTTGCCGGCAATGCGAATCTCGCCTCCGACTGGCTGGCGTTGGCCGATCAGCGCTTCGATCAATTCCCGCTGGCCATTACCTGAGACGCCCGCGATGCCGACGATTTCGCCGGCATGCACGTCCATTGAAAAATGATCGACTGCCCGCAGACCGGTATCGTTCTCTACCACCAAACCCTGGATACTCAAGTGCGCTCCATTAGCCTTGCCCGATACTGCTTTCTTTTCTGCGTGCGATTGAGGGATTTCTCGCGAGCCGACCATCATTTCAGCCATCTTGCCCGGATCCAGTGCGCTAACGCGCCCTTGACCTGCAAGCACACCGCGGCGCAGGACCGATACCTCGTCGGCGAAAGCCATCACTTCGCGAAACTTGTGGGTGATCATCAACACGGTGACCTTGTTGTCTCGAGTCATCTGTTTGAGCATCCCCAGAGCTTCGTCGGCCTCCGTCGGAGTAAGCACTGAGGTAGGTTCGTCGAGGATCATAAACCGACGCTGCAGGTACAGCTGTTTTAGTATCTCGACCTTTTGCTTCTCGCCGGCCGCCAGGCGCGATACCGGTTTATCGAGCGCGACCTTGAACGGCACCGTGTCCATGAACGCGGCAAGCCGCTCACGCTCCTCGCGCCAGCGGACCACGGGCGGTACATCGCTGCGCGACATGACGAGATTTTCCGCGACCGTCATGCTCGGCACCAAGGTGAAGTGCTGATAGACCATGCCGATACCGAGTGCGTGCGCATCGTGAGGCGAGCGCACTGTGCGTTCGCGACCATTGACGGTGATCTGGCCTTCGTCGGGCTGGTAGAAGCCCACCAGGCATTTCACCAGCGTGCTCTTGCCCGCGCCGTTCTCTCCCAGCAGCGCATGAAACGATCCTGCCTCGACTTTCATCGATACGCCATCGAGCGCAGCGAATGCGCCGAAGCGCTTGGTCATTCCCAGTACGCCGACTTCCAGAGCCTGTTCAGGAACAGGGTCTTGCCCCAGTTTGAGCCGCATCATCTCCCTGGCAACCATCAGTGGATCCCCTTGATCGCTTCAATGAGTGCGGCAGAGCGCGACACTGCCCCAAATACGCCGCCTTGCATCTTGACCATGTTGATCGCGGCCAAGTGATTGGCGTAGTCCGTGGCCCCGCTGCAATCTTCCAGCAGGACACACTCAAAGCCGCGGTCATTGGCCTCGCGCATGGTGGTGTGCACGCAAACATCGGTGGTGATGCCGGTGAGCACCAAGTTGCGAATGCCGCGCATACGCAGAATGAGCTCGAGGTCGGTTGCACAGAAAGACCCCTTGCCCGGTTTGTCGATGACGATTTCGCCGGGCAGGGGTGCCAATTCCGAAATGATCTCCCAGCCCGGCTCGCCGCGCACCAGGATGCGTCCGCACGGCCCGAGATCCCCAATACCGGCGCCTATCCTGCGTGAACGCCAGCGCTTGTTCTCAGCTAAGTCCGATAGGTCCGGTCGGTGCCCTTCACGTGTGTGGATGATATGGAACCCCGCCCGGCGCATGGCTGCAAGGAGCGCTTTGATCGGCTCGATCGGGGCGCGCGTGAGTGACAAGTCGTAGCCCATCCCGTCTACGTACCCGCCGATTCCGCAGAAGTCGGTCTGCATGTCGATAATCATCATCGCGGTGTTGTCGGCACGCAGATTGCCATCGTAAGGCCAAGGATAAGGCTCGGCCGCGACAAGCCGGCTTGGCATGGAGGCGCGCTCAAGCATACTTTTTGATCTGAACCGATTCAGGTTGAAATTCCCGCCCCGGGGCGGGAAAACCGCAACATGTGCCGTCGGTCACCAGGACTTCGCTTTCCCACGGCAGGCGATAAGAGCCCGCCACCATGTCGTGCATGTAAGTGTACGGACAATCTCGTGCGCCGCCCTTCACGGCCACATAGCCACGATGGCCGAGCTGGTAGATGTTGTTCTCTACACCCCACACCTGGCGCGCTTCACGAACCAGATCAGGGCGCAGTTCGCAGCTGATGATCTCGTCGGGGCGATGGCTTCCTTCCGCCAGCGGCATGCCGTCGAAATTGACGAATGTGCCTTCGCCCATGGAATCGAAAGTCCCGTCCGAACCGCACATACAAACGCTTGCCGTGTACATTAGGTTGCTAAATGCGTTCGCTTGATTGGTAATCTTCCACGCGTGTCTAATCGGTGCTGTGTAACCGGCGGTGCGGATCATGATTTCTGCACCCTTGTAGGCAGCCTCGCGCGCCATCTCCGGAAACATGCCGTCATGGCAGATGATGAGGGCAATCCTGGCGCCATTGGGGCCGATGCACACCGGAATGCCTAGATCGCCGGGCTCCCAAGGCTCGACCGGCACCCACGGATGCAGCTTGCGATAGTAGAGTTGGATGGCGCCTTGCGCGTCAATGATCAGGCCGCTGTTGTAAGGATTGCCGTGCGGATTCTGCTCCATGATAGAAAAACAGCCCCAGATGCCGTTTTCGACGCAGGCATCCCTGAACGCAGCCACCTCGGGACCATCCATACTGCACATAATGTCGGAATTGGTGTCCATCGACAGGCCATGCAGCGCGTATTCGGGGAACACCACCAGATCCATGCTCGGCGAGTTGCGTCTCGCCTTCGCCACCATTGCGCAGATCTTTTGCGTTTGTGCCGCGACATCGGCCGGCGTCTTTACCACGGGCAACTGCAGCTGCACGAGACCCAGCACGACGCCGTTCGGCGACTTGTTCAGACCGCCCAGTCCGCTCATTGTTACCCACCTCCCAGTCAGTCACTTCAGCGCACGATGCTCAGTTCTCCGGGCGCTCCGGAAAGCGTGCGCCGCGGCGAGCAAGTGACGATCATAATCGCTAGAGTCAGCACATAAGGCGCTGCGCTATACAAGTAGTAACCGGATGTGATGCCGACCGACTGCAGCGCGGGGCCCAGGGCGACGGCGCCCCCGAACAGCAACGCGGCGTAAAAGCAATGGATGGGGTTCCAGCGCGCGAAGATCACCAGCGCCACTGCCATCAATCCCTGGCCACTCGACAACCCCTCGCCCCAACTCCCTGGATAGTACAGAGAGAGAAACGACCCGCCGACGCCGGCTAGAAACCCGCCCACTGCGGTCGACAGCGTGCGCACCAGCAGCACGCTATAGCCCATGGCGCGCGCTGCATCGGAACTGTCGCCGACCATGCGCACCACCAGTCCTAGGCGCGTGTTGCGGAACGCCCAGGCGAGCAGTACGGCGAGTAGCACGCCGATCAGCAAAAGCGGGCTCACCTGGAGTGCTGATTGGATTTGTGGCGAGTCGCTCCAGCCACCGAAGGGAATCGACGGCAGCGTTGGCGCCTTGGGTTGTATGAAGGGTTTGCCGAGGAAAAACGCGAGCCCGGTACCAAAAAGCATCAAACCGATACCCACCGCAATATCGTTGACACGCTGCAGATTGCAAATCACGGCGTGCAGCAACCCTAGCAGCAGGCCGGCAAAACCCGCTGCCAGGACACCAAGCCACGGATTGCCGCTCAGATAAGACACCGCATAGCCGCTCATCGCACCCATCACCAGAATGCCTTCCAGGCCAAGATTGATGCGGCCGCTTTTCTCGGTGATACATTCCCCGAGACTCACAAAGAGAAACGGCGTACTCACCCGCAACGCGCCACCCAGCACGGCTATCGGCACGCCCCACCAGCCCAGTTCACTCATCGGGCTACCTCTTGCACAATTAAGGAAGATGCCTTGTCGACGGCAGCGGCGGGCTCGGTCTCTCGCGGCTTGAAGATCTTGAATCGTCCATACAGCGTTTCACTGGCAAGGATCAGCAGGAAGGCGATCCCCTGCAAGACCAACACGGTTGCGTCGGGCAGGTCCAGGCGGCGCTGCAGCATGCCGCCGCTCGCCGAAATGCCGCCGAGAAATACGGCGACCGGGATGATAGCCAGGGGATTCTGACGCGCGATAAACGCAACCAAGATTCCCGCGTATCCATAACCGGCAATCAACGAAGCATTGGCGCTGCCATGCACCGCCGCCACTTCCGCCATGCCAGCCAGGCCGGACGCAGCTCCCCCAAGGAAGCACGCAACGATGACCAACTTGCTGACCGGCAGGCCGGCGAGCCGCGCCGCGCGAGCATTTCCGCCGACGATGCGCAGTGCGAAGCCGTGCGTTGTATGCTTTATCAGCACATACATCGCGACGCAGAAAATAGCTCCGAAGCCGAGACCCCAATGCACGTCGAGGCCTGGAAGGTTACCCAGCATATTGACGTCGGGAATCGGCATGGTCGACGGTTTGTTGAGACTTGCGGGGTCACGCAGCGGACCTTCAACCAGGTGATTGAACAGCGCGATGGCGATATAGTTGAGCAGCAGGCTCGAGATGGTCTCATTGATTCCCCGGTACTGGCGTAGCGCTCCCGCCAGGGCGATCCACAGACCGCCGACCAGCATGCCTGCGACTGCCATTGCGAGCTTGATCACGGATGGAATCATTCCGCCCAGCTGATGCCCAACCACGGCGGCCGCCAATCCGCCAAGCACCAACGCTCCCTCACTGCCGATAACCATCAAACCGGCCTGTGCAGGGAGCGCAACGCACAGTGCAGTCAGAATAAGCGGGGCAGCTCGGGAGAGCGTGTTCTGCCACGAGAAGGAACTAGCGAAGCCGCCCTTGTAGATGAGCGCATAGACTTCCAGCGGATCATGGCCGAGCACTGTCATGAATAGCCCGAACAAAAGTAGTGCCACCGCCAGCGCCCCGAACGGAATCACCAGTGCTTCGACAGCCGGCCCAAGATGAGCGACACGCGCGGATTGCACCGCCTTGTCTCCTACGCCTTGCCGACCACGCCCTCGACCAGATAGTTCATTTGTTCAAGTACCGGGTCGGTCTGCTGGTAGGCCGCACCTTTCGCGAGAATGGTCTTGCCTGTATTGTCCTTGAGTGGGCCTTTGAACACGACATAGTCGCCCTTGACCATTGCGGCCTTGACGCTATCGGCCTTGCTGCGCGCCGCTTCCGACACTGCTTTGCCATAAGGCGACATTTTGACGAACCCTTCCTTCAGTCCTCCGCGGAGAAAATTGTTCATCGACTTACCGGCAATGGCGTCCTGGATATGCGTGGTGTATGGCGTGACCCAGTTCCACTCCGCGCCCGTAAGGTAGCCCTTGGGCGCAAGCACCGTCTGGTCGGCGTGGTAACCACAAACGTATATAGCGCGCCGCTCCGCCGTCTCGACGATGACCTTGGGACTATCGACGTGGCAGGTGATGACATCCACACCTTGGTCGATCATGCTATTGGCAGCCTCTGCTTCCTTGACCGGCAGCGACCAGTCGCCGGTAATGATGAGCTGGGTGGTGATCTTGGGGTCGACGCTTTGCGCCCCTAAAGTGAAGGCGTTGATATTGCGCATTACTTGGGGAATTGGTTTGGCAGCGATGAAGCCGATCTTTTTTGTTTTGCTGGTGAAGCCGGCGACTATGCCATTCAAGTATTGGCATTCGTCGATGTAGCCGAAGTAGCTGCCGGCGTTTTTCGGGTGCTTTCCTTCTGTCCACAACCCGCCGCAGTGAGCGAAGCGGACCTTGGGATATTTCTCCGCCATGCGTATCACGTGCGGATCGAAGTAGCCGAACGAGGTGGGAAAGATAAGCGTGGCCCCATCTTGCTCGATCATGGAGCCCATGGTCTTCTGCACATCGTTAGTCTCCGGCACCTTCTCCTGCTCGATGATCGTAACGCCCGGAAGCTTCTTGACGGCGGATGCAGCCTGAGCTTGGGCCTGGTTATATCCGTAGTCATCACGCGGCCCTACGTATATAACCCCGACAACGAGCTTGTCCGCGGCGAGCGCGGCGCGTATCCCGAACGGGGCAAGCGCGCCGACCACGCCGGCGGCTCCGAGGCGTTTCAATACGTCGCGACGATTGAGATAGCTGTTCGCTTCGCTCATCTATTGCTCCCCGATGGTGTGTGGATTTGACGACATGAGGCCGCGCTTTGACCGGCATTGGCACAGCCACCCGCTATAACCGCTTCATGCCATTAATTGGTATACAAGAATGCACACGACTCGGGATGCAATCGCTGTGCCAGACGCAGCTATTTCGATAAGTCGCTATTTATATGGACAAACGCGTCGAGAAAAACGTCACCTGGCAACGTTCCGCAGTTCATGTTGGTGCGGGCATGAACGATCATGGTGCGCGGGAAGTTAGCCATTTCGCGGATCCGCCTGCCTCGAGCGCACTATCTGCACAGCTGCAGCGCGCATTTTTGCGCTGGGCACAGGATGGGTGCATGAGCGTCGAGGCCGCATTTGCTCGTTGGTCCACTAAAAGCCCGCTCATTCAGCGCACTAACGGCCGTGGCGCTGCCTCACGCAGCTGGCACAGCTCTCGCTTAACTTGCGCACCACCTTGTGCACAAGATCAATGATGGTCAGCTTTCCAGTTGCTCCGACGATCCGTGAAACTCTCAACGCTTATCGCGCAGGATTGCGGCCGACTGAATTGGTTCGCTTCGTCCTGGAGCGTGCGCGGCGCGGCGACGATTCCGATTCGGCCGTCTGGATTTGCCTGGAGGACGAATCTCGACTAATGGCGCGCGCCAAGAAGCTCGAGGCCATCTGGAATGAGCAAGGTGAAGGCGCGCTGACACAGATGCCGTTACTCGCCGTGCCCTTTGCAGTTAAAGACAACATCGATGCAGCAGGTCTTCCCACCACCGTCGGCTGTCCGGCATTCTCATTCAATCCCAATGAATCGGCGACCGTGGTGAGTCGCCTTGAAGCAGCCGGCGCGATCCTCATCGGAAAAACCAATATGGACCAGTTCGCGACCGGGCTGGTCGGCACCCGCTCTCCCTATGGGGTGGTGCGCAATCCGTTCAACAGAGACTACATCTCGGCGGGATCCAGCTCTGGTTCAGCAGTCGCGGTAGCGCGAGGACTGGTCAGCTTTTCGCTCGGTACCGATACGGCCGGTTCCGGCCGAGTCCCGGCCGGCCTGTGCAATCTAGTGGGGCTCAAACCCACCCGCGGACTAGTCAGCAATCATGGCGTTTTTCCCGCGTGCCGCACACTCGACTGCGTCTCGATTTTTGCCTTGGACGTGGGTGATGGCTGGACTGTTCTCAAGACCATCGCCGGCGAAGATTGGCAGGACTCGTTCTCGGCCACTGTGCGACAGGTCGGTCCCTTGACGACACCTGCCCGTATCGGCCTACCAGATAGCGTCGAATTCTTTGGCGATCAGCTTGCGGCAGATGCATTCGATCGTGCGATGGCGAAAATTGAATCCTGCGAAGGAATCGGTCAGCGCATGAGCGTCGATTTCCAGCCCTTCAAGGAGGCCGCACAATTGCTATACAAAGGCGCCTGGATAGCCGAGCGTCGCGCAGCGTTGGGCGAGTTCTTCTCGCGTGGCGAGGGAATGGATCCGACGGTCCGACAGGTCATAGCCGAGGCAGAGCGATACAGTGCCATCGATGTCTTCAATGGTATCTACCGCCTGGCCGACTTGCGTCGCCTTGTCGAGGCGACATTTCGCGAGATTGACGTACTGCTGCTCCCGACCGCGCCGACTACCTACCGCATTGACGAAGTACAACAGGCACCCATCGCGCTGAACAGCAATCTCGGTTACTACACCAACTTCGTCAACCTCCTGGATCTGTGCGCATTGGCGCTGCCGGCGGGTTTTCGCAACGATGGCCTTCCGTTCGGCGTCACATTGGTTGCCCCCGCGGGCCACGACCATCGCCTCGCCGAACTGGCTCGTACACTCGAACCTGCTTTGCATCGCCGCCTTGGCGCTACAGATGTAGCCCCTGCCGAGAGTCCCGCACTCGATCCATTGCCGACGACTGAAGCAACCACGCGCTTGGCTGTGGTCGGCGCCCATCTGTCCGGTCAGCCCCTTAACTGGCAACTCATTACGCGCAGCGCGCGCCTCGTCGCGACGACTACGACAGCGGCAGAATACAAACTCTATGCCTTGCCCGGCACCAAGCCGCCAAAACCTGGCTTGGTGCGAGCAATCAAAAAAGGGGCGCGCATTGAAGTGGAAGTCTGGGAAATGCCTACTCGTTACTTTGGCAGCTTCGTCGCCGGCATCCCGAGTCCTTTGGGAATCGGCACGCTGCGTCTAGCCGATGACGAAGAGGTGAAGGGCTTCATCTGCGAACCGTGGGCCATCGCCGGCGCGGAAGATATCACTACGCATGGTGGATGGCGCACTTATCTCGCTGCAGGCCCGACGGTGAAGCAATAGTTCCATTCATCCTGTCTCTGGAGGAATAACGAACGCGCTATCGTTTCATGCTTGCCGGGACGAGCCCCGGCGGGATAGGCTGCCGTGTTTTAATGCCTACCCCCAGGAAATTTCGATATGGCGGAGGCCGCCGTGCCCCGAATTAGCTGGCCGGCGGAGAAGTGAGGAGGAAATGACCAAGGACTTCAACATTGAAGCGTACGTCGATCACACCGCGGCAGCGATCGGGCTGCCGATCGATTCGGGGCATCAACCTAACGTCGTCGGTTATATGCGCATGATCGCCGGCATGGCCGCGTTGGTGAACGAATTTCCCCTGCCCCCAAGCGTCGAATCCGCCTCAACTTTCACTCCATGCTCGATCAGCACTCTGGAGTAAACGAAATTGCCGCAGCAGTACGACGCCGGGAAATCAGCGCCGTGGAGGTGGCGCGCGCCGCGCTGAGCCGCATTGCAGCGAGCGATCGAACGCTGAACTGCTTTACCGCAATCACCGCCGAGCGGGCACTTGCAGAAGCGGCGGCCGTCCATGCAGCACTGGTCGCCGGACGCGATCCAGGGCCGCTTGCCGGTGTCCCCTACGCGGTGAAAAACTTGTTCGACGTGGCCGGCTTGTCCACCCTTGCCGGCTCACGTATCAATGCCGAATCGCCGCCAGCGACTGCCGACGCGCTACTGGTATCACGCCTCACCGCAGCCGGCGCGATACTGCTTGGTGCGCTCAATATGGACGAGTACGCTTACGGGTTCACCACCGAGAACGCGCACTACGGTCCGACGCGCAATCCGCACGATCCTCAACGCAGCGCAGGAGGTTCCTCAGGGGGTTCGGCCGCAGCCGTAGCCGGCGGCCTGGTTCCGCTCACGCTGGGCTCCGATACCAACGGCTCGATCCGCGTTCCAGCCTCGCTCTGCGGCGTGTTCGGGCTCAAGCCAACCTTCGGCCGCCTCTCGAGGCGGGGAGCTTTTCCGTTTGTAGCAAGCCTCGATCACGTGGGTCCGTTTGCGCGTTCGACTGCGGACCTCGCCGCCAGTTACGACGCGTTGCAAGGGTTTGACGCGCTCGATCCTGTCTGTGCGGAACGCACGTTCGAACCGTGCGTGTCGCAACTCCGGCTAGGCATTGTCGATCTACGTATCGCTATCGCGGGCGACTACTTTGAGTCGCGCGCGGAACCCGAAGCGCTGGGCGCTGTGGCGCTCGCAGCGCAAGCCCTCGGCGTCACGCGCAGGGTCAGCATTCCTGAAGCCGCGCGTGCGCGCGCCGCCGCGTTCGTGATTACGGCGTGCGAGGGCGGCAGTCTGCATTTGCCCAACTTGCGGCAGCGGGCTGCGGACTTCGATCCCGCAACTCGCGATCGGCTGCTTGCTGGCGCATTGGTGCCCGCCAATTGGTATCTGCAGGCGCAGCGTTTCCGCCGCTGGTACGCGGAGCAGACAACCGACCTATTTAGAACAACGGACATCATCCTTGCACCGGCGACACCGATAAGCGCGCCGTGCATCGGCCAGACAACAATGATGTTGGCTGGCGAACAGGTGCTGACGCGTCCTCATCTCGGCATTTTTACTCAACCGATATCGTTCATGGGCGCACCCGTCGTAGCAGTACCGATTCATCGGCCCGGACAGATGCCGATTGGCATCCAAGTTATCGCGGCGCCCTGGCGCGAAGATCTTTGCCTGCGGGTCGCCGCTGCGCTGGAAGCCGTGGGCGTCGCATCTGCTCCAGTGGCAGCGCCATGAGCGATATCCTGTGCCCGATCAATTTGCCTGAGGTCGTCGCCGAAGTCACTGCCGCGTTTAATCGGTACGAGACCGCGTTGGTAGGGAATGATGTGGACCTACTCGATGAATTGTTCTGGAACGATGAACGCACGCTGCGCTATGGGGTGACGGAGAATTTGTATGGCTACACGGCCATCGCCCGTTTTCGCAGCGCGCGGCCGGCCGGCGGATTGGCGCGTACCTTGGGGAAGCTCGTCATCACGACTTACGGCCGCGATTTCGCCACGGCCAATTGCGAGTTCGAACGCGGCGGCCGTTTTGGCCGGCAGAGCCAGACGTGGATGCGCACGACAAACGGCTGGCGCGTCGTGGCGGCGCATGTCAGTTTGCTGGCAACATGACCCTCCTTCGCTCAGTTGATGCAAAGCAGAGCCGGGAATCACTATGAACTTGCTGAAATGCGTACTCAGGCGCCGCATCGGTGAGACCCCCGAAATCGTCGGCGTCATCGTCGTGACCATCGTCCTAACGCGTGCTCTGCCTCGCGTTCCAGCCGCACGCTTCGCCGGACCCGCCGGGGGCAAGGAAGCCGCCGAAGCGGTTCGCGAAAAATTGAACCTCAATGAATCTTTCATCAGACAGTTCCGGATCTGCGCGCGGAGCGCGACTGATCCCACTGCGAACCGCTGCGGCCTGGCACTTTCCGCAAAGTAGCCTCCAGCGTAAAACCCCGCCAAGCCATGGAAGACACGATTCGCAACAAAGCCAACCTGCTCGCCGAACACGTCTATGCCGGCATCAAAGAGAGCATTTTTTCCTTTCGCCTGATGCCCGGCGACCGCTTCACTGAAACTGAGATGGCCCAGCGCTTTTCCGTGTCGCGCACGCCGGTGCGCGACGCGTTGTATCGCCTGGAGCGCGAAGGTTATCTGCGCGTTTCGTTTCGCAGCGGCTGGAGCGTTCGCCCTTTTGATTTTGCCAAGTTCGAGGAACTCTACGATCTTCGCGTCATCCTTGAGTTGGCAGCGGCGCAGCAGATTTGTGAAACGGAAAGCCTGCCCAACCTCATGCATCTGAAAGCGATATGGTTGGTGCCTGTCGAGCAGCGGCTCAGCGATCCACAAGTCGTCGCGCAACTCGACGAAGCATTTCATGAGGGTCTGGTGCAGGCGACCGGCAATCGCGAAATGGCACGGGTGCACCGCGAGATCACCGAGCGTATCCGCGTCATCCGGCGGCTTGATTTCACTAAGCCAAAGCGGGTCTCCGCTACTTACGATGAGCACGCGCAGATCCTGCGCCTATTGCTTAGGCGCAAAGAAGCGCAAGCGGTCATTCTGCTGCGCTCCCACATCGAGGCTAGCAAGCTCGAAGTGCGCAAGATCACGCTGCACATGTTGCATGAGGCGAGAGAAACGGGGCTGCAGCTCGCGCGTTGAATCACGTGGTCAATTGAGTTTCGCGCGCACCGCCTCATAAACACTATCGGCAAGGCGATCTGACCCGCGCAGTATGCTATCCAGCTGGACAAGCTGCTGCTCGGCGAAGACTCTGTCCTTGATAGCCTTGGTGTTGACACAGACGTTCAAAGCCGCACTGCGCAACGCGGCGTGCGCCGCCGCTACCGCGACTCCGGCATCGCTGATCAGGTTGATATTGCCCTTTTCCGCGACAATTCCGGATAGCTGCATGAGCTCGACGCACGCTTTGGCGCCAGCGAGCGGCACCAACGTCGCCTCTTTCAGTGCGAGTTGTTTTGCCTCCATGCGAGCCGCCCGTTCGTCTTCCGTTGCGCGCGGCAGCGCATAGGCGCGCACGACCGCGTCAAAGGCCTCTACGTCGGCATTGATCATCGCAACCAGGCTGTGCCGCAGCGCCTCTGCCTGTGTCAGCACTCGTTGCATCTCAACTTCGACTTGCGCGTAGTTGTTGTTGCGGATGGTCAAGTTGCAAACCATGCTGATCAGTGCAGCCCCCATGGCTCCCATGACTGCAGCCGCGCTCCCACCACCGGGAGTGGATGCGCGACTCGCCAGCTGGTCCAGAAATTCTTCCAGCGAATGGTCTTTTATCACCGGATTAAACAACTCAGACCATCGTCTTGGCGATGAGAAAGATTTCCTCGGCGTCCAGAACCTGGTCTGCGCTTTCAAAGAGTCGAGCGATGCAGTAACGGTGGAGTTGCAACTTGAGAGCGCCGAAGGCGATCGCTCCAAAAACGACCTTGCCGTTCTTCTCGACTCCCTTGTCCATCATGTCGATTCCGCCGATGCCGAGCGGCGGCGTTGCATTCGCATCGGTCAGTTGCTCGATGCTCGGATTGCCTTGCCAATGGCGTGGTTCAAGCAATTGCACGGCCCCCGCCCCGCTGGCAAAAACAATCTGCGCACCATCCAGCGCGGCTCCCCTGGCATCGTTATCAACCGCCTGCAGCGCCTTCACGTCGAGCGCGAAGCGCTCCTTGATCAATTGGCACGTGGCCTCCGCGCGTTCTTTCTTGCGCGACGTGATAGTGACTTGCGCGCCCTCTTTCGCAAGCATCACCGCAGCCCGCTGCCCTACCGGACCGGTCCCGGCAAGAACGACCGCTCGCTTCCCTGCCAACGGGCCTGCGCGAGCCATCATCGACACACCTGCGGCAGCTGTGGTGTTGGAGCCGTTGCTGTCGAGCATGACCGACACGCGAAAATTGGAAAAGAACTTCCTCTGCACCGCGCTCAACAGTTCCTGACCCGCTACCATGCTGCTGCCGCCGATAAACAAGGCGGTGTATTTCTTTTCCTTCGGCGCTCTCGTAAAGATCGCCCCGTCCACCATGGCGCCAACGTTTTGTGGTGTCAGACCACCATACGCCATGACGTGGTCCGCTCCTCCATCGTAGCCCACGACGGTGTCAAAAGCGCTCGGAATAAGGTCCGTGTCTAGTTGGAACAGGAGTTTTTTCAACATACCATCCTCGAAGTATCAGGCAAAGCGCCTGACTCATCGCCTCTGCTCGCTTGATGAGCAGCGGCCCTACATCGGAGAATATACACAAGACCCACCCCCACAGCGACTCTGCCTTCCGACTTGCCGCGCCTCAAAGTGCGCTCCGGGCTGATCTATGACTCCGCGCGATCGGCGGCTGGCCCACACGCTCTTTTCTAGCCGGTCGACTTCCTCCACCAACACCGCTAGCGCGGTGAAAGTCGAAGTCGTGCTGGTTAAAGGCTCGTAGCGGAACGGCATGAACTCTCCCCGCTTCATGCCGGCACCACATGGTTGCGCTAAATTTGCGCTATCACGTGTCAGGCAACCCGCGGTGCTAGCTCACTGACCGCGCGGTCCGCATGAACCCCGCATCCATCCCAGCAAACGGCATTGCACTTGGTGAGCGGGCGTCTTTCGCAACTGGGTCGTGCGTTCGCCAATAATTCGATGCGGCCGCGACCCCGCTGCCGGAGGTGATGGCAATACCGACATCGAGCATCGCCATTTCGGCTCCGGCGATTGCTCCCATAAGCATCAGTTCGTTCAGATCGCCGACGTGACCGATGCGGAATACCTTACCTGCCACCTTGGAAAGCCCCGCGCCCAAGGAAAGGTTGTAGCGACTAAACGCGAGCGCGATGACACGGGCGGCATTGGCGCCTTCCGGTACCTTGATCGCGCTGACGGTATTCGAATGCCACTTCGGTTCCGTGGCGCACAACTCCAAGTTCCAGCCTTTAATGACGGCAGCGCGCACGCCTTCGGCGAGATAATGATGGCGGTGAAAAATATTTTCCAAGCCTTCTTCGAAAATAACGTCCAGCGACTCCCGCAGGCCATAGAGCATCGGTATCGAAGGTGTGTAAGGGAAATAGCCGGTGCCGTTGGACTTGATCATGTCATTGAAATCGAAATAGCAGCGCCGGCTTTTCGCCGATTCCATGGCGGTCAACGCTTTTTGGCTAACCGCTAAGATTCCTAGGCCAGTCGGTAGCATCAGTCCTTTTTGCGAACCGCATACGGCAAGATCGACGCGCCATTCGTCCATGCGGAAATCAATGCTTGCCAGTGAGCTTACGGTATCCACGTAGAGCAATGCGGGATGTTGAGCCGCATCGAGAACCTTACGTACGCCCGCGATATCGCTGGTTACGCCGGTGGCGGTTTCATTGTGACAGGCGAGCACGGCTTTGATCCGGTGCTCTTTGTCGGCCCGCAGAACCTCTTCATAGCGATCGAGGGGAACGCCTTCGCCCCACTCGACTTCGAGGGCCTCCACGTCGAAGCCCAGACGTTGCGCCATGTCGATCCAGAGATGACTAAATTGGCCGAAGCGCGATGCAAGGACTTTATCGCCTGGAGACAGTGTATTCGTGAGCGAAGCTTCCCATGCTCCGGTGCCGGACGACGGAAAAATGAAGGCTTGCCCTTCGGTCGTCTTGAAAACTTTCTTGAGGTCAATCAGGAGGCTCATCGAAAGATCCGGAAACTTGGGCGAGCGGTGATCTTCCATCGCAACGAGCATCGCCCGTTGCACCCGATCGGGCACGTTGGTGGGGCCCGGTACAAAGAGAAAATTACGACCTGCCATGGAAGAACTCCTTATTTTCAGTTACGCAATAATCCGCAAGGTGCACGATATTGGCGGATGCAGAACGTTGATCCCAACGCGAGTTTCTAACGGCTTCGGTTTTTGGATCGAGCCCGTACGATTGTGCAGTGAACATCTTGCCGCTGAAATTGACCGCGGCCCCATGCGTCAAGTGTTCGCCATGGGCAAGCGACATGTCGAGAACGGGATCGCCAGGGTTGAGCTTCGCCAAGTACACCGCTGCATTTGCCTGGGAGCCCGAATGCGCCAGGACGTTGGCGCAGTCAGCGCCGAAGAGTGCGTTTCCACGCTCGATAGCAAGCCGCTCGACAACATCGACGAACTCGCAGCCACCGCAATATCGTTTTGCGGATAACCCTCGGCATATTTGTTGGCAAGGAGCGGGCCCTGCGCTTGCATCACCGCTCGACTCACATAATTCTCTGAGGCGATCCACTCGAGGTGCTCTTTTTGCCGACGTAAGTCTCCCCCGATCGCACGCCACAATTCAGGGTCAGAATTCGCGATGGTTTGCGCGGCGTCCAACATTATTATTACTCCTCTCTTAAATGGAGGCGGACTCGCCTCTCACTACGGTCGCACACGACGAAAAGCGCACCAATGAGATGATCCACTCGTATGGCTAAAATGGTAGAGTTTGAGTACGATAATTAATAGTAAGAAATCTTAATGCGAGCATAACGGTAGCTGATGATAAATCGCGGGTCCTTCGACTAGCTGAAGCGGGCTGAAGGTCCTCTTTGTCGAATAGTTCGATGTGCGGCGTTTATCCATGCAGCAACGAGCATACCGACTCCTTTTTGCCGTGCATTCGCACGCTTGCAAAACCCTTGGGGGCTGAAAAATCGCATTGATTGCGACCCAGCCGGCCGCCAGTCAGGTTAGCGGGGGAAATCCCAATCCGCGATCGGTAGGTTGGCGGATATGAATCATTATTGGCGATTTGGCGACCGCTTTATTGCCGATGGTTTGCCGTACGCGCAAGTCGCGTGCTCGCGAGTACCGATTGCGGAAATGCAGACGATGATTCTTTCCCGCAGCGGGCAGCCGCTCACGAATTGGGCATGCTGCTATTGCCGCGAGTGGCCCGGCTTTCGCAGACTCGAGCTATACCAAAGGCCTGAGGTTCCCTAGGAGCGTCGGAATCAACTCGCTCACCGTCGGATGAATATGCATCGCCCGCTGAATCGCCGTACACGGCGCGCCGGCGTACATCACATCGAGAATGGAATGGATCGCTTCATCACCTTCAATGCCCAGGATCGTCGCGCCGAGGATCTTTTTCGTTTCGGCATCGATCAGCACGCTCATCGAACCTTGGGTTTCGCCACGCTCCAATGCACGGCCGACGCGGCTCATCATCAGCGTTCCGACTAGCGCTTTCTTCCCGGAAGCTCGCACCTCGCGCTCGTTCATCCCGACACGGCCCAGCGGCGGATCGATAAACAACGCGTACGCCGGAATCCGATCGCTCACCCGGCGTGGGTCGTGGTCCAACAAATTGGCGGCGACGATCTCATAGTCGTTATAGGCCGTGTGAGTGAATGCACCTCGTCCATTGACATCACCTAACGCCCAAATTCCCGGCACATTGGTACGCAGGTCGTCGTCAACCACGACGTAACCTCGCGCATCGGTCTTGACTCCCGCCTTGTCGAGTCCCAGATCGTTGGTGTTGGGTGTGCGACCTACCGCGAGCAACAAGTGCGAGCCGACTATTTCGCGCGACTTGTCCTCGCAACTCAATCCGGCCGCTATCTGATCGGCGCGCATCGCAACACTCAGGCACTCGCTGTTGAGCTGAAATTCGATGCCTTCTCCTTCCAGGATGGACTGAATTGTGCTCGAGATGTCAGGGTCTTCGCGTCCGATAAGTCGTGGTCCCATTTCGACTACGGTCACCCGGCTGCCAAAACGCCGATACATCTGCGCGAACTCCAGCCCGATATAGCTGCCCCCGACGATGATCAAATGTTCGGGCAGAAAATCCACACTCATCATGGTGGAGTTAGTCAAGAAAGGCACTTCGGCGAGTCCAGGCATGTCGGGCACCGACGCGCGACCGCCAACGTTGATAAAAATCTCGCCCGCCTCCAGCACCAGATCGGCGATTCGCACCGCATGCGGGTCTTCGAACCGGGCGTGACCTTGATGCACCGTCAGATTGGGCGTGCTCTTCAGCCAATTGGCTACCCCTTCATTGGCATGGCGCACGACCGAGTCCTTGCGGGCCTTGACCCGCGCCATGTCGACTCTGATATCACCCTCGATCATGACGCCAAATTCGCAGCCGCGCCGGGCCACATAGGCGGCTCGCGCGCTGGCGATCAAGGTCTTAGTTGGAATGCAGCCGACGTTGACGCAGGTTCCGCCGAATAGCTTTCGTTCGATGATGGCGGTCTTTCTGCCGGCCTTGGCGAGCCGTACCGCAAGAGAAGGCCCGGCTTGTCCAGTACCAATGACGATCGCGTCGAATTTCTCCGTCACGCTGCACCTCCTGTTAAGCGAATCTGCGATCACTGCACTCCGGACAGCGAAAGGTTCGTGCATTCTAGGACGCATCGCCGAGACGAGAAAGAGAGGGCGGGCAGCGAAGCACCTGGCTTGGTTTTGTCGCAGTGCAATATGGACCTGACGTGGCGCGCTCGCGTTTTTCCGCCCGGTGCGAATATACTGACGCTTCCGAGAATCGCAGCATTTGCGGGAGACTTCGATGCGCTGGAGGACGTTCGCGTTCAGCCTCGGCTGCCTGGTGCCACTACCGACCGTGGCTGCCGAAATCAGCGTCCTCTCCGCCGGCGCAGTCGACGTTCCCTTGTCATCCCTGGCGGAGAGCTATCAACGCGAGACGGGAGACAAGGTCGAAGTCAAGCTCAACACCATGGGAGGGTTGCGGCAGAAGGTAGCGGCCGGCGAGCGCGCCGACATCGTGATTGTCACGGCAAAGGCAATGGAGGAGTTGGAGACGCTAGGCAGCATCGTTCCCGGTTCGACAGTACTGCTCGGCGAGGTTGGCATTGGCGTTGCAGTGCGGGAAAACGCACCCTTGCCCGATATTTCCACCGCCGAGGCGTTCAAGCAAACGCTGCTCAAGGCTAAGTCGATTGTCTTGGTCAATCCGACCAAAGGCACGAGCGGCAAACATCTCGCGGGTGTTTTTGAGCGCCTTGGTATCGCCGAGGCGGTGAAGCAAAAGGCAGTGTTGGCGGACGGTGGCCACGCGGTGGAACCAGTAGCCAGAGGCGAAATCGAACTCGGCATGCAACAGATTAGCGAAATCCTCCCCGTGAAGGGCGTGAAACTAGTAGGTCCGCTGCCCGCTGAATTACAGAAGATCACGACTTACAGCGCAGCCATCATGGCCGGCGGCAAGTCTCAGGAGGCCGCTACGGCCTTCATTCATCATCTGGCGAGCAACGAAGGGCGTGCGACGTTTGTGGCCAAAGGCTTTGTCGCGCCGCGCTAGTTCGAGTTGGCGGAAATAATCTTGTGGGCATCAACTACCACTACGGCTCTCGTGAGAAGTGTTAATGGATCTGGAATCCCCGGGATTTGCTGACGTCTCGGAACGACTGAGCGCCAGGCTCCTGCACAACGGCAAGGCATTGGTGGGTGCGCTCGCCATCCGACCCGGCGAACGCATATTGGACGTTGGCTGCGGCACCGGACGGCTGGCTGAATTCGTGGCGCGCGTCGTCGGTCCTCGCGGCCGAGTGGTTGGCATTGATCCTTTGACCTTCCGCGTTAATCTTTCGCATCGCCGGGCGCTGCCTAACTTCACCGCGCGTGTAGGCCGAGCCGAAGATTTGTACGTCTTTGCAGACAGCAGCTTCGATGTCGTGCTCATGAATTCGGTGTTTCATTGGCTTCAGGATCAACGACAGGCGTTGGCCGAGGCTGCCCGTGTGCTTCGCCCCGGCGGAAGAATTGGCATCAGCACCCTGGCCAAAGAACGGCCTTACGCTTGGCGGGTCATCTTCGATAAGGTATTCGGATGCAACCAACCCGCAGGAGAGAACAGCGGAACCTGGGGCGGCCCGAACCGAGTCGACACCGACGAACTGCAACAATTACTCGAGCAAAATGGATTCGGTTGCGTCAATGCCGACATACGCACGTTCGTAGATCACTTTCGGGACGTAGACGAAGTGCTCGAATTCGAGTTCGGCGCACTCAGCTCTCACGGGAATCCAACGGACAATTTTTTTGCCAGCCTGCCGCCCGAGCAACGCAGCGAGACCCGTGCACACCTCGCCCTAGAACTTGGCATGTACACAACACCGACCGGTATCCGTCTGGATCGTCATCTGATCTTCGCCATCGCCTACAAAGCGGACCATGCAAGATGAAACTTACTAAAAAGCAGCTTCAACAGTTCGACCGTGACGGCTATCTCTTCTTTCCTCGCCTGTTCACAGGGCAGGAAATGCAAACGCTCGTCGATCAAGTGCCCAACCTCTACGCCGAGCGGCGGCCGGAAAACATTCGAGAAAAAGGCAGCGCGGCGGTACGCACCAATTTCGCCGCACACATGTACAACCACATGTTCGCCAAGCTGGCCCGCCATCCGCGCATGATAGAACCGGTCAAGCAGTTACTGGATGAAGACGTCTATATGCACCAATTCAAGATCAACGGCAAAGCAGCGTTCGACGGCGATGTCTGGCAATGGCATCAAGACTATGGAACATGGAAGAACGACGACCTGATGCCCGAACCAAGAGCCATGAACGTGGCGATTTTTCTCAATGAGGTCAACGAGTTCAACGGACCGTTGATGTTCATCCCCGGCAGCCATAAGATCGGCGCGATCGACGCAGCGCACGACACCTCGACCACCAGCTATCCGCTCTGGACGGTCAACAACGACACCATCCGGGCGCTGGTCGGGCTCGGCGGCATCGTTGCGCCGAAGGGGCCGGCCGGGTCGATGACCTTGTTTCATTCCTGCCTGGTGCATGCCTCAACTTCCAACATATCGCCATGGGACCGGATCAACGTCTATCTCAGCTTGTGTGCTGTGTCCAACCATATCCGCCGCTTCAAGCGCCCGGAATATATCGCTCACCGCGACTTCACGCCGATTAAGTGTCTTGCCGACGACTGCCTGCTCAAACCCTACGACGTGCCGCTTCCCTGGAAGCATGGCACGCCGGAGCAAGCCTTGAAGCCAATGCACGAGACCGTTTGAAAAGTGCCGCACAGGCGATCTTATCGGTAGTCGATGGTTTCTGACTCTCACGGCTTCCCTTGTTGCCCGGTCCGTGTGCAACCGAGGACCTCATGAACCTACACGCAAAACTGCGCGAACGTGCTGCACGAGGCAACCCAATTCGCGTCGGCCTGATCGGCGCCGGCAAGTTCGGCTCCATGTACTTGTCACAGGCACGCAAAACGCCGGGCATTCACGTCACGGCAATTGCGGACCTGGCCCCTGCACGTGCACGCGCGGCAATGGAGCGAACCGGGTGGGAGGCGGAACGCTGGGCTGCCAAATCGTTTGCTGAGGCCGCAAAAAACGGCACGACATTCATTACCGAAGATTCGGACCGCCTCGTCGCCGCGGCGGAAGTCGATATCGTCATCGACGCGACGGGCAATCCGTCGGTAGGAATCCATCATGCGCTCGCCTGCTGCGCGAACGGCAAACACATCATCATGGTCAACGTCGAGGCCGATGCCTTGGCCGGTCCGCTGCTTGCCCGACGTGCAGAGGCGGCAGGGATCGTCTATTCGCTCGCCTATGGCGACCAGCCGGCTCTCATCTGCGAGATGGTGGATTGGGCGCGCAGTGCCGGCTTTGAGGTGGTCGCCGCCGGCAAAGGCACCAAATATCTACCCGCCTACCACCAGTCGACTCCCGATACCGTGTGGGGGCATTACGGCTTTACCGCAGAGACCGTAGCCAACGGTGATTTCAACGCGCAGATGTTCAACTCTTTCCTGGACGGAACCAAATCGGCGATAGAGATGGCGGCCGTTGCCAATGCCACCGGACTGACCCCGGCTCCCGGCGGTCTGGCTTATCCGCCCTGCGGCATCGACGATTTACCCAGGGTACTGCGCCCGCGCGCGCACGGCGGGCAACTGCATCATGCCGGCCAGGTGGAAGTGATCTCCAGCTTGAAGCGCGACGGCAGCCCGGTATTGCGTGATCTGCGCTGGGGTGTTTACGTGACTTTCGCCGCAGACACTCCCTATGTCGAGCGTTGCTTCCAGGAGTATGGATTGCTTACCGACGACAGCGGTCGATACGCCTCCATGTACAAACCATTTCACCTGATCGGCCTTGAACTCGGCGTGAGCGTTGCCTCAGTTGGCTTGCGCGGCGAGCCGACCGGTGCGCCGCGCAGTTTCGTGGGTGATGTCGTCGCTACGGCGAAGCGCCATCTCAAGGCGGGAGAAATGTTGGACGGCGAAGGCGGCTATACAGTGTACGGCAAGCTGGTGTCCGCCGCCGATTCGCTGGCGCTAGGCGGGCTGCCGCTGGGTCTGGCGCACCAAGTGAAGGTGGTGAACGCCGTCGCTGCGGGCGACCCGGTGCGCTGGTCCGACGTCGCGATTGATGCGGCGAGTGAAGCGGTGAGCGTCAGACTTGAAATGGAAACACAGTTTGCCGATCAACGATCGCAAGCCGCGTAGGCGGGTTCGAGAGGTGCAGCACCTCTTGCCATTTGTTATTTCGCGGTTCGCCAGACGCGCACCGGCCAGCCAGGTTCGTAACGTCGCCGTCGGGCAGGGGCGTGGCAATGACGCTCTTGACTTCGTTTGATTTGAGCGCTTGCTGCTTCGAAGCGGCTTCAATTGTTCTGCCAGATAGTCGAATTTCCGCTGCCCCGCGAGGTCTGGCGCAGGAAGCGTGCTGATACTGAACTCGCCGTGGCAGATACGCCTTCCCGCTTTGCTTCCATGGGTGACTGAAGAACGGGCCCGGCTTGGTGGCGCGGTTGATTTCACCGCAGGCAAGTGGTTCTCATCCCCTCGGTCTGGTTGTCGGCGAGCCGGAGCGTTTGTCCTTCGGGCTGGATTCCGGGCCCACCGAATTGCGGTTACCGGTCGTATAGAGACCCTTCCGCTTGCAACCATCGAAAGTATTCATGCGCACGATGCCGCCGATACCAACCTTGATGAAGAAGAGATCACGCTTGCTTGCGCGGTGGAACGGTGAACGCTTCGCCGAGCGCGAGGCCGAGCATGCCCTCGGGCGCGGCGTAGGCACAGCTCAGCTGAACTATAATGCACAGCGAGTGGACGTGCCCTACGCCTTGTGCTTCAAGCTTCGTATCCATGGTGATCTTTGCCTCAAAAACAGCTTCGACCCCGGAATGCACCTTGGTATCCGCAATATTTTCGTCATTGCTCACATGCGACTCAAATCCGCACATAAGGATAGGTTTGCATAGCTGCTTGACGCATCCAGCAGCCATGCGGTTTTGAGGTGCACCCGAAACCGTCAACCCTTAGTCAGGAGTTAAATATGACCATCGTCCGCGCCGCTGTTGTGTTGTTACTCGCCCTCGTTTGCGCTGAGGCCAACTCTCAAACTCCGCCGGTGCGCGTGCGCGGTACGATCGAGAAACTGGAAAATTCCGTGCTGAGCGTGAAGACCCGCGACGGGACGACCGATATCAAGCTCGCCGATAACCTGTCCGTCAACGGAGTTATCGCGGCCAGTCTCGCCGATGTGACGCCCGGCAAGTTCGTTGGCATAGCCGCTGTGCCGCAGGGGAACGGCCCGCAGGCGGCCCTCGAAATACTCATCTTCCCGGACAGCATGCGAGGAACCGGCGAGGGCCACTACCCGTGGGACCTGCAACCTGATAGCACGATGACGAATGCAGCGGTAACCGATATGGTCACCGCAACCAATGGCCGGGTGGTCACCCTGCGCCACAAGGGTGGCGAGCAGAAGATTTCGGTGGCTGACGGGGTGCCTATCGTAACCTTTGTACCAAGCGACCGTAGTGCTCTCACGCCCGGAGCAGGTGTATTCGTCGTTGCAATGCGCCAGCCGGACGGCTCACTCAGCGCGGCGCGGGTCAACGTCGGCTTGAAGGGTGTTGTCCCACCGATGTGAGGGTGGCGCAGGCCAAATTCATCGCGCCCGAGTCTGGCCCGGCTGAGCTTTGCGAACTTCAAGCATGTCAGCTCTCGTTGACGGGGAGCGTCTTCACTTGTAGGCGCGATGCGCCGGATCTCAACCTTCAACGCGCGCACAAACGCCCGCTGCGCGATCGCGCGCAGCGCTACGTGTGGGCAGTCTGATATTCGGCCTATGCTTCCAGCTTCGCATCCATCGTGATCCGGGCCTTGAACAGCTTCGACACCGGGCATCCGGCCTTCGCCTTGTTCGCGATCTCCTCGAACTTTGCCTTGTCCGCGCCCGGTATTTTCGCGACGACCTTGAGGTGGCTCGCGGTAATCTCGAAGCCTTCGCCGACTTTGTCGAGCGTTACTTCTGCATGCGTCTCGATCCTCTCTGCCGTCAGACCTTCTAGTCCGAGCATCAGGGAGAGGGCCATGGAGAAGCAACCCGCATGCGCCGCGCCAATCAACTCCTCTGGATTGGTACCCTTGCCGTTCTCGAATCGCGACTTGAACCCATAGGGCGCTTCGTTCAGCACGCCAGTCTCAGTAGAAATGGTGCCCCCACCGTCTTTGATGCCGCCCTTCCAAACTGCCCATGCCTTCTTTACCATGATCGCTCCTTAGGTTGGTGAGAAGAGACTCTACCCTAGCAGTCCTTCTCTGACGCTCAACATTAAGAAAAAATTGTCGCTATCGGAAATTGGACTCACCCTGCCCGATGGATAAGCTTAAACCGTGATGGCAAAAAACTCGAGTGGTAGTTGCTCGGCTTAATCTACCCCGGGGCCTTCGAGACGACCCGTCGCCCCTAGTTCGCCGGTCCGCATCCGATCGCATCAAGAGCGCGGGCGGCCATATCGGGCGCCCCATTGGGCCCGCTTGATCACTACGAGCGGTGTTCCCCTAAGGCGCGACCGCGGAAGACCGATCTCCTAGTCGCACGCCTCCAGAACCTACGCTCGCGGGAAGCAAGCAGGGGAACCGCCCCTGCGGCAGACGTCTTGAATCCACTCTCTTCTGGTGCTCCTCGAAGGCCATCTCGTCAGCCTAGACCTCGCAAAGGCATAACCTCAGTGGTGTCGTTCGGATCGACGCACTCATCAAACGTCTTGCAACCGCGCTCGTTGCGCCGCGGCGCCGTTCTCGAAGACCTTCGGCATGAATTCGTCGACGCTTTCCGGCTGACCGTGCCGGCGTCGCCACGCTGTGCTCCCCCTGAGTACACTCTGATCCTAGCGCAGATAGGCCATCAGCGGCGAACGGGGTTGCCGCTTGATCAGCGCAGCTTTGGCAATCCCCTCTTCGCGCGGCTCGAGCTGCGCGAGCCACTGAATCTCACCGGCGACCAGCGCCGCGACGGGAACACCGTCACGATACAGTAGGCGATTGTTGGCAAGTGCCGGTATCTTCCCGCCAGGCGTAATGACGCCCACCAGATTCAGCGGATCGGCGCCGCTTATGGAAACGAATTCTCCGGTCAAAGGCTGACGGCGAATTTCGCGCAACATCGTCACTGCCTCGGGCAACGCAAACTGTTCCCCGGACACGCCGGCCACAAACCGACCGCCGCGGATATCGCCGCGTGCCTCGAGGCGCCGCAATACGCGCATCAGATCGCGCCAGGGCGGCAGCCACTGCGCTTCGCGTTCCAGCAGGCGCCAGAAGACCACCCCGTAGCGGCGCAGCAGCGTGTGAACGATATGGTCCAGCACGTCGGGTTCGAGCTTGCCGGAAATGCCTGCGGCAACGGCCTTTGGTCCGGAACGCCTGAGCAGCGTCCAGCGACCTGCATCCTCGATACCGAACAAAGCAGTTCGCCGATGCCGCCTGGCGCCGGCGAGCGGCTTGCGCCGCTCGGACGGTGTAAGCAGCGCGCGCAGACCCGCGAAGCTATCGGAATTCACTTGGGCAAGAGCCACCAGCTCGGCGAGCGCAGCTTCCACTTGGGTGCGCAGCATACCCGTGCCCTCGACCATTTCGTCAAAGAACGACGCACCATGTGCGCGCAAATAATCGGCAATGCGTTGTGCACTGGAACCGAGCGGAGGCGGTTCGACCGCCTGGGTGGCGACCGCCTGCGCCCACAGCGAAGAGCTGCGCCGGGGCAACAGCGTCACCGGCGTGGTGCGTATCGGCGCAGCGCCGCGCACCGTATCGCGGCCCATCGGAGGAGTAAGACGCGTCCATACTGCGCGACCGGACAAGCACAGATCGTCCAACCAGGTGAACTCATAATTGTTCGAACGCGCAGGCAGGAGATCGGCCTCCCAGGCCGCCGCCGGGGCTTCGAACCCTTCAAGTTGTGCGATGGTGGCGGCGAGCGCATCCGGTCCTTCACCGCGCTCGCTCGGCAGCGCGTGCTGCCAGTGGAAAAGAAAGCGCACAAAATCCTGGCTTGGTACCGCCTCGATTTCCTGGCGCAGCCGCTTGACCGTGTAGCGGTGGATGCGCGCGAGCAACCTGCGTTCACACCATTCCGACTCGCTGGTTGCGGGCGTGAACACGCCGCGCATGACGAAGCCCTCGGCGACCAATTTCGCGAGCGCAACCTCGATCTCTCCCACCGGCAATCGCATCGATATCGCAAGGGTGGAGGCCAAGACCGGACCCAAACCTTCGAGGCGCCCACGCACCATTTCGACGATGGCTTCCTCGCGCGTCCAAATGCGCGCGGCGAACTCTTCGGGCGCTTCGACCAGCGGCGTGTAACGCGCATCGGGATAGACGGATTGGAATTGCGGCAGATGCTCCGCAGCGATCCAGATCGCGAATTCTTCAGCCTGCCCTCCTGACGATGGCAACGCCGATGCAACCGCGAAGCGCGTGGCGCGCCGCTGACCGGCGAGCGCTTCGAGAAATGCGGACCATTCCGCATGCACGCCAATCTCCTGCGTAGTCAGAAAAGTGAGCCACAGCAGGGCATCATGCAGTTCATCGGCGCTCACTGCTTCCGGCCACGCTTCTTCGCGCACCCGGGCTATCGCCTGCGCATCGAGCCTGCCCAGATTCGCAGCCGTCTCCGCATCGAGCCAACCCCGGCTCATCACCGCGCGCGTGCGCCGCTCCTCCATGGGCGCATCATCGAGGTAGGCATACGGGCGCGCGGTGAGAATCTCCAAGGCGAGCGGCGACGGTTCGGTAACATCGCGCGCGATGACTGCGATCGCACCGCTCTCGATGCCGCGCAGTAGATTCTCCAGTCCCGCGGCGTCCATCGCGTCGTACAGGCAATCGTAGACGGTCTGGCGAACCAGCGGGTGATCCGGCACTGCCCGCTCGCCACCCAGATTCTCAGCGCAGGCGATTTGGTCAGGAAACACCACGGCCATTAAATCTTCCGCGCCCATGCGCTGCAGTTGCGGCGCCACTTTCTTGCCCGAGCGGAAACGCGGCAGCGCCAGCGCGGTCGTTGCGTTCCAGCGCCAGCGCGCAGTGAACATCGGCGCATCGAGCATGGCTTGGATCAGCAGCGGACGGACGCTGTTCGAATGCAGATAGTGCGCGACGTCTTCCAGCGCAAAACTGTGACTGGTGGAGAGCGACAGTACAATGGCGTCTTCGGTCGCCGCTGCCTGCAATTCGAAATTGAACTTGCGGCAAAAACGTTTGCGCAGTGCCAATCCCCAAGCACGGTTGATTCGGCTGCCGAATGGCGAGTGAATGACCAGCTGCATGCCACCCGATTCGTCGAAGAAGCGCTCGAACACGACGGTCTTTTGACTAGGCAGAACACCCAAGGCGGAACGCGCCACGGCAAGGTACTCGACCAGTTGCCCGCCCGCAGGTGCAGAAATGCCGATTTGTTGCTCCAGCCACTCGCACGCAGACCCGGTGTCGATTTGCGCGACCATTTCCTCGCACAGCCGCGACACGGCGTAGGAAAGTTCGTCGCTGCGCCCCGGTGCTTCGCCGAGCCAGAAAGGAATGGTGGGAGGCTGGCCTTGCGCATCTTCCACCCGCATCCTCCCTGCTTCCACCCGCAATACGCGGTACGAGGCGTTGCCTAGCTGGAAAATATCCCCGGCCAGCGTTTCGATCGCGAAGTCCTCGTTCAACGTGCCGATCAACTGGCCGGCCGGTTCCAGCACGACGTTGTAATCGGCAGTATCGGGAATGGCCCCACCCGAGGTGATCGATGTCAGCCGGGCACCGCGCCGGCCACGCAGCATATGGTGAACCGCGTCGCGATGCAGATACGCGGCGCGCTGACCGCGAGACGTGCTAAATCCATCGGCCAGCATGCGAACGACCTCATCGTATTCCTCGCGTGTCAGCGTGCCATAAGGATAGGCGCGGGTGACCAGCTCAAACAGCCCCTGTTCGGAATAGTCACACGCCGCCACCTCGGCAACGATCTGTTGCGCCAACACGTCAAGCGGCTTGGGGGGGATACTGAGGCGATCCAGTTCGCCGCGTCGCACTGCGTCGAGCAGAGCACTGCATTCGACCAATTCGTCACGAGAGAGAGGAAAAAGCCGCGCTTTTGGCACGCCGCTCACGCTATGGCTGGCGCGTCCGGCACGCTGCAGGAACGCGGCGATGGAGCGTGGGGAGCCTAGCTGACAGACCAACTCGACATCACCGACATCGATGCCCAGTTCCAGCGAAGCCGTGGCGACCAGTGCCTTCAACTCCCCGCTTTTCAGCCGCTGCTCCGCCTTGAGCCGCTGTTCCTTCGCCAGGCTGCCGTGATGCGCGGTCACGCGATCTGCGCCGAGCAGTTCGGACAAATTGCGTGCCGCCCGTTCCGCCATGCGCCGGGTATTCACGAATACGAGCGTTGTGCGATGCTGCAGCGCCAGTTCCGCCAGGCGGCCATAGATCTCTTGCCACACCTCTGTCGACATCAACGCTTGGAGCGGTGAAGATGGCACCTCGAGGGCGAGATCGCGGGGACGAATGTGCCCGGTGTCGATGACCGTACAACCTTCGGCCGAGCCACCCGTGCCGATGAGAAAACGTGCGATCTCCTCGATGGGCTTCTGCGTTGCCGACAGGCCGATGCGGGTCAGCCGTTGCCCGGTCAAGGCGGCCAGCCGCTCGAGTGAAAGCGCCAGATGGCTGCCGCGCTTGTTCGCGGCGAGGGCATGGATCTCGTCGACAATCACCGTACGCGTGGTCGCCAGCATTTTGCGACCCGATTCCGACCCGAGCAACACATAGAGCGACTCCGGTGTGGTCACCACAATGTGCGGTGGACGGCGGCGCATGCCGGCGCGCTCCGCGGGCGGCGTATCGCCGGTACGCACCAGCGTGCGAATTTCCACGTCCGCGCAGCCAAGAACCTCGAGTGCGCTACGGATGCCTTGCAGTGGCGCTTCCAGGTTGCGCTGAATGTCGTTGGAAAGCGCTTTAAGCGGCGAGACATAAACAACAAAAGTCTCATCCGGTAACGCTTCCTCCACACCGCGGCGTACCAGCCCGTCAATGGCCGCGAGAAAGCCAGCCAACGTTTTCCCCGAACCGGTGGGCGCCGCGGCAAGCACGTGCCGTCCTGCTTGAATGGCCGGCCAAACGAGCGCTTGCGCTTCCGTCGGGGCCGCGAAGTTGCTGCGGAACCAAGACTCGACGGCTGGATGAAAAAGAGCAGCTTGTGTCATCGGTTTTTGCTCATATTTACTTGAACAGACTTAGAACTACCGGCCGCCGCGTAGTTCCTCGACAACCGAGCGAATCAGTTTACCGGCGATGCTTATGCCAGGCGGAATCGTCGGCAATTCATCCACATCGAACCAGCGCGCTTCGGCGATCTCATCCTCCTGCGCCGTCACCTCGCCACTAGCGTAATCGCACACAAACGCGATCATCAAGGAATTGGGGAATGGCCAGCTCTGGCTGCCGAAGTAACGCAGGTTGCTGACCTCCACGCCGACTTCTTCACGCACCTCACGGGTGACCGTATCCTCGACCGACTCGCCCGCCTCCACGAATCCTGCCAGCGCGCTGAACATGCCCTCCGGAAACCGCGACGCACGGGCGAGCAGCAGTTGGCGGTCGCGCTTGACCAGCGCCATCATGGCCGGCGCAATGCGCGGATAGGCCACGAGCTTGCACCGGGGGCATTCGCGCCCACGCTCGTGTTCATGACGTAGCGTGGGCGCGGCGCAGCGGCCGCAAAACTGATGGTCGCGATCCCAATCGACCAACTGCACCGCACGGCCCGCAGCGGCAATGTGCGCGTCGTCGTAGCGCATGAACAATCCGCGCAATCCCTCCCAGGCCATGCCTTCCGGCGCAGGACAGTCGGCTTCCGCCTCCACCGCAAAACTGGGCTCCCCATGCAGCGAACCGAGAAACACGTAGCGCTGCACAGTCAGGCCGAGCTCAGCCAGATTGGCGAGCCGCGGCACAGCGGCTGATTCGACATGAACCAGCAGGCGGCCCTTCTGAAACACAAACCAACGGGCAGTCGCGAAGGCGGCAGGCGGAACGATCAGTGGAATGAAGGCCATGGTCAGCGGGTTGACGTGAGGGAGGGCGATCCAGCGCCAGGCAAGCGAATCGTTACCGAGGAACAGTTTACCTCACTGCGCACGTGAACGAGGAGTGCTCAATGGCAGGCAGGCTACTGCGCGCCGGAGTGTGACATCGCCGCCAACTGACAACCGAAGCAGATGTCAGGGAACGCCCAGCGCAACCTATGGAGCGCTTAGGCCAGAGGTATTGCGAGTTCTGTCGCATTGATTCGAGTGAGCCAGACGCAATGATGCGCCAGGCTTACAAGTAAATTCACCCCATGGACACACAGGGAGAACCATGCAGCTGAAACTTCTACTCTCCGGCGCTCGCCTTGTTGGTTTCCAGCCTGATCGGCCTCATCTTCGATCCGATCAGGCTGCCTTTTCTGGCTCGGTGCAATAGATGCTTCGCCAAGGCTTCACCCGCGATGTGAACGGAGACCGCTTTGCCGCTCTTGTTGGTGCCGTGCACGACGACCGCGCGCCCATCCGTGAGTCCGACCGACTGGAGTTTCTCTCCGCCATCGAGTCCCATCAGGGTGACGCCTCTTCCGCGCACCATCTCCTTCATCTCCGACAATGCAAAAATCAATAGTCGACCTTTAGCAGACAACGTGACGACATGATCATGACTTCCGGCCAAGGCCACCGGCAGCAAGGGCTCCTCGTGTTCTTCAAGCGTCATGAAAGCCTTACCCGCCTTGACTCGTGAGACCATGTCCTGCACCGATGAAATGAACCCGTAACCGCCGCTGCCGGCGAGCAGATACTTCTGCTCGGGCGCCGCCGACAACACGCGCATCACCTTGACCCCCGCCTGTAGCTCGATCAACGTGCTCACGGGTACCCCATCGCCGCGCCCGCCCGGCACGTCGGAGGCGCGAATGCTATACGCCCGGCCCTGGTTGTCGAGGACCACCACCGGGTACATAGTGCGCGTCTCCATCACGGCAAACGCCTCGTCGCCCGCCTTGTAGGCGAATTGCGTCGCATCCAATCCATGGCCCTGGCGCGAGCGGATCCAGCCGTTGCGCGAGAGAGTAATGGTAAGTGGTTCATCCGGTACCGATTGGGTAATGACGACCGGCTCGACCGCTTCGATCAAGGTGCGACGGGGGTCGCCATGCTTGCTCGCGTCCGCCTCGATTTCCGCGACGATCACATCGCCCAAGGCCTGGCGATCCTTCAGCAGGTGTTTGAGCCCCTTCCGCTCTGATTTGAGCGCTTTCAACTCCTTCTCGATCTTGATACCTTCCAGCCGCGCCAACTGGCGCAGGCGAATTTCGAGAATGTCTTCGGCCTGAACTTCGCTGAGACCGAATGCAGCGATGAGATCGGGCTGGGGATCGTCTGACTCGCGAATGACTCGGATTACTTCGTCGATCGATAGCAGCGCGAGCTGCCTTCCCTCGAGAATGTGCACGCGATGATCGACTTCCGTAAGGCGATGGCGCGTGCGTCGGGTGACCACATCGAAGCGGAAGGCAGTCCATTCCTCGAGGATGTTTTTAAGATTCTTCTGGCGGGGCCGGCCATCTCTGCCGAGCATGACCAGGTTGATGGGCAACGTCGATTCGAGTCGGGTATTGGCGAGCAGGAGGTTCACGAATTCCTGCGCGTCCTGCCGGCTCGAACGCGGTTCAAGGACAATCCGAACCGCGGAGTTCTTGTCCGATTCATCGCGTACCGTGTCGAGAACTGAGAGCATCAATGTCTTTAGATTGCTCTGATCCTGGGTCAGTGACTTTTTGCCTTCCTTGGGTCGCGGATTGGTGGCGCGCTCGATGTCTTCCAGCACCTCTTTAGTGGAAACACCGTGCGGAAGTTCGGTGACGACGATGCGCCACTGGCCGCGCGCCAGGTCTTCTACCTTCCAGCGCGCGCGAGTACGCAAGCTGCCGCGGCCACTCGCGTAAAGGGCGCTGATTTCGTCGGAAGACGAAATGATCTGTCCGCCACCTGGCAAATCGGGGCCGGGAATGAAGCGCAGCAGCTGTTCGACTGTGATTGCAGGCTTCCGGATCATCGCGATCGCGGCGCGCGCAACTTCGCGAAGATTGTGTGCCGGGATCTCAGTGGCCATGCCCACGCCGATGCCCGATGTGCCATTGAGCAGCAGCATCGGCAATCGAGCGGGGAGCAGCTTCGGCTCCTTGAAGGAACCGTCATAGTTGGGACCGAAGTCGACCGTGTCAAGATCGATTTCGGCGAGCAGCAGCTCGGCGATCGGCGTGAGCCGACATTCTGTGTAACGCATGGCCGCAGCGCCATCGCCATCGCGCGAGCCGAAATTGCCTTGTCCATCGATGAGCGGATAGCGCAGCGAGAAATCCTGCGCCTGACGCACCAATGCGTCGTAGGCGGCGACATCGCCGTGCGGGTGGTACTTGCCCAGGACGTCGCCGACCACGCGTGCCGACTTCACGTGCTTGGCGGGACGGTACAGACCAAGCTCGTGCATGGCGAACAGGATGCGCCGCTGCACCGGCTTCTGTCCGTCGGACACATCGGGCAGCGCGCGTCCCATCACCACGCTCATCGCGTATTCGAGATAGCTGCGCTCGGCAAAGCTCGCGAGCGGCAGGAAATCGTCTTGCCCGCTGCGATCGCCTCCACGGGCAGGCGGCGGCAGCTTCGGCGGGGCGCTGCCCGCAGATTCAGCCTCGAACAGGTCGAGGGTCAGCGTATCCGGCTGCCCAGCCGGCGCTTCGGTTGCGGTCTTGGTCTTACGAGGTTTAGCCATCTGTGATCCGGTTGCATTCTTCTACGCCGTAGTGCTCATACATCCACGTCGACATCGCCGCCGTGCTGTTCCATCCAATCGCGGCGACTCGCTGCCTCGCCCTTGCCCATCAGTTTGGCGAACACCAGCATGGCCTCGGCCACTTCCTGCCGCTCTACCCGGACTGGTAACACTCGCCGCGTTGCCGGATTCATCGTCGTCTCCCATAGCTGCTCGGGGTTCATTTCGCCGAGGCCCTTGAAGCGCCCGACCGACCAGGCGCCGGGCTTCACGCCTTCCTTGATCAGCCTGTCTTCGATGACCGCGAGCTCTACATCGTCCAAGGCGTAGAGCTTGCGCGCCGGGCGTCTACCCTGCGGCGGGACGTCGATGCGATACAGCGGCGGACTCGCCACGCACAGGTGACCGTGCTCGATCACCTTGGGAAAGTGTTTGAAGAACAGCGTCAGCAACAACACCTTGATGTGGCTGCCGTCGACATCGGCGTCCGACATGATGATGATCCGCGAATAGCGCAAGCCCGATAAGTCGGCAGTATCGTTGGCATCATGCGGATCGACGCCGATCGCCACGGCGATGTCGTGAATTTCGTTGTTGGCGAACAGCCGGTCGCGATCGACTTCAAAGGTATTGAGTACTTTGCCGCGCAGCGGCAGAATGGCCTGGCATTGCTTATCGCGCGCCAGTTTTGCCGAGCCGCCGGCCGAATCGCCTTCAACTAGGAACACCTCGCGCTGCGCCATGTCATCCGACTCGCAATCGGTCAGCTTGCCCGGCAGCACGGCGACGCCGCTGCCTCTTTTCTTCTCCACTTTTTGCGCCGATTTCATCCGGCTTTGCGCCTGCTGAATGGCGAGTTCGGCGATGCGCCTAGCGTACTCGACGTTGTTGTTGAGCCACACTTCGAGCGGATCCTTGACAACCATCGAGACCAGCTTCAACGCATCGCGGCTGGTCAATTTCTCCTTGATCTGGCCCTGGAACTGCGGATCAAGAATACGCGTGGAAAGCACGTAGCGCAGCTTGGCCGACACATCTTCCATCTGCAACCGAACGCCGCGCGGCAACAGGCCATGGTGTTCGACGAAGGATTTCACCGCTTCGAACAAACCGGAACGCAGCCCCGCCTCGTGCGTTCCGCCGGCCGCGGTGGGAATCAGGTTCACATAGCTCTCACCTTGGCCGCCGCTTTCCTCGTACCAGGAAAACGCCCAGCTCGCGCCCTCGCCCTCCGCGAAGGTATCGCTGTCGGTCGGCTTGCCCATATATCTTTCGCCGACAAAGATCGGCGCGACCGGTATCGCTCCTTCACTCAATTCCTCCAGATAACCTTGCAGCCCATCCGGGTAAGACCAGGTGCGAGTCTGCTTCTGCTTGCCCTTTTCCACGTGCAAGATCACCTGTACGCCAGGAAGCAACACGGCCTTGGCGCGCAGCAGCCGCTCCAGTTCCAGGAGCGACACATCGGGCGAGTCGAAGTATTTCGAGTCGGGATAAATGCGCAACTGAGTGCCGGTGTTTCGCGGGCCGCAAGTACCGATCACTCTGAGTTTCTCGACGACATCGCCGCCGGCAAAGACGATGCGATGCACCTTTCCTTCGCGCTTCACTTCGACTTCGAGGCGCTTCGACAGCGCATTGGTCACCGACACTCCCACGCCATGCAGGCCGCCGGAAAAAGCATAGGCGCCCTGCCCGTCTTTCTTGTCGAATTTGCCGCCCGCATGCAGGCGCGTGAACACCAGCTCCACAGTCGGCACTTTTTCTTCCGGGTGTGGGCCGCATGGAATGCCGCGCCCATCGTCTTCCACGGACACCGAACCATCACTATGCAGCGTGACTTCGATGCGCGTCGCATGGCCACCCAGCGCCTCATCCGCCGCGTTGTCGATCGCCTCGGCAACGATGTGGGTTGGATCGATCGTCCGGGTGTACATGCCAGGCCGCTCTTTGACCGGCTCGAGACCCTTGAGCACCCGTATCGATGATTCCTCGTAACGTCCTTTGGCCAACTCGCTTCCTCTCCACGGCGACTCTACAGCGGCGCCCGCCCGACGTACCTTCCGGGCGACAGATGATAGTACAGATTTGCGCCCATGTTATAGGAGGCTCGCTAAATGCGGTGCGGTCAAGAAGGTCAGCGTAGGCCGTCCAGGTCCCATATGACACTTCAGACGAACCTATTGCGACGTAGGTCCAGTTGCCGGAGGGTACCTGACATTTCCGAACGAAGGCTTGATCAGTTGCTCCCGCCGGTCTTTGTTGACCAACTTCAAGGAAGGACTGGGACCTTCCAGCGGACTCTGACCATAAGTCGGGTCCGATTCGCCGCCAACAAGCAGGACTGCCCCTTGCTCCGGGGCCACCTCTTTACGGTGGGCCCGAATTGATCAGCCGAAGTACCACCGTCTCTGTTATCGAGTTGTGCCCGCGCGTCCGCAACTCTGGTGAGCCCCGGCACAACCTGGAACAACCGGGGCTTACCCCAATCAGTCACCTGAGGCCTCCCGCAGGATGCCACTGCAGGAGCGTGTGACGCAGTCGCGACCTACGGACTTGATGGGCCCTGACCTACGGTGGTCGTATCGCGAGGCGCCGGTCAGGGCGGCTAAGATCTTTGAATCGGGCGGCAGCTCGATGAGCTCCGCCCGCCAATTCACTCACATTGCCTTGGGCTTCCACAGCCCGAGGGTTGCACCGGTAGGATCAGTGATGATGCTGAGCCAGCCGAAACCCATCACTTCGGTCACCTCTCTGATGATCGTAGCGCCGAGCGACTTCGCCTTTTGCGTTGCGGCCGCGATGTCGTCGACCAGCACATACGCCAGCCACACGGAGGGTTCACCCGGAATCGGGTGCTTCATGATACCCCCGCCTGTGCCCTCACCCACCTGAATCATGGTGTAGCTGCCGCTGTCCATGGGAACATCTTCCAATTTCCAGTTGAACAACTTGCCATAGAAGGCTTTTGCCTTGGCGACATCGGTGGTGTTGAGCTCAACGTGTACGAAAGGGTTAGGCATGATCATGTCTCCTTGGTCGAGTTAACTAGCGAGGTGGCAAAACGCTCAGCTAAGTCTGACAATTGGCGGCCATAGAGCTGAGTTTTGATTCGATAAAGCGCCTTTCCGGTTCAGTGCGCGCGAGCTCGAGCGCGCGGGAAACAAGTTGACCGCTACATCGACATCGGCAAAAACGGATACCGCTCGAGGCAATTGTTGAAAGGGATGGCCTTCAGTGCTGCCAGCCCTGTCGCCGGGCCTTCGACCTGCGACAAGGCGGATCGCCCGGTTGATCGCGACAACCGGGGTTGGCTGCATAACCATCAGCAAATCGTAAAGCGAAAGGTTGTGCTTCCAGTTAGTCAGTTTGAATTCCTTGCTGATCGCATGGATCGCCCCGATCTCCGCCTGCCGGTGGTATGAAGTCAGCCGCTCTCCCCCCGCTGCCTGCTCCAGATGCAGCAGGCCGCGCGCGATCGCGGGCTGATCCCATCGGCTGCGGTCTTGCTGCTGGAGCAGCAGTTCTCCGGCGGCATTGGTCCGCGACTCAAAGCGCGCGGCATGGAACAGCATCATGGCGAGCAAGGCATCGCACTCAGGATGCGCCGACTTGCTTGGCAAATCGGTGATTGGACTCGGCACTATTTTCGCAGCCTTCCTGATTAGACGATCGGGCAGGCCGAACATCGACAAGGCGCCAACTAGCTTAGCTTGCTAAAGCGCTCACTACGCCGGAGCGGCTTTATCCGCGCCGCTCAATCATAAACTCGGCTCCTACCGCCCGGAGAACAGATTCTCATCGACATGCATCGCCGCTTCGACGTAGCGCTCAGCGTCTTCAGGAAGGAGCAGGCGCGCGCCTACCAATCCGGCTGAAACGGCCTTCACTTGCGTCACATAGTCGTCTTTGCTCGGGTAGCGTTCTTTGATCGAGCGCCGCGGATCGGCCGTCTTTTCGCGCTCCGCACTGGTGCGCGCAAACGCCGCGTAGCTGCCGTCGCGATCGCACAACTCGCCTTCGGGAAATGGCTTCTTATATAAGTTCCAACCCGTGTAGGTTCCCAGCGGTACGGCGATGTCAGGTAGGCGAATCCCGCCCAACTCGTTGCCATCGGCGTCCACTTTCGGGACCAGGGTCTGGTACGCCTTCGTGCGGTCAGGCTTGGGCTCGATCCAGTCGCCGTACAACATCATCTTGTTTCCGGCGCGCGCTACCTGCATCGCGGGAACAGCCGGAAATTGCAGTTTGTCCGCCGGTATCAGAGTATCGCCAGCGATGCTCGGTACGCGGCTCGGCGGCGCTTCGCGGCCGCCGCTCACCCACTGGTCAAGCGCGACCAGCAAGGCGCGCAGCGCAGGAGCCGGATTGTGTGGATTGCGCGGATTGGCGCACGGGCCGGTGTCGGGTTGCAATCCCACTTGTCCGGCGTGTTGCGTACCGGCGATCAGGTACACGCGCGCCGTCAGCGGCAGCGTGATGTCTCGTTTACCCAGCGGGTCGGTATGCAGCAGCGATGCCCCTTTTTGCCAATATTCCGTCGAGGTATTGACTTCGATCAGCAGCGGATCGAACTCGTTCCCGCGCAGCAAAGCGCCGTTCGTCCCAGTCAGCGGATCTTCTAGAGTCGCTGACGAAAACGGGAACGCGTTCTCCGGATAGTAATGATCTTCATGCTGGGTGTTGGTGCGCTGCGGTTGACCGAACTCCTCGTTCAGAAATACTTTCCCCGCACCCGAAATATGCGCCAGTACGCCATCGAAAACCCTGCGCTGGTATTCGTCCTGATTGAAGCCCTGCGCGATATGGTCGCGCAAATATCGCCCACTTTGTGAAATGCCCACTGCAAGCACCTTATTGATTTCCGGACCGACCAGAGTCTCCGCGCCATTGCTGTTCTTTGCGTCGTGGCGCAAAAACGATACGATGTCGCGGGTCGCGGCAAAGCCGATCCCCAGCACTTTGGGATCCTTGGCGGGGTAGCGCAGCACGTACAAGGAGCCCGGCTCGAAGGTGGTACCCTCCGGCAACAGCTTTATAGTGCGTGCGTCCACGTAGGCCCAGCGATCAGCAGGAATAACTGACTCTGCGTCCGCTTCGGCGCGCCGCACGCTCAATCTTGCTTGTGTTTGATCGAGTGTCGCGGCCGGGTAGCTCAATTTGAAGGCGGGCGCAGCGGGACCACGCGTCCCGGAGACCATTTCGTCGCGAATGACCCGAACGATAGGTGCCCCGTTGCGCGTGGCAACGGGCACTTTCATTGCTATCCCGCCATTGGCTTTCGGCACATCCGGATCCCAACCGCTCCACAGCATCGTGTAGCCAAGCCTGAAGAACAAACCGTTGCCTGCATCCTCGACAGTGCGTGGCTCGTTGTTCGCCGCAGCCGCTTGCGCCGGTGCATCAAGCATCCAATGGAGCAGAAATTTGCGCCCGCGGTTATTCACCCTCATAGAGAATTTTGTGGTTCCCCTTCGCGACATCCAACGGTCGCAGGATATAAAACTCGGTTTCGTATTCGACTTTGCCGCGACTATTGAGCGGCGCCTTGTCGATGTTCACGATTCCGGCATTGTGCGGATCGGCGGGATCAAGCTCCCCGCGTGCGACTCCCGCGACCCGTTCATACGCCCCCACGGCGCCGAAGCGTGTGCCTGCCGCAAAGGGTTCTACACGATCGATCCTGATGGCAATGATTCGTGCTTGCGCAGATAGGCTCAAGCTACCGACCACGGCAAATAACAAGACTGCGCGACGCCTGTTCATACTGATTCCCGGATAAGCATTCTTATCGCTGCGCCTATAGACCGCAAAGAATGCGCATCATAGCGGCTGTCGGGCGCTCCGGAAGCGCGCTTGATCCCTGACCGAAGAGCGGGCATGCGATTTACCGGTCATCGTTTTCCACCAGTTCCATTGTCTGCCTGGCTTAGCTAAGCTCGCCTTCGCCGAGACGCCAAAGGACACACCGATCTGACTGTGCGGAAGACGCTGTGGCGACAATTGGCGGGGCACTGATCGTTCCTTCGGGCCCGCTGCACGCGGGCGAATGATGCTTGATGACGGGCCGCATGAAAGCGCGTGTTGATCGATGCTGCGCACTGACAACGCGCGCAACCGAGGCATCGGCATCGCCCCTCCGGCACCCCCCTACTCCGTGCCGCTTGCGCCAAATGACACGTCGATCGGCTAGTAGTCCATGCAGATAGCGGGCTGACAGACACCTAACGGTGACATTGACAGCCTGCCCCTCAGTTGCCTCCGAAACGGATCCGCAAGCGCTCGCGCGCCTTGTCTGCTTCGACCTCGCGGTATCGCGGATTCGCATTCGTGGAAAGCGACTCTAGCAACATGCGCGCCGTGGCCGCAACGTCTTTCACCGCCTGTGTGAAAGCCGCTTCGTTGGCCTGAGACGGCTTGTTAAAACCGCTCAGCTTGCGCACGAATTGCAGTGACGCCAGGCGGATCTCCTCTTCCGTGGCCGGCGGCTCGAAGTTAAACAGTGTTTTGATGTTTCGGCACATGACTGACTTTCGAACGGTGCAACAAGATGGAAGTGTAGTGATTATTCAAAATTTGTCGCCAACATTGCAAGGGCGCCGAATTGGTCACGCCGGTGCCGACTCGCGCGCGAGGAGCAATTCGCGTTCGGGGCCGCTGCGCGTGAGCGATGCGGCGCGCTTGAATTCCGTACTGCCTCGGTGAACCGGCCCCGTTTGGCAAGGAGCCCGACAGGCAAGCAGCACCGCGGGCCTCGTCATTTTCTGGGTCAACTTGCCCGTTCCCGACGCCAGCTCCTGGCTGGGCGCGGCGCCCCTCTCATACTCCTTGCCAGCCTTGACCGTCATCATGAATCGTCACAACTCCTTATGGTTCTGGTTTGGAGCCGGACTCCCGGGTGATCTCGCCGGCTCCAGTTCCCACTCATAGGACGGACGAGAGCCAGCGAGATCAGCGCCCAGTCACTTTTGAGCGCACGGCTAGTGTTTCGCGCCTTTCGCCAACTGCTCGGCTTGCGCGCGGATGCGATCCTCCTGCTCACGTAGCTCGGGAGTGAACTCGGCGCCGAAGTCTTCCGCCTCGAACACCTGGCGAATCTCGATTTCAGCCTCCGCACCGGTGGGATTCGGACAGCGCTTGACCCATTCGATCGCCTCTTCCTTCGACCTCACCTTCCACATCCAGAAGCCGGCGATCAGTTCCTTGGTCTCGACGAAAGGACCGTCAACCACGCTGCGCTTGCTTCCGGAGAATCGGACACGCGCGCCCTTCGAACTTGGGTGCAGCCCCTCGCCCGCGAGCATCACGCCGGCTTTGACCAACTCTTCGTTGAATTTCCCCATCTCGGTGAGCAGCTTTTCATCGGGTAGAACACCTGCCTCGGTATTTCGGTCGGCCTTAATTAAGATCATGAATCTCATCGCAATTTCTCCATTAGTTAGTTTCGAGTGCGGAGCTGGGCTCGGACAGTCTTGACCGGCTTCACTCCTACTTACACGACGAACGAGGGACAGCGCAATCGACAAGCCAAGTATCTTTTTGGAAAGTATTTTTGAAGTGTCGCAACGTGATGGCCACAATTGGGCCTAGAGTTGTCCAGCTTGGGCAGTTTGAGTCACCACCTCCACGCTAGAGTCCCTTTTCTACCATATCGAGCAGGCGGCGTTCGATAGCACGTTTCTGCCCCGGAGCCAAGCTGCGCAGCGGCCCTTCGATGACAAGCATGGCAAGGCCGTGCACCGCGGACCAAGCCAGGTACTCGGCGCCTGGGCGACGGGCGAGTGAGAGCACGCCCGCCGTGACGAGTCTGTCGAGCGCGACGCCCAAGAGCTGAAACGGATTCAGGCCGCTGTGTCCTGCCTTACCTGGGTCGGCTTGGCTTGGTAATTCGTCAGTGCCCCCGAACGCCGTGCGGAACAATCCCGTCTCTGTTTGTGCGAAGCGAAGGTAACTTCTGCCGACGGCGCGCAGGCTGGCACGGGCGAAGTCGGCCGGGCGTTTGCTCCGGGGCAGCCTGGCCAGCTCAGTCTCCATCGCGACGGCCAAGGCTGCGAGTGCAGCCGAGCGGACTGCTTGCAAAAGCGCTTGTCGGCTGGCGAAGTGGCGGTACGCCGCATTGGGGAATACGCCGGCGCGCCGGGTGGCCTCGCGCAGCACGACCGCATCCGGCCCTCCGCCACGCGCTAGCTCGATTCCCGCGTCGAGTAGTGCTCGCGCCAGGTCGCCGTGGCGATAAGTGCTGCGCGGCCGGCTGCTAGTCATAGTCATCGTCGCCCTTAATGTGGACACTGTCCATTTTATATGATATCGTATCCTGGACGGTGTACACAATGCCAATGCACTCTGCTCCTGAAATTCGTACGCTGTCTAGACAGTCACGCTGTTTGCGATTGCTACACCGACCCCTTGAAAGGAAACGTAATGCCACTCCAACCTTACTTGTTCTTCGACGGCCGCTGCGAAGAAGCGATCGAATTTTACCGTGACACGCTTGGCGCCAAGGTGACCGTGCTCATGCGCTTTAAGGATAGCCCAGAGCCGCATCAACCTGGCATGCTGCCGCCAGGTGCCGAGAACAAGGTGATGCACGCAAGTTTCAGCATCGGCGATGCGACGCTGTTGGCTTCCGACGGTCGATGCCTGGGAAAGCCGAAGTTCGAGGGCTTTTCATTGACGCTCAGCGTGCCTAACGATGCCGAGGCGGAAAGGTTGTTCGCGTCTTTGGGCGAGGGTGGGCAAGTGCAGATGCCGTTGACCACGACCTTCTTTTCCTCGCGCTTCGGCATGTTGGCTGACCGGTTCGGCGTGCCATGGATGATCATTGTGGCGCCATGAGATCGTTCCCTGCCCGTATCAGCACGAGAAGGATGTTGAAACGGGTGGTGACGCGCGTCTTATTCGCGACCGGACCCTCTCCGCCGCCTCATTGAAAAATCGGCAATTGCCACGGCATGGCATTTACCAAAGCTACTGACGGAATCAATGGTCAAGGCCATCGCCATCGTAGTCGTCGTTCTCCTCGTCCTTGCCGCCACCAAACCGAACCTCCTCCGCGTCTCGCGCGCGACGGAGGTCGACGATGAAGAGAACCTGCGTCGGCGCAGCAAATGGCAAAGGGGGTGTATGACTGGAAAGGTAACCGTGAAGTCGGCGCCGGGCGTGGGCAGATCGCCGAATTATCTCCGCCTTCCAAGGTCGCGCGGAACCTGGACCTCATCGAGCCCATTGAGGGTCACAACGTCGTTGAATTCACGCCGGAACCGCAAGGCGACGCTACGAAGGTCACGTGGGCCATGTACGGCCCTGCTCCCTTCTTTTCGAAACTCATGCAGGTGTCTATCAATATGGACAAGATGGTGGGCAAGGATTTCGAGACCGTCTTGCCAATCTAAAAGCCATCGCCGAAACCACAAAGTAACGCTCCGATGTCACGGCAGCATCGTGCTAGCTCTGGGTGCGACGGCTCTTGCAGAATCCTCGATCATGGTGCCCAGAGCACGTACGAAGCTATGTGACCTCACGCAAAGGTCACGTGGCCTGCGGCAACCTGACCTACGTTCGCTAGAGAGCAGCCAACGCGTCAACGGGAAAGCGCCTTGCGACGGGCAATACTCTCTTCGGGCCAAAATTTGGCGTAATCGTAGTACGCTTCGACAGCGGGTGTGTCGGGCGGAAGCACGACCCAGGCTTGCTTCGACACTGTGAAAATATGGATATCCGGACGCAGACGATCGGGTTCTTCGAGCGTACCGACGCGCACAAAGCGCACTATGTCCGCTCCTCCCCCGTAGTTACTCCAAAGGGCGATGCGGCACGTGGGGCAGCGTGCGATCTTCTGTCCCTTTCCACTATTTGATGGTGTATCCACGACCTCTGGGGCGCCGCTCAACAGGATCACACTGTCCGCTTCGATCAGTGCATTCAACGCAAAGGCAGTGCCCGTTTCACGCTGGCACCAGCGACAATGACAACAGTGAACGAACATCGGTTTGCGGATCATCCGATAGCGCACCGCACCACAAGTACAGCGGCCTGCCAAGGAATAGCTTTCTGCGTTTGTCATCTCGGATGTCTCCTTTGCAGGTTGACGGGCAGCTTAAGGCGGTGCCAGCAATCCGAACAGGGGCTGCGCACAAATTCTGAAGGCCTGGACATGTTCTGCGTGATCAGTTTATACGCACGCTAATCAGCCTTGACGCACTCCAAGAAGATCGTGGCCGATGTGTCACAATGGAAGCACCTTCGTGCCGCTAGAAAGTCCATGAAAGATAAAACCATCGCCATTCTGGAAAACCGCATCGGGGAACAGATGGCGGACCTCGTCAGGAAATACGGCGGGATCCCGGTGTGCGCCCCGGCGCTGGCAGAAATTCCGGACATCGATCCAGCCCACATCAGTCGGCTTTTCGAGCGTTGGACTTCGAGCCCCCCAGACTATTTTATTTTCCAAACGGGTGTCGGAGTGAAAGCACTGTTCGCCGCCACCGATGGGCTGGGGTTGACGGAGCCTCTGCTCGGCTGGCTGGAGCAAGCGCGAATAATCGCGCGCGGACCGAAGCCGACGGCAGCTTTGCGCTCGCGCAGCGTACGCATCGACGCCGGCGCCAAGGATCCGTTTACCACTACCGAGGTCCTCGCAGAACTCGATCTGCAAACGCTGTCGGGCAAACGCGTTGTGGTGCAGCGCTACGGAGAAACCAACTTGGAGCTACAAGAGCGGCTCGAAGAAAGTGGCGCTGAGGTGATCGAAATCGCTACCTACCGCTGGGCGCTTCCGGCCGATACCGAGCCGCTGATCCGGCTCATGAATGCGCTTGACCGGCAAGAAATCGACGCGGTCGCCTTTACCAGCGCCTCGCAGGCAACTAACTTGTTCACCGTCGCCAAGCAGACGGGGCGGGAGGCGTCGCTAAAAAGCAACTTGAATCGGGTGCTAGTGGCATCGATCGGCCCGGTCTGTAGCGCGACGCTTACCAAGCTCGGGATCAAGGTCGATATCGAGGCCCATCCTCCAAAGCTTGGACCATTCATCAATGCGCTCAACATTGCGCTGCTGAGTGCTTTAACACGATGAATCTATGATTTTTGTTTGGCCATGAGCGCATGAAACGTGGATGCCGGCGCCCTCCACTTGTTGTTCTTAATATTGTTCAAGCGGAGCCTCCTCGCGACCACTGCCGATCAGCCGGGCATCGCGATGTAGCGCGCTTGATCACGCGGCACCCCGATGGCGTCGGGCGCGGGAACTCTTGACTGGGGGCGCGGTCGGGCTATCCTATACCGAACGCTTTGAAAAGCGCTTGTCACGTCGCACTTGTCAATGTCCAATTTGTTATTTTAATTTAGGAGCTTGAAAAGCAAATTTATTGTAGGACGTTAAGTACTGGACAGGTCGATCAAGCCTTGTTGCGGGGAGGGGCAATGATCGCCTGATGGCATTGGGGCTTCATAGCAGGCTTCCGGTATCGTATGCGCCAGCGGCGAGGCGCCACACCGGCTTCAGATGTTCGTGGGTAACCGCTCCATGAAGTGAATAACCAGCTTCGGTGATACCGCTTGATCGATCGGCACAATAACGCGAAGACGTCGCGTAGCAGCGCTCCGGCGTGCGGTTGCTGGCTCGCATACTCGACGATCTGGTTCGCGCAGCGATCAGCCGCTCTATGCCGGCACATACCGCAACGCCCTTTGTTCTCGCCCTCCCCTCACGCTCTGCGCATTTCGCCGCACCTGCGTCGCCCTTGCCCATCATCTGACATGGAATTTTTCGCCAACCGACGGGTCAAGTGCTAGGGTTTGATTGAGACAGCGCGGCGGGAAACGGTCAGAACGATAGTGCAATAGTCGTCAAGCCGAGTTGGTCGCCGGTAGCGTTGCGAAGCATTATTCTAAATCGCCGTTTTTGGAGAAGCTGAATGGAAGTCATCGAGCAGCGCGTAGTTTCCGAGCAGGACATGCGAATTATGTTGTCCGCGTTGACCTCGCTAAGGAAAGGCGATGGCTCGGTGCGTTTGCCACTTGAGTGGACCGGTCTGGCAGGAAAAGTGGCGGAAGTGTTCAACGACGTAGTCGAGCTGAATGAGCGCATGGCGGAGGAACTCGCCACCCTGCGCCAAACGGTCGGCCGCGAAGGCAAGCTGAAACAGCGTGCGTCGTTGGGCGATGTCAGGGGTTTCTGGAGAGATTCGATCGATTGCGTCAACGCGCTGATCGATGATCTGGTCCACCCAACCAGCGAGACGGCTCGCGTAATCGGGGCGGTTGCGCAGGGAGACTTATCGCAGACCATGGCGCTCGAAGTCGATGATCGGCCGCTCGAAGGAGAGTTTTTACGTACCGCGAAGACCATTAACAAGATGGTCGATCAGCTCGGTTCGTTTGCCTCGGAAGTAACGCGGGTGGCGCGCGAGGTCGGCACCGAAGGCAAGCTCGGCGGGCAGGCAAAAGTAAAGGGTGTCGCGGGCACCTGGAAGGATCTGACCGACAGTGTGAACTCGATGGCCGGCAACCTGACCGGCCAGGTACGCAACATCGCCGACGTGACGACCGCTGTCGCCAAAGGTGACTTGTCGAAGAAGATTACCGTTGACGTCAAAGGCGAATTCCTCGAGCTGAAGAATACGATCAACACCATGGTCGATCAGCTTCGCTCCTTTGCCTCGGAAGTCACTCGCGTGGCGCGTGAAGTCGGTACGGAAGGTAAGTTGGGCGGTCAAGCGGTGGTGGAAGGCGTATCCGGTACCTGGAAGGACTTGACCGACAGCGTGAACTCGATGGCGAGCAACCTTACCGCGCAGGTACGCAATATCGCGGACGTGACCACGGCGGTCGCGCGGGGTGATCTTTCGCGCAAGATCACGGTCGACGTGAAAGGCGAAATTCTCGAACTGAAAGACACCGTCAACACGATGGTGGACCAGCTTAGTTCCTTCGCCGCCGAGGTGACGCGGGTGGCGCGTGAAGTGGGTACGGAAGGCCGCTTGGGGGGCCAGGCTGACGTCCCTGGTGTCGCCGGAACCTGGAAGGATCTGACCGACAGCGTCAACTTCATGGCGAGCAACCTGACCGCTCAGGTGCGCAATATCGCCGATGTGACGACGGCTGTGGCGAGCGGGGACTTGTCGAAGAAGATTACCGTTGACGTCAAAGGCGAAATCCTGGAGTTGAAAAACACCATCAACACCATGGTGGATCAGTTGCGTTCGTTCGCTGCCGAGGTGACGCGGGTAGCGCGTGAAGTGGGTACGGAAGGACGCTTGGGCGGGCAGGCCGATGTACAAGGCGTGGCGGGCACCTGGAAAGACTTGACCGACAGCGTCAACTTCATGGCCGGCAATTTAACGGCTCAGGTGCGCAACATCGCGGACGTGACCACGGCCGTTGCGAAGGGCGACTTGTCGAAGAAGATCACCGTTGACGTGAAGGGTGAGATTCTCGAGTTGAAAAATACCATCAACACCATGGTGGATCAATTGCGTTCCTTCGCCGCGGAAGTGACGCGGGTGGCTCGGGAAGTGGGTACCGAAGGACGCTTGGGTGGACAGGCCGATGTGCAAGGGGTAGCGGGCACGTGGAAGGATCTGACCGATAGTGTGAACTTCATGGCCGGCAACTTGACCGCGCAGGTGCGTAACATCGCGGACGTCACCACGGCCGTTGCGAAGGGCGACCTGTCGCGCAAGATTACGGTGGACGTAAAGGGCGAAATTCTCGAGCTGAAGAACACCATCAACACCATGGTCGAC